>Ga0070696_100001359_pt1 | contig 15952 bp, 6 predicted proteins | sample KBSK1253metaG_FD_65474 | JGI IMG/M metagenome (GOLD analysis project Ga0070696, IMG submission 65474) | Corn, switchgrass and miscanthus rhizosphere microbial communities from Kellogg Biological Station, Michigan, USA - KBS K1-25-3 metaG | ecosystem: Host-associated > Plants > Roots >... | reverse complement strand
GCAACCAGCGTGAGGACTCCACGGGACAAGCCCGTGGCATCTAGGGCGTGCTGTGTCGAACGCAATAGCAACCAGCGTGAGCACTCCACGGGACAAGCCCGTGGCATCTAGGGCGTGCTGCCGAGCTCCGGTAGCAACCAGCGTGAGGACTCCACGGGACAAGCCCGTGGCATCTTGTGGCGTGCTGTGTCGAACGCAAATAGCAACCAGCGTGAGCACTCCACGGGACAAGCCCGTGGCATCTAGGGCGTGCTGCCGAGCCCCGGTAGCAACCATCGTGAGCACTCCACGGGGCAAGCCCGTGGCATCCAGAGTTAACCCAGGAGCCCAGGTAGCCGCAAGGGCCGCCGCCGCCCGCGGTGTCCCTTGAAAACCTTTCGAACTTCTTAGATGGCTGGTCCGCTCACTCTTGATGTTGTTCGGTGCGTCATCGAGTAAAGGAGTGAGGTTTCTTACGCGAGGGTGCCACCGCTCATTCTGATTGCGATTTGAATGCTGATGAGTTCAGTTAGAGCGTTCAAGCGATCCCCAATACTCCACGATTGTCGAATCGGCAGACAGCGATAACGCTTTCTGTTGGAGGTGGCTGTCGTTTTTGAAGGTGGAAGCAAATACCAAGAGGCGAGGCTTGGGGTCGAGTCCCTTTGTCTTCTCGAAATCCTTTTCAAGCTCAGTCAGTAGGATGTCACGCAGGTGCTTGTCGCTCTCATATCTGGTGTGTTTCAACTTGCATTGAAACGCCCCGGTGACAACGCGATCAAGGAAAGCCGGACCAATGCAGATCCAACGTAGGTCAAAGCGTAACGCACAGAGCAGAATACTTCGCGGTAGTGGGAATTATCTATCCCGATAACGGCCAAGCGAAAGAGACAGGGCCCCGGAGGACGCCGGACCAAACCTCGACAGTTCAACAACCTGCAAGCCGCCGCCGGCGTGGCACGGCGATTGGTAGGAGTGCCAGAAGTCAGAAGTCACGGGTTAACCATGAAGGGCAGCAGATTAGTATTAATACTCAGTCTCGTTGCTGTCGGGACGATGCCTCGGCATGTTGGTAAGGCTTCGGATCGATGCGCCGCCATTGCAGACTCTAACCCCACCTCGACTTTAACCTCCCCTCAAGACGACAAGACCGCTGAACAAGCGAACAAGAACATTCAAGTGCTCAAAGGTCTGCCCAACTCTCAGCTCATCACTGTTATGCATCTCATGCGGACTTCTCTCGGAGTTAGGTGCGACTACTGCCACGTCGCCGAGAACGGCAAGTACTGGATGGACGATAAACCGACTAAGCAAGTCGCGCGACGCATGATCGAGATGACCTCCGATATCAATAAAACTAACTTCGGCGGCCATCAGGTAGTCACTTGCAACACCTGTCATCGAGGCCAACCCAAACCCATCGCGGTTCCCGCCATCGGGCAAGGCGTATTCGCAAACACGACGAGAGAAGACCCGGCGGCTAGACAAACTGATCCGCTACCGAGCGTCGATCAGGTTCTGGACAAATATTTCCAGGCTATCGGTGGCAAGGCCGCGGCGCAGAACATAACTAGCCGAGTAATCAAGCTCTCTTGGTTGAGACCTAAGCTCGTGAATGGCGGGACTCCTAATGCGGCGATGATCACGCGGGGTGATACGTGGGCGATGGAGATTTATCAGAAGGCTCCGAACAAGTATCTGGCCGTGATCACTTCGCCAAACGGAACTATCCAACAAGGCTTCAACGGCACGAGCGGTTGGGTTAAGAGTGCACAAGGCCAGCGTGAGATGAACAGCGCCGAGCTTGCGCGCGTCGCTCGGCAAGCTGATCTCCTCGGGGACTTCGCGCTGAAGGATCAATACTCGCAGATGACGATGACCGGCAGAGAGAAGATCGATGATCGTGAAGCGTATGTCGTCGAGGCTCAGCCTAAGCCGCCAGGTGGCGCGCCGCCGTCGTCAACGACGGTAGGGGCTCGGCGAACCGAGAAGTTGTTCTTCGATACTCAGAGTGGATTACTCGTGCGAAAGATTGTTTTGACCCCGACTGCATTGGGACTCGACCCGGAACAGACGGATTTCAAGGACTACACCGAAGTCGATGGCGTGAAGTTGCCATTCACAATCATCGTTTCGTATTTGGACGATAGTCATCTCGGGACAACCAGAAAATACATTGACGTCAAGCAGAATTTGCCGATTGATGACGTGAAATTCGAAGCACCGGGGAAATGACGGACGACGGGAGACCGGCGACCGAAGACCGGCAATTGGGAGACAAAATATGATTCGTGATCTTTTGCAAGACACCAGATACGGAGCGCGCATGCTCAGGAAGAGTCCCGGACTCACCTCAGTCGCCGTGCTTTCGCTGGCGCTCGGAATGGGAGCCATTAGCACCATCTTCAGCTTCGTCAACGGGATCATGCTCAGACCGCTTCCTTATCCCGAGTCCGAGCGGCTCGTGCTCGTCGACGAAACCGCGTTCAAACGTGGAAGCCCCTCGATGAACGTCTCGTATCCCAACTTTCTCGATTGGCGCGAGCAGAATCACTCCTTCGAAGACATCGGCTGCTACTCAACCGGCGGTTTCATCATTGCACCCGGCGGAGGCGGAACCGAACCCGAACAACTCAAAGGCGCGTTTGTCACTCAAGGTTTGTTTGAAATCTTGAAGGTAGCTCCGATCCTCGGACGGACTTTTACCGCCGAAGAAGATCAACCCGATCACGATCTTGTAGTCATACTCAGCTACGGTTTGTGGCAGCGCCGTTTCGGATCAGATCCAAACATTCTCGGGCAGACGCTGCTGCTCAATAATCGCCCGCGCGTTGTGATCGGAATTATGCCCAAGGGCTTTCAGTTTCCCGAAGTCGCCGAAGCGTGGGGGCCGCTGGCGCTCACACCAAAACTGTTCACGCGAACCGATCACGGCTTGTTGTCCATCGCTCGATTGAAGCCCGGGGTCACTCTCGAACAAGCGCAAGCTGAGATGATCAGCATCGCCTCGAACATCGAAGCGCAGAATCCGGTCACCAACGAAGGCTTGAGCGTGAGCCTTGCGAGTTTGCGCGCCGGGTTGGTGGGCGACTACAAGAAGGCTTTATTGATACTGCTCGGAGTAGTCGCCTTTGTGTTATTGATCGCTTGTGTAAACGTAGCGAACCTGTTGCTCGCTCGCGGGGCGGCGCGCCAAAAAGAGATTGCGATTCGAGCGGCGCTTGGGGCGAATCGCAGGCGCATCTTCAGGCAACTGCTGACCGAGAGCCTATTGCTTGGTTTGATAAGCGGCGCGCTCGGGTTGATGCTGGCGCTGTGGGGCATGGACCTTCTGCTCAGCGCAATTCCCATCGACATTCCGTTCTGGATGAAGTTCGATCTCGACGGCCGAGTGCTGGGCTTCACCGCCGCGTGCTCGCTTTTGACGGGGTTTGTGTTCGGGACAGCTCCCGCGCTCGAAGCTTCGAATCCCGATTTGAACGAGACACTCAAAGAAGGCGGGCGAAGCGGAGCGGGCGGCGGCCGTCATCGACTTCGAAGCCTGCTTGTAGTCGCTGAGATCGCGCTGTCGCTGGTGCTGCTGGTTGGCGCGGGATTGATGATGCGGAGCTTTATGAGCCTGCAACACGTCGACGCAGGGATCAATACCGAAGGCGTGCTCACGATGTACATCGCGTTGCCGGGCGCGAAGTATCGCCCGCCTGAAAAGCGCGCCGCGTTTTTCAGCCAGTTGCTCGAACGCGTGAGGTCGATTCCAGGCGTTCAGAGCGCCGGGACGAATTCCGGATTGCCCCTCGCCGGTAACAACTGGGGACGCAGTCTGACGGTCGAAGGCTTTCCGGTGTTATCGGTTGGCGAAGCCCCCGCGATCAACCACTGCGTGATCAGCCCGGACTATTTCAAGGCGATGGGAATTGCGATTTTGAAGGGAAGGGACTTCGATGAGCGAGATTCTCGCGATGCGGCGAAAGTCACGATCATCGACGAGCGGCTCGCGCGCGAATACTGGCCTGATCAGGATCCGCTCGGCAAGCGAATCCGTTTTGGACCACCCGAAGACAACGAGCCGTGGCATACGATCGTCGGCGTCGTTCGGGAAGTGAAGCACAATCGGTTGGACGCCTCGACTCGCATGTCGGTCTATCTTCCTTTTGATCAGATACCGATTGGCGGGTCAAGTCTGGCGATACGATCGTCGGGGCGACCCGAAAGTTTGACTGGCGCGGTGCGCGCTCAACTGAAAGAACTGGATCCGGATCTGCCTCTCACCGAGGTAAGGCCGATGACCGAAGTCGTCGCGAGATCGGTATGGCAGCCCCGACTTTACACGGCGTTGTTTGGCGTGTTTGCGGCCGTGGCGTTGATACTGGCGGCGGTAGGAATCTACGGTGTGATGTCTTACGCGGTGACGCAGCGAACGCGCGAGATTGGGCTTCGGATGGCGTTGGGTGCTCAGAAGCAGGACGTGTTGAAGCTGGTGGTGGGGCACGGAGTTGTTATCACCGCGATTGGCATTGGAGCCGGGCTGGCGGCAGCAGTCGGGCTGACGCGATTGATGTCGAGTTTGTTATTCGGCGTCACGGCGACCGATCCGCTCACGTTTGCGGCGGTTTCGGTGGTGTTGGCAGGAGTGGCTCTGGGAGCCTGTTTCGTGCCTGCAATGCGGGCAGCGAAAGTGGATCCGATGGTGGCGCTTAGATATGAATAGGTTTCGCGTTCCGGGTTTCGGGTTTAGAGTTCCGAGTTCCGAGTTCAGAGTTCAGTTAGGACCCACACTCTAACTCTGAACCCTAAACCCTGAACCCTGAACCCTGAACCTTTAACCTACGGAGCAGTGATGCAAACCTTTCTTCGAGACCTTCGTTACGGCATTCGCGTGCTAACCAGCAAGCCCGGCTTTGCAATCATCGCAGTGTTAACGCTCGGGCTTGGGATCGGCGCCACCACCGCGATCTTCAGCATGGTCAACGGGCTGTTGCTGCGCCCGCTGCCTTACCGCGACTCCGAACGGCTTGCGATCATCTGGACGCATTCGCCGGGCGCCAACGTACTTCAGGATTGGCCGTCGCCCGGACAGTATTCCGCAATCAAGTCGAACAGCACCGTCTTCGAACAGCTCGGAATAGCTCAGGGCTTCAACTTGATTCTAACGGGACGCGGCGCACCCGAACGGCTGGGAGTGGTGCGATGCTCCTCGGCGATGCTCTCGCTTCTCGATGTGCAGCCGGAACTCGGGCGGGCCTTCCTTCCCGAAGAAGATTCGAAGGGCACGACCCCGCCCGTCATGCTGACCCACGGTTTCTGGCAGCAGCACTTCGGCGGCGATCCGAACGTGCCCGGACAGACGCTGACTCTAAGCGGAGAGAGCTACACAATCGTGGGTGTGTTGCCGGCGAGTTTTTCACTCAGCTTCGAGGTCATGCCGACCGTGGGCGCGGTACAGCAACCGGATCTCCTCGTCGCGTTGCAATTCGAGCCAAAGGATTGGAGCGAACAAGGCGATGAGAATTACAACGTTCTGGCAAGGATGAAACCCGGAGCGACGATTGCCCAGGCGCAGGCAGAACTGAACATTGCCACGCGTGGTCTGGAGGAGCAGTTTCCGGATTCATATCCGCCGAGCCGGCGCTTCTCGTTTAGCGTGCGGCCGCTGCTTGCACAGGTAGTCGGGGACGTCCGTCCCGCTCTTCTGATTCTGCTGGGCGCGGTCGGGTGTGTGTTATTGATCGCATGCGCGAACGTCGCCAATCTGCTGCTGGCGCGAGCCGCCGAGCGTGAAAAGGAAATCGCAATTCGCACGGCGCTTGGCGCGGGCCGTTGGCGAGTCGTGCGCCAGCTCCTTACCGAGGCGGTGTTGTTGGCCAGCGCGGGGGGCGCGCTCGGATTGTTGATCGCGGTTTGGAGCCTTAGCGCTCTCAGATGGCTCAATCCGGGCAACATTCCTCGCATTCAGGACATTGGGGTCGATAGCCGCGTGCTGGTGTTTACGTTTGTCGTAGTCGTGTTCACTGGAATCCTGTTCGGGCTCGCGCCCGCGCTGCGAAGCTCGCGCGTGAACTTGAACGAGGTGCTCAAAGAAGGCGGGCGAAGCGTAGTCGGCAGCGGCACTCATCGTCTGCGCAATCTGCTGGTCATCGCTGAAATGGCGTTGTCGTTGATGCTGCTTGTAGGCGCGGGGCTGCTGATTCGCAGCTTCATTCGGGTTCAGCAGGTAGCGCCCGGTTTCGATCCGCATAACGTCTTGTCGATGCGCATGGCGTTAACCGGGCCTGAGTACAAAGAACAACAGAAGCGGCTGGCCTTTTATCAGCAGCTCCGTGAGCGCATAACTCGATTGCCGGGCGTCGAATCCGTCGGATGCGCAACGATTCTCCCGTTGAGCGGCAGCATCGGCTGGGGCTCGATTGCCATCGAAGGCTACGATCCGGCGGCGGGGCAAAGTGCCATCCAGGCCGACTTTCGAATCGCAGGCGTGGGCTATTTTGAAACGATGAAAGTGCCGCTGATCGGCGGGCGGCTCTTTGTCGACTCGGACACGAAGGATTCATTGAGGGTCGCGATCATCGATCAGAACATGGGCGACACCTATTGGCCGGGCACGGATCCGATCGGCAAGCGGTTCAAGGCCGGGTCCGCGGCGAGTGACACGCCGTGGCTCACCGTGGTCGGGGTGGTGGCCAACGTCAAACAATATGCGCTCGATTCGGATTCTCGCGTGGCGTTTTATATGCCGCATCAACAGGCGCCCGCTGGCAGCTTGTTTGTGACATTACGCACAACAAAAAATCCGCTGGATCTGGCTGCTGCGGTAACACGCGAGGCTCGCGAGCTGGACCCGAATGTGCCGGTATTCGATGTCAGGACGATGGATCAGCGAGTAGCCGAGTCATTGGCGCGGCGGCGCTTCGCAATGTTTGCGCTCGGTTTGTTCGCTGCCGTGGCTCTGATCCTTGCCGCTGTCGGAATCTACGGTGTTATGAGCTACACGGTCACGCAGCGGACTCGCGAGATCGGCATTCGAGTAGCCCTCGGAGCCCCAACCGGGGATGTGATCAGGTTGGTGGTAGGGCAGGGAATGTTGACGGCGGGCATCGGTGTTGGAATCGGATTGGCGGGAGCGTTCGCGTTGACGCGCGTAATGTCTGTGCTGTTGTTTGGAGTGGGCGCGACGGACCTGGCTACGTTTGTCGTCGTTGCGGTCGTAATCACGGGAGTGGCTCTGGTGGCCTGTTTCGTGCCGGCACGCCGCGCGGCGAAGGTCGATCCGATGGAAGCGCTGAGGTACGAATAGGTTCCGGGTTTCGGGTTTCGGGTTCCGGGTTTCGGGTTTCGGGTTTCGGGTTCCGGGTTCCGCGTTTCGGGTTTCGGGTTTCGGGTTGGAACTCTGAACTCTGACCCTGAACCCTCAACCCTGAACCCAGAACGCTGAACTCTGAACCCTCACGGAGCAATCATGGAAACGTTGCTACAAGACACCCGCTACGGCATTCGCATGATGCGCAACAGCCCGATGGTCACGCTGGTGGCGGTGATATCGCTGGCTTTGGGCATTAGCGCCAACACTGTAATCTTCAGCGTCGTCAATGCAATCCTATTGAAGTCGCTCCCGTTTCATGAGCCCGAACGGATCGCTCTGATTTGGGGCAACATTCCCACCGAAGGCAAGGATCGCAGTCAGGTCTCGGCAACGGACGTTGATGATTGGCGGAAACAGAATTCGGTCTTTGAAGATGTCACCACCTACGGCGGCTGGAGCGCGACGCTGCTCGGTCAAGGCGAGACCGAACGCATTCAGGGCCTGCAGGTGGGTGACGGCTACTTCTCGATCATGAAAGCGACGCCGCTCATCGGCCGCGTGTTTTTGCCCGAAGAACAGGAGGTCGGCAAGGATCAAGTAATTGTGCTGGGGTACGGGTTATGGCAGCGGCGCTTCGCCGGTGACCCGAACGTTGTCGGGCAGAAGATCAATCTTAGCGGCAAACCTTACGCTGTCGTCGGGGTCCTCCCCGCCGATTTTCAGCCACTGCCGAAAAGCCTGGTGGATCCGCGCGGAGAATTCTACAGGCCGGTAGCCGAGCCGCACGATGAGAACGAACGTTCATCGCGCCACTTGCGCGCTCTCGCGCGGCTGAAGCCGGGCGTCACTCTTGCGCAGGCACAGACGGATATGAATGTCATAGCCGGTCGCATTGAACAAGAACATCCGCGGGGCAATACGGGTTATGGAGTGCGCCTCGCGACGCTCACTGAAGACACTGTTGGCGGGCTGCGGCCGACTCTGTTGACCCTATTCGGCGCGGTCGCTTTTGTGTTGTTGATTGCATGTGCGAACGTTGGCAACCTCCTGCTTGTGCGCTCGGCGGCGCGTCAAAAAGAAGTCGCCGTTCGTTGCGCGTTGGGAGCCTCGCGAACCCGGCTTGTGCGCCAGTTCCTGACAGAAAGCATACTGCTTGCTATTTTGGGCGGAGTGCTCGGTTTATTGCTGGCGCTTTGGGGTGTGAGCTTCGTGGAGTCAATTGGGTCGCAAGTCACGCCGCTGCTAACCGGGATCAGGATCGATGTGCGTGTGCTTGGTTTCACTCTGATTACTTCGATTGTGACCGGCATTGTTTTCGGACTCGCACCGGCGATCAAGGCTTCAAATCCGGGTCTCAACGAGACGCTGAAGGAAGGGGGCCGAAGTTCGAGCGGGCAAGCCATTCACAATCGCTTGCGCAGCGTTCTGGTGATGAGCGAAGTTGCGATGGCGTTGGTGCTGTTGATTTCGGCGGGTCTGCTGATCAAGAGTGTGATGCGGTTGCGTAACGTGAATCCGGGGTTCGCCGCCGACGGGCGGTTGACGATGAACGTAACCGTGCCGCGCGCGAAGTATCCCAACTCGCAGCAGTGGGTTTCCTTTTACCATCAACTCAGCGAGCGGCTCGAGGCTCGGCCGGGAATCGAATCGGCAGGCTTCACAAGCGTCCTTCCGTTGAGCGGCAACTTCGACGGCCGCGCGCTCGCCGTCGAGGATCATCCGAAACCGGAAGGCGAAGAGTTTGACGTTGACCTCTACATCGTCACTCCCGGTTATGTGAAAACGATGGCGATTCAACTCCTGCGAGGGCGCGCGTTGAATGAACAGGACGTCGAGACGACGCCGCCCGTAGCGATGATAAATGAGACGATGGCCAGAGAGATGTGGCCCGGCCAGGATCCGATCGGGAAACGGATCAAGTTTCCGGGCTCCGCGAAAAATCCGCAGCCGTGGCGCATCGTCACCGGCGTCGTCCGCGACGTCAAACAGTACGCGCTCGACAGAAAAGATCCGATGCAGATCTATCTTCCCGAAGCGCAGTTTCCCACGTCGTTCATGACACTCGTGGTTCATACGTCGGGCGATCCGCTGCGCCTGATTGCGGCGGTTCGGAACACGATCTACGAAATGGACAAGGAGCAGGCGGTTTACAACATCGCCACCATGGAACAATTGCTGGCCGAGTCGATTTCACTGCGTCGCTTTTCGATGTTGTTGCTCATGATCTTTGCAGGCGTCGCGCTGTTGCTTGCAGGCATAGGAATCTACGGCGTGATTTCATATTCGGTGGCGCAGCGAACTCACGAGATCGGAGTGAGGCTCGCTTTGGGCGCGAGACGAATAGACATTATCCGGCTGGTTGTGGGTCAGGGAATGGCGATGGCCCTCGGGGGAGTCGGCATTGGACTGGTGGCTACGTTTGCGTTGACCCGGCTGTTGGAAAGCCTGCTGTTCAATGTGACTGCTACTGATCCTGCGACCCTCGTCAGTATCACGGCGATTTTGACGATTGTGGCTCTGGGAGCCTGTTTCGTGCCAGCGTGCCGCGCGGCGAGAGTCGATCCGATGGTGTCGCTCAGATACGAGTAGTATCTTGTTTCCGGTTCTTGTGAAATGATCCGGCCCGACCTCTCAGGAAGTCGAGTCAGAAACCATGGAACTAAGAGCCAGTTAAGCTGTGAAACAAACCGGAGGGCAAAGCGATGAGTCCAACAGGATGGATTGAGAATCGGGCGGCTGAGTGCCGCTATGCGTTCCGAATGATTCGCAAGACTCCGGCCACAACCGCGATGGCCGTCATTTCACTGGCGCTTGGGATCGGAGCGAACACCGCAATCTTCTCGCTTGTGGACGCAATGCTTCTGAAGCTTCTTCCGGTCAAGTCGCCGCGTGAACTCTATCTTGTGGCCGCCAACCCGGCGCGGCCAAACACGAGCTGGAATTATCCGGACTATGCCGCGTTTCGTGATAACAACGGCGGCTTCTCAGGCCTGGCGGCGTATGGCGGCGGAGGCCAGCCGCTTGGAATGCAACTGGACGGGGCCGGCGCGGCTGATACGACCGAGCTTGCTTACACTGCTTCGGTTTCGGGGAATTACTTTGATGTGCTTGGGGTCGAGCCGGCGGCCGGCCGGCTGATTGAGCCTGACGATGACCGGGCGCCGGGCGCGTCGCCGTATGCGGTATTGAGTTATGACTATTGGCGCGCTCGCTTTGGCGGTGACGGCTCGGTTGTTGGGCGGACGGTGCGCCTGAACGGCTATCCGTTTACGATCATCGGCGTCTCACGGCAGGGATTTCGAGGCGCCGATGTCACCTCCAACCCGAATATCTTCATCCCGATAATGATGCGCAGCCAGGTGATCGGTGTTCCATTCGCGGTGTGGAATAGTCGTCACTATTGGTGGATGCAGGTGATCGGACGGCTTAAGCCGGGCGCGAGCGTTCAGCAGACGGAGGCCGAGTTGTATGCCCTGTATCAGAGCCAGGAAGAGGGAGAGCGCCAATCGATCAAAGAGCCGCGCTTCGTCAACCGCGCGCAGCCAATCTTGTTGATGCCCGCGGCACGAGGCTATTCATACGTGCGGAACCGGCTCGAGCGTCCGTTGATCATCCTGATGATTGTTGTCGGACTTGTTCTGCTGATCGCGTGCGCGAATGTCGCAAATCTGATGCTGGCGCGTGGGGCATCGCGCTACCGCGAAATGGCGGTGCGGCTGGCCGTAGGCGCGAGCAGGTGGCAGCTAACCTCTCAACTCCTTGTCGAAAGCATGGTGATCGCGCTCCTGGGCGGGTTGGCCGGGTTGGGCTTCGCGTTTATCGGCGTGCGGGTCCTGCTCAAGTATCTGCCGCAGACAGGAGGGGGCCAGGCGACGTTGAACGTCACGCCCGATCTTCGCTTGCTGGGTTTCACGCTCGGCGTGTCGTTGATAACCGGCGTGCTGTACGGGATCGCCCCCGCGCTCAAGAGCAGCAAGGTCGATCTCATCCACGCGCTCAAGGAAGATTCCGCGGCGGCCACGGGACCGTCGCGTTTGTCGCTGACGAATGTGCTTGTGGTGACGCAGGTGGCTCTGTCGGTGGTGCTGGTCATAGGTACGGGTTTGTTTGTACGAAGCCTTTCAAAACTGCGCGGGATCGAATCCGGCTTTCGAGCAGATAATACGCTGGTCGTAAACGTAGATCCGAGCCGCAACGGATACAAGGGTCAGCGGCTGCGAGATTTTTACGAGCGATTGAGGCCGGGCGTCGAATCACTTCCCGGCGTTCAGTCGGTGAGCCTTGCATCGATCACACCACTCGGAGGGTCGCGGTGGAACGGCGATGTCAGCATCGAAGGTTATCAATGGAAGGACGACGAGAAAAAGTACGTCGATATGAACGCCGTCGGACCGAGGTATTTTGAAACCGTCGGCATCCGACTAATCGATGGCCGTGAGTTCCGCGATGAAGACAATTCCGCATATTCGATCGATCCGCCGGAGCGGATTACGCCTGGAGCCGAGCCCGCCGAGCCACCCGGGCCGCGAGTTGCGATTGTCAACGAAACCTTCGCGAATCGATTTTTCGAGGGACGCAACGCAATCGGAATGCACTTGTGCGCTGACGACCAGTACAAACCGGACCGCGCTTACGAAATAGTGGGAGTTGTAAAGGACGCGCACTATTTCGGGCTGCGTGAAGCGCTTGAACCGATGATCTATTTTGCGGTGTGGCGCTCGCAGGCCGGCTCGCGATCGATCTGCATCCGCACGAGTCGCGACGTCTCGGATCTCGCGGCAGCAATCGGGCACGAGGTGAGCGCTATCGACCCCGGCATACCGGTGCTCAACATAAAGACGATGAATCAGCAAATCGACAACGACATTCTTGTCGATCGATTGATTGCCACGCTGTCGAGCTTTTTCGGATTGCTTGCGTTGCTGCTTGCCGGAGTCGGGCTCTATGGCGTGATCTCGTACGGAGTCACGCGGCGGACGCGAGAGATCGGAATACGGATGGCGCTCGGGGCCGAGCGGTCGTCGGTGTTGTGGCTGGTGATGCGCAGAGCGGCGGCTTTTCTTCTGATCGGCGGCGCAATCGGGGTGCCGGCTGCGCTTTGGATCACGCGTCTCGTGAAGAGTCTGCTCTACGGAATCAGCAATCAGGATCCGATGACAGTTGTCATAGCGATGCTCGTTCTGGCGGCGGTGGCGGCGTTGGCTAGTTTCCTGCCCGCGCGAAGAGCGACAAAAGTCGATCCGATGGTAGCACTACGATATGAATAGTTTCTGGTCTCTGGTTTCTGGTTGCTGGTTGGGGAGTATCAGGGATCTTAAGAACAAGAAACGAGAAACCAAGATATGAATAGGTTTCTGGTCTCTGGTTTCTGGTTTCTGGTTTCTGGTTTCTGGTTTCTGGTTTGGGAGTATCAGGGATCTTAAGAACAAGAAACGAGAAACCAAGATATGAATAGGTTTCTGGTCTCTGGTTTCTGGTTTCTGGTTTCTGGTTGGGGAGTATCAGGGATCTTAAGAACAAGAAACGAGAAACCAAGATATGAATAGGTTTCTGGTCTCTGGTTTCTGGTTGCTGGTTGGGGGGGTATCAGGGATCTTAAGAACAAGAAACGAGAAACCAAGATATGAATAGGTTTCTGGTCTCTGGTTTCTGGTTGCTGGTTGGGGAGTATCAGGGATCTTAAGAACAAGAAACGAGAAACCAAGATATGAATAGGTTTCTGTTCTCTGGTTTCTGGTTGCTGGTTGGGGGGTATCAGGGATCTTAAGAACAAGAAACGAGAAACCAGAAACTAGAAACCAAAAACCAGAACCAGAATAGTACGGAGAAGATGATGGCGACTCTATTTCAAGACGCGCGTTATGCGCTGCGTACTTTCATCAAGCATCCGGGTCTCACTCTGATAATCGTGTTCTCAATAGGGCTAGCCATTGGAGCGAACACGACCGTCTTTACCTGGATGGAAACTCTGGTGTTGAACCCGTGTCCCTTGGTTGAGGATTACAACAGCCTCGTTGCCGTGAATTCCGCGAACCGGGATGGCGTCGGCGCCGAAGCCGCGCCTATCTCGTATCTTACGTATCTCGACTGGCGAGACTCGGCCAATTCGTTTGGCGGGATTGTAGCTCACACAGTCACTCGGCTTAATCTAAGAGAAAGCGGTGAGCCGAGGAGCGAGCCTGTATGGGGAGAGCTGGTCTCAGGCAACTATTTCGATGTCGCTCGTGTGCCTGCGATTCTGGGCAGAACCTTTACTGCCGATGAAGAGCGAAACCAGGCGAAGGTCGCTGTGATCAACTACAGCCTTTGGCGACGAAAGCTTGGAGGCGATGCATCGGTTATCGGGAAACAGATACTGCTCAACGGCGCGGAGGTGACCATCATTGGAGTAGCGTCGCAAGGCTTCAACGGCTTGCTCGCCGGATACGGTTACGATTTGTGGCTGCCGGTCACGTTGCAGCCGTTTCTCACTCAGGGAATAAACCGTCTGAACAATCGCGGCGATCGGTGGCTTCAGGGCACGGCGCGGTTGAAGCCCGGCGTCACTCTCGCCGAAGCGAACGCCGAAATGAAAACTCTTGCCCCGGAGATCAGCGAAGCTCACGGCGAGGTTCCCGTTACCGGAGCGATGGTGAAGCTGATGCGCGAGCGCTTCAGCGGACCGCTCTTCTATCCGCTGTTCTCGGCGTTGTTCGGCGTCACCGCGCTGGTGTTGCTAATAGCCTGCGCGAACGTCGCGAACCTGTTGCTCGCCCGCGCCTCTTCGCGCCAAAGAGAAATCGGCATTCGAATGGCATTGGGAGCAAATCGAACCCGCATCGTCGGCCAGCTCCTCGTTGAGAGTTTTCTGCTGTCGGCTATCGGCGGCATTGCGGGGTTGCTGTTCGCGATGTGGGCTAAAGACACGCTTCCTCTTTTCTTCCCGCGCACGCCGCAAGCCGTCTTGTGGAAGGTTGAGCTGAACGGACGAATAATCGGATTAGCCTTAGTCGTCACCGTTGTGACCGCGGTGATTTTCGGGCTGATACCTGCGCTGCGCGCTTCGAGGACTGATCTGGTGAACGCGGTCAAGTCCGAAGGTCCAACGACAAGCGCCTCTCGATCACGACTGCGCGATTCGCTGGTAGTCGCGCAGGTGGCGATGTCGCTGGTGGCTCTTGTGTGCGCCGGGTTGTTTGTGCGGAGTCTCCAAACCGCGCACAGGACCGATATCGGATTCTCGGATCCGGATCATTTGCTTTTGATTGGGACCGACTTCAACGCGGCACATCTCAAGCGTGAAGAAGCGCTCGGCGGCGCCGATCGACTCCTCGAACGGGTGCGCGGAATCTCGGGCGTCAAATCGGCGAGTCTCTCGACCATGGTCCCGCTTGGCTTCAGCGGGCACATTTACAGCGGGACGAAAATCGAAGGCTATGTCCCGGCCCAGGACGAAGAAGTGTCAACTGAGCGAGTGATTGTCAGTGACGACTACTTCGAGACGATGGGAATTCCGGTTGTTGAGGGCCGGGGCATCACGAGACAGGATCGCTCGGATGCCCAGCGTGTTGCGGTTGTGAATGAAGCCTTCGTGCGGCGTTACTACGCCGGACAGGAACCGATCGGCAAACGCATCGACCAGGGCCAGGGATGGTCGGTCATCGTCGGCGTCGCAAAAGACGGGAAGTATCGCAGTCTGACCGAGACGCCGGCGCCGCTTGTTTATTCGCCGCTTCAGCAGTGGTACGCACCGGCGGTCACGTTGCATGTCCGGACGGCGAGCCGGCCCGCGGCGCTCGCGGAAGCGGCGCGCGCCGAGTTCGCTTCCGTTAATATTGACTTGCCCTTTTTGGATCCGCGAACGATGACCGAACATATCGCCGCGTCTACATTCTCGCAATTAGTCGGCGCATCGATGCTGAGCAGTTTCGCCGCGCTGGCGTTGGTGATCGCGGCGGTTGGGCTTTACGGCGTGCTGTCCTACATCGTGAACCAGCGCACGCGTGAGATTGCGATTCGGCTTGCGATCGGCGCCTCGCCGAAGAATGTAATCAGCCTTGTGGTCCGGCGAGGATTGATGCTGACCGGCATCGGCTTGATCCTGGGTTGGGGCGCGGGGCTTGCAGCCGGGCGGCTGCTGCAGAGTCAGCTTCTCGGCGTAACCGCGGGCGATCCGCTGACTCTGGTCGGGGCGGCAACGCTCCTGGTAGGAGTGGCTCTGGGAGCCTGTTTTGTGCCGGCCCGACGCGCTTCGCAGGTCGATCCGATGGTTGCGTTGAGATACGAATGATCGGAGTGCCGATTGCGGTTGCCGATTGTGCGATTTCCGATTGCCGATTGGCGATTTCCAATTGGCGATTGCCGATTTCCGATTGGCGAATGCCGATTGGCGGTGCTCGGGTTATTTGTTCTGAGCGTCGCACTCAGTTTGATGGATCGCCGCTCGAGACTTCAAGCCGTCAATCCCGTAGGGATGACCTGTCGATAGAATGGCCGTGGGTGATGGTACTTTGACTCCTTTAGGAGTCACCTGAAGTCGGGCAAGCGGTGTTCTGCCGGTGAGCGAGGTGACTCCTAAAGGAGCCTGTCGGTTTATTTGATCGCGCGCTCAAGTTTCTGTGAAATGGGTTTGTGAACTCATTGGTTTTTCTACTCGAGCGATTAACCAAACCGCTTCAGGACTCTTGAGGCGAGCAG
>Ga0070696_100001352_pt1 | contig 16002 bp, 13 predicted proteins | sample KBSK1253metaG_FD_65474 | JGI IMG/M metagenome (GOLD analysis project Ga0070696, IMG submission 65474) | Corn, switchgrass and miscanthus rhizosphere microbial communities from Kellogg Biological Station, Michigan, USA - KBS K1-25-3 metaG | ecosystem: Host-associated > Plants > Roots >... | reverse complement strand
TCACCGTTACGCTGTCGTCGACCTTGGCCGACGGGCTCGCCGTCTCGCAGGCGGGTGCGCAGCCGTTCGAGGTGCTGCGCCGCGTCGTCGATCAGGTCGTGACGGTTGACGAAGCGGCGATCGCCCTCGCTGTGCTGCGCCTGATCGAGCTCGAGAAGAGTGTGGTCGAAGGCGCCGGCGCGGCGCCGCTCGCGGCGTTCCTCGCGGGCAAGCTCGATGCGCTGAAAGGCATGGACGTGGTCCTCGTCCTGTGCGGCGGCAACATTGACCTCACCATCCTCGACCGCGTCATCGAAATCGGGCTGGTCGCGGACGGACGCCTCGCGCGCTTCACCGTGTCGATCAGCGATCGACCCGGCGGTCTTGCGCGGCTCGCGGAAGTGATCGCGTCCACCGGCGCGTCGATCAAGGAAATCGTGCACGACCGCGCGTTCGCAGGACCCGACCTGTCCGAAGTGCGCGTCGTCTGCGACGTCGAGACGACCGGTCGTGATCACGTCGCGCAGCTCCATCGCGCGCTGGCCGACGCCAACGTCAGGATTGTCGCCTCGACGTAGTCGCACGTGGCGCGCGAATCGATGCGTGAAGGACCCGGCGGCGGCTCCATCCCGCTCGGGGACCGGTCGGGAGCGCGGGGGTGCTGCACTATAATCGACCGGTCGCAAACGCGCCGATCGACGCCAAACCGCAAACCGCGTCCGTTGCAGCACCGCACCTCGAGGAGGATGCATGGTTTCGCTCCGTAACGGCCTGGGCTGCGCGCTCGTTGCGGCTACCACGATGCTCGCGCCGATCGCTTCGGCCGCCGAACCCTTCGTCAACGTCCTCACCGGCGCCACCAGCAGCGTCTACTATCCGCTCGGCGTTGCGCTCGCCGATGTCATCGGCAAGGCGATGCCATCGTTCAAGACGTCGGTGCAGGCAACGAAGGGGTCGGTCGAGAACCTGACCCTGCTGCAGGCGGGCCGCGGCGAAATCGCGTTCACGCTCGGCGATGCTCTGTCCGACGCGTGGAAGGGCAACGAGGAAGCCGGATTCAGGACACCACTCAAGAAACTGCGCGGCATCGCGGCGATCTATCCGAACTACATCCACATTGTCGCGCGCGCCGATTCGGGCATCCGGTCGCTCGCCGACCTCAAGGGCAGGAACATTTCGGTCGGCGTGCGGAAGTCCGGCATTGAGCTCAATGCGCGAGCGATCTTCGCCGCCGCGGGGCTCACGTACAGGAATTTCGGCAAGGTCGAATACCTGCCTTTCGGCGAATCGGTCGAGCTGATGAAGAACCGGCAGCTCGATGCGACGCTGCAATCCGCCGGACTCGGCGCGTCGTCGCTGCGCGATCTCGCCGCGTCGGTCGACATCGTCGTCGTTCCGATTCCTGCCGACGTCATCAGGAAGACGCACGATCCGGCGTATCTGCCGGCGACGATTCCAGCGAATACGTATCGCGGCCAGACGGGCGAGGTGCACACCGCCGCCGTGCAGAATTTCCTCGTCACGCGCGAGGAAGTGAGCATCGACATCGTCTACGGCATGACGAAGGCGCTGTGGACGAACCTCGATCAGCTCGTCGCCGCGCACTCGGCCGCCAAGGCGATCGACCTCAAGCATGCGCTCGACGGCATGCCGCTGCCGCTGCACCCCGGCGCCGAGAAGTATTACAAGGAAGTCGGCATCATCAAGTAACCGGGGTCGGATTCGCCTTTTCAACTGAGCCGCAAGCGTAAGGGGCCAAGGCTACCCGGCCGCGAGCAGGTCGGGCGTGAGCGGCGCGCGCCGCTCGATGGCGCTGACATGCATCGTGAACCGGCCGAGGCGGCGATCGAGAAAGTAATTGCGCAACGTGCGCGCGATCGTCCGGAACGCGATCGCCTCCCACGGAATCTCGCTTTCCTCGAAGAGTCGCACGTCGAGGCTTTCCGGCCCGGGCCCGAAGGCAAGGTCCAGCAGCCGCGAGCGGAACATCATGTACACCTGGTTGATCTGCGGCAGACTGATGACGGTGTAGAGCTCGCCCAACTCGACCCGCGCATCGGCCTCCTCGAGCGTCTCGCGCAGCGCGCCGCGCATCAGCGTTTCGCCGTTCTCGAGGAATCCCGCCGGCAAGGTCCACAGTCCGTGCCGCGGCTCGATCGCGCGCTTGCACAGCAGGATTCGATCCTGCCATTCCGGAAGGCAGCCGACGACGACCTTCGGATTCTCGTAATGGATCGCGCCGCACTGCGCGCACACCTGACGCGCCAGCGTATCGCCTTCGGGAACGCGAAGTTCGATGCGGGACGAGCCGCAGGCGCTGCAGAACTTCATGCCGAGGCCCGCTGTCGGCGAATGCGCGTCACAGCTTCAGGAAAGTGTCACGGTAGTAGCGAAGCTCGGTGATCGATTCGAGCACGTCAGCGAGCGCCTCGTGCTTGCCTTCCTTCGGGATGCCTTTCATCAGGTCGGGTTTCCAGCGCCGCGCGAGCTCCTTGAGTGTGGACACGTCGAGGTTCCGATAGTGGAACCAGCCTTCGAGCGCCGGCATGAAGCGCGCGAGAAAGCGCCGATCCTGGCAGATCGAGTTGCCGCACATCGGCGACGCCTTTGCGGGCACGTGCTCGACGAGGAACGCCAGCGCCTGCGCTTCGACCTGCGCATCGGTCGCCGTCGATGCGCGCACCTTCTCGATCAGCCCCGAGCGAGCATGCGTCGACTGGTTCCACGAATCCATCCCCTGCAGGACCGCGTCATCCTGGTGGACGACGTAAACCGGCGACTGCGCCACCGTGTCGAGCGCGTGGTCGGTGACCACCAGCGCCATCTCGAGGATGCGATCGGTATCGGGCTTCAGTCCCGACATTTCGAGGTCGATCCAGATGAGCCGATTGGGGTCCTGTGGCATGGCAGCGAGCGTAAAATGATCGATCCATTGTACTTGAGCGCCGCATCACCAGCGTGCGCCCGGCTTCGCCGTTGACCGCTTCCGCATTCACCGCCGCGTTCATTGCAGCACTCGCGCTCACGCTCGCCGTGCGCATCTGGCTCGCCGCCCGGCAGATCGCGTACGTCCGCGCGCACCGCGATTCGACGCCGGCGGCGTTCGCATCGCGGATCGACGCCGTCGCGCACCGAAAGGCCGCCGACTATACGATCGTGAAACAACGCTTCGGCGTGCTCGAATCGGTGATCGACGCTGCGGTGCTGCTCGCGATAACGCTCGGTGGCGGCATCGGCTGGCTCCTGTCCGCCACTGAAGCGCTGCCGATCGGGGCGACCGCGCGCGACGTGCTGTTGCTTTGCGGCATCGCGCTGATCGGCGGCATCGCATCGCTGCCATTTTCGTGGTGGCGCACGTTCCGCATCGAAGAGCGTTTCGGTTTCAACCGGACCACGCTCGCGACGTGGCTCGCCGACCTCGCCAAGGGAATAGCGGTCGGCGCGGCACTCGGGCTGCCGCTGGTGCTGGTCGTGCTGTGGCTGATGCGCAGCGCCGGCGCGTACTGGTGGCTCTTCGTCTGGGTCGCGTGGATGGCGTTCCAGTTGCTCGTGCTCGTGCTGTATCCGACGGTGATCGCACCGCTCTTCAACCGCTTCTCGCCGCTGCCGCCGGGTGCGGCGCGCGAGCGAATCGAACGGCTGCTCGCGCGCTGCGGGTTTACGGCGTCGGGCCTGTTCGTGATGGACGGCTCGAAGCGCTCGGGACACGGCAACGCGTATTTCACCGGATTCGGGCGGGCGAAGCGCGTCGTATTCTTCGATACGTTGCTCGCGCGCCTTGCGCCCGAGGAAATCGAAGCGGTCCTCGCGCACGAGCTCGGGCATTTCCGGCTGCGCCATGTGGTCAAGCGCGTCGTCTGGTCGGCGCTGCTTTCGCTCGGCCTCCTTGCAGTGCTCGCGTGGCTCGCGCGCATGCCATGGTTCTACGCGGGGCTCGGTATCCCGGTCGCCGGCGTCGGCATCGCGATGACGCGACCGGGCGTCGCGCTTGCGTTGTTCATGCTTGCGTTGCCGGTGTTCACCTTCGTGCTGGCGCCGCTGTCTGCCGCGTATTCGCGCCGGCACGAATTCGAGGCGGACGCGTTCGCCGCCGAGCATGCATCGGCGTTGGCGCTTGTCGCCGCATTGATCAAGCTGTACGAGGACAATGCGGCGACGCTCACGCCCGACCCCATCCACTCCGCGTTCTACGATTCGCATCCGCCCGCGGTCGTGCGCGTGGCGCGCCTCAACTCGCTCGCGCCGTCCGGCGCATCCGCATGATGCTTGCGATGGGCAAGCCCTGACCTGCCGAGGATCCGATGGCCACTCAATTTTCCCGCCCTTCCGAATCGTTGCTCGCGCTGGCCGCCTCGCATTGCACGGCGGGCGCCGGGAAGCTCGCCGACGACGCGATGTCGGCGCGCCTGTCGACGCTGACCGGGTGGTCGCGGCGCGGTGACTGCATCGAGAAGGCCTACCCGTTCGCGAATTATCACGAGACGATCGGCTTCGTGAATGCGCTCGCCTGGATCGCGAACCGCGAAGACCATCACCCCGACCTCGCGGTTTCCTACAACCGATGCGTCGTGACGTGGTCGACGCACGATGCGGGCGGCGTCACCGACAACGACGCCATCTGCGCGGCGAAGACTGACCGGCTGCTCGCGGGGTAGCGGATGCGCGTCATCGGCTGATGTCACCGCACGACAGCGGGCCTGCGCACGGTCTTGTCGTCGCGACGCATCGGCGGCATTACGTCGTCGATCTCGATGCCGGCGACACGCTCGAATGCGTGCTGAAGGGCCGGTCGACGACGCTCGCCTGCGGCGATCGCGTCGAAGTGGCGCGCGAGTCGAGCGGCGGCGTCATCGTCGCCGTCGCGCCGCGCCGAAGCCTCCTCTACCGCTCCGACGCGTTCAGGGAAAAACTGATTGCGGCGAACGTCACCCAGGTGCTCGGCATCATCGCGCCCGACGTCCCGGTCGACGAGCACCTGCTGAACCGCTGGATCATCGCCGCCGAAACGCAACGATGCCGCTTCGTGCTCGTGCTCAACAAGTCCGATTTGCCTGCCTCGGATCGGTTCGCCGAGCGCTTCGCCGCCTACGCCGCGCTCGGGTACGCGGTCGTCCGCGTTTCGGCGCTGGGCGATGTGACCAATCTGCTGCCGTGGGTTCGTGCGCGGCACACTGTCGTCATCGGCCAATCGGGCATGGGGAAGTCGACGTTGATCAACGCGCTGCTGCCCGGCGTAAACGCTGCGATCGGTGAGCTCTCGGACGCGTTGCGCAGCGGCCGGCATACGACGACGTCGACCGCCCTCTATCGACTGCCCGACGGCTACGGCTGGATCGTCGACTCGCCGGGCATGAAAGTGTTCGGACTCGCGCATTGCGCGCCGGCGGCGATCGCGGATGCATTCGTCGAATTGCGCGATCTCGGATCGCAGTGCCGCTTTCGTGATTGCCGTCACGATCGCGAGCCGGATTGCGCGGTGCAAGCGGCGATTGCCGAAGGACGCGTTGCGCCGCAACGCGTGGCGCTGCTGCAAACGCTGCTGCGCGAGACCGAAGCAGCGCACGATCCGGCGCGCTAGGACTTACGGCGCCCAGTTCGCGAGCGAGAGCAGGAACACGAGCAACAGCCACAGCACGAGCGCGCGCCAGACGAGCCCGACGGCCGACGGCAGGATTTCCGCTTCGACCGATTCGCCGGTGCCGATCTCCGGGCGCAGCTCGGTCTGACCGCCGTATCCGGGCAGCGAGCCGCCGAGCTGGACGCCAAGCGCACCGGCGCCGCTTGCGAGCACCGCGCCGATCGCTTCGCCGCCATAGGCCTCCGGCCACGCATGCGCCTGCGTGCGCCAGCAGAAGGCGGCATCCTCGAAATCGCCGACCACTGCGAACGACAGTGCGGTGAGCCGCGCCGGAATCCAGTCGAGAAGCCATAGCAGCATGCGTGCCGGTCGGCCGAAGAGCTGCAGCGAGCGCGTCAGCACCGTCATGTCGTCGCCGGGCAGCGCGCCCTTCCATTCTGCGGCGAGCAACGCAGCCGCACGGTAAAGAACGGCGCCCGCCGGGCCTGGCAACACGACGAACCAGAACAGCACGGCGAATACCTGCCGGTACGCATCGGCGAGGCCGCGCTCGATCGCCACGCGCGCGACATCGTGGCTCGACAACTCGCTGGTTGCCGCGCCGCCGTTCCACGCGGCAAGCGCTCGCCGCGCGCCGGGGAGATCGCCGCTCTTCAGCGCGGTGATGATCGCGGAGATCGCGTGGCTGAAGCGGCGAAACCCCATCAACGCATACAGCACGAGCACGTTGAACAGAAGTCCGAGCGCCGGATGCACGTTCGCCAGCAGCCACCATACCGCCAGGGCCACCAGTACCGGCGGCGCGAGCGCCAGCGCCATCGCGACGATGCCGAGCGCCTGCGTGCCGCCGTTCAGGCGCCGCTCGATGCCGCGCGCGTACAGCACGAACGACCGCTCGACGGAGGCGCGCCACTGGAACGAGCGCCATTGCTCGAGCGCCAGCGCGGCGATGATCGCGAGCAGGTTCATCGCGACGAAGGTGTCAGCGGAGGGACTCGCGGTTCACGTCGGTGCAAAGGGACGGGCATGGGCGCCGCGTCATTATAATTGACGCTTTTCGCGCACTCGCGCGCTGCGGGCCGTTGCTGCGATGACACGCGAAGCGATGGACTACGATGTCGTGATCGTCGGCGGCGGGCCTGCCGGCCTTGCCGCGGCGATCCGCCTGAAGCAACTGGCATCCGCCGCGTCGCGCGACGTATCGGTGGCCCTGCTGGAAAAGGGATCGGAGATCGGCGCGCACATCCTGTCGGGAGCCGTCATCGATCCGCGCGCGCTCGACGAGTTGATTCCGGACTGGAAAGGAAAAGGCGCACCGCTCGCGACACCGGTACGCGAGGATCGCTTTCTCATCCTCACCGAACGCAATGCCCTTCGAATTCCGCAGCGGCTGCTGCCGCCGCTGATGAGCAATCATGGCAATTACATCGCAAGCCTCGGCGACCTGTGCCGGTGGCTCGCGCAGCAGGCGGAAGCGCTGGGCGTCGAAATCTATCCCGGGTTTGCCGCGGCCGAAGTGCTGTACGGGGAAAGCGGCGAGGTGCGCGGTGTTGCGACCGGCGACATGGGCGTGGCGCGCGACGGCTCGCACAAGTCCGCGTATCAGGCCGGCATGGAGCTTCGCGCGCGCTATACGCTGTTCGCCGAAGGTTGTCGCGGATCGCTGTCGCAGGCGCTGATGCAACGGTTCTCGCTGCGTGACGGCGTCGATCCGCAGAAGTACGGCATCGGCATCAAGGAACTGTGGCAAGTCGCGCCCGCGGAGCACCGGCCCGGGCTCGTCGTACACAGCCAGGGTTGGCCGCTCGACAACGCCACCGGCGGCGGTTCGTTCATCTATCACTACGGCGACAATCTCGTCGCGGTCGGCTTTGTCGTGCACCTCGATTACGCGAACCCGCATCTGTCGCCCTACGACGAGTTCCAGCGCTTCAAGCTCCATCCGGCCATCCGGCCGACGCTCGAAGGCGGCAAGCGGATGATGTACGGCGCGCGCGCCATCAACGAGGGCGGGTTGCAGTCGGTGCCGCGGTTGACGTTCCCCGGCGGCGCACTGATCGGCTGCGCGGCCGGATTCGTCAATCTGCCGCGGATCAAGGGCTCGCACAATGCGATGAAGACGGCGATGCTGGCCGCCGAAGCCGCGTTTGCCGCGCTTGGCGAAGCGCGCTCGCACGACGAGCTAAGTACGTACGAAGCGTCGTGGCGAGCGTCCTGGGTTTACGAGGACCTGTACAAGGTGCGCAACGTCAAGCCAGGCCTGCATTGGGGCACGCTCGCCGGCACCGTGCATGGCGGCGTCCACATGTGGCTGCACGATCTCGGGCTCGGCGCGCTCGTGCCCTGGACGATGCGGCATCGGCGCGCGGATCACGATTCGTTGCGCCCGGCTTCCGCCATGCCGCCGATCGCGTACCCCCGGTACGACGGCGCGATCACGTTCGACAAGCTGTCGTCCGTCTACCTGTCGAACACGAATCACGAGGAAGACCAGCCGGTGCATCTCGAGTTGCGCGATCCCGCGATTCCGGTCGACGTCAATCTGCGCATCTACGACGGGCCCGAAGCGCGTTATTGCCCGGCGGGCGTTTACGAATTCGTCGCGGCGGAAGCGGTGGGCGCCGAGCCGGCGCGCCGCCTGCAGATCAACGCGCAGAACTGCGTTCACTGCAAGACCTGCGACATCAAGGACCCGCGGCAGAACATCCATTGGGCAACGCCGGAAGGCGGCGGCGGACCGAACTACCGCGGGATGTGATGCAAAAAAGAGCGGCCCCGCAAGGCCGCTCGTTTCGTTGCGCCGCCGGATACGCGTCACATGCGCGGCTCGCCGTCCTGGCTGACGGTAATCGTCGATCCCGGCGGAGACGTCATCTGCACGTGATGCTCCTGACCGCGGAACACATACGTCACATCCCAGTAGTCGGGATGATCGTACTGGCTCACGTCGCGGCAATGCTCGACGTTGCCACCGTAGCCCTCGTCACCACGGCCGACGTTCGCGCCAAGCGCCCCGCCGGCGACCGCGCCGCCCACCGTCGCGGCGTCACGGCCACGTCCGCCGCCGATCTGATGGCCAAGGATGCCACCGATCACGGCGCCGGCTACGGCGCCCGGCACGTTCACGTCACCGCGGAACTCGCGCCGTTCGACCCAGCAACGCTGCTCGGGCGGCCCCACGACGGCGTGCACCGACGTGATCGGCACTTCGTAAACCCGCTCGTCGCCGCCGCGACCGTAGCCCTGCGCGACGTAGCGATCGCCGTACGCGCGATCACCGCGGTTGTCGTTGTAACCGTAGCGGCCTTCGACCGGACGCACCGACGAGATTTCGTTTTGCAGCCCCATGTCGGCCAGCGACGGGTATTCACCGGGTTGCAGGACGACGCAACGTCCGCTGAATCCGGCGTCCTCGCACACCTGCCAGTTTCCGCCTTCGACGCGGGCGGAAGATGCGCGGTCATTGAAGCCGATGCGATCGAGGTTGCGTACCGTCCGATCGGTACTGAATTGCTGACCACTGAAATCCTCGTGCGAATAGAACGTCACCTGCCCTGCCGCCGTCGTGGCGACGGCCAATGCGGCGACGCCCATCGCTGCCTTGAGAGAGATGCTCATGCCTGTCCTCCGCGTTCGGGTTGCCACGTGCCAATGTAGGACGGATGGCGCACCGCTGCTGTCGGAAGCCCTCGGCAGCCGCTGTAAGACAGACCCTCAAAGGGGACGGAAAAAGGCCAGGGCCCTGTTCACGCCATGTCCACAAGTGCGAACAGGCCCTAGCGCGCGAGCCATGCGGCGCCGCGCACGCCGCTGGAATCGCCGTGCACATTGCGCACGAGCTTCGTGTCGACGCGATCGCTGAAAATCCAGCGCGTCCACAAACCCGGCACCGACCGATACCAGCGCGCGATGTTCGACAACCCGCCGCCGAGAACGATGACGTCCGGATCGACGATGTTGACGACATGCGCAAGCGCGCGCGCGAGGCGCTCCTCGTATCGGGCCAGCGTCGCTTCGCAGCGCGCATCGGCTTGTTCGGCGCCGGCGACGATCGCCTGCGTCGATTCGCAGTCGGTACCGCCGTGGTGGCGGTAATCGCGCACGAGTGCAGGTCCCGACAACCATGTTTCGATGCAGCCCGTCTGGCCGCAAAAGCAGTCGGGCCCGGGACGCTCGTCGTCGCGCGGCCACGGCAGCGGATTGTGACCCCACTCGCCGGCGATCGCATTGCAGCCTTCCAGCAGGCGGCCGTGGACCGTCAATCCCCCGCCCACGCCGGTGCCGAGAATGACGCCGAACACGACATCGGCGCCGCGCCCGGCGCCGTCGGTCGCTTCCGACAACGTGAAGCAGTTCGCATCGTTCGCCAGCGCGACGGCGCGTGCGAGCCGCTGCTCGAGATCGCGCTTCACCGGCATGCCGTTCATGCACACCGAATTCGATCCGCGCAGGAGACCCGTCGCCGGCGACAGCGAGCCGGGCGTGCCGATGCCGACCCGCGCGCTGCCGACGCGCGCGCCGCACGCGTCCTCGGCGTCGCGAACGAGACGCGCGACGAGCGCGATGATCGCCTCGTAATCTTCGCGCGGCGTCGCCTCGCGGCGGCGCACGCGCTCGCGGCCTTCGGCATCGAGCGCGACGATTTCGGTCTTCGTGCCGCCGAGATCGACGCCGATCCGCAGTGTTTCCACGCCGATCGCCGGCATCGCGTCCGTCCGCGCGTAAACCGGCTCCCCGCCGGCCGCGTGCCGCACCGCCACTTCGCCGCGCGCTTCGAGATGCGAAAGTGCGCCGCGCACCTCGTCGGCGGTGGCGGAGGCGACGGCGCTCACGACCCAGCCTGCGATACCCTCGACGGTGTCCGACGACGCGGGATGCATCGCCAGGTAGCGGCGGATCGCATCGGCCAGCATTTCGAAACGCGACGGGTGCGCGGGCATATCCCGGGTCATGACGAGCGACGTTTCGCGGTTTGCGGTGGGATGCCGATTCGCATCAGGTTGACGTTGCTGCCGTCATGCGGAATATTACCGGGTCGCCGCGTGCATCGCACGGCCCGGGCGAACCCGAACGCCGATTCACGACGTGGAAGGCACCGCCGGACGATGCGAAATCCCGACCTCGACGCGCGCGCGCGATTCGCCGCGGTACTCGCGCGCGAAGCCGGCGCGCTGGCGCTGCGCTATTTTCATCGCGAGCTCGACTACACCGCCGAGTCGAAAGGCGACCTGCAGGACTGGGTCAGCGTCGCGGATCGTTCGGTCGAAGCGTTTTGCCGCGCCCGGCTCGCCGCCATGTTTCCCGGCGACGCGATGCTCGGCGAGGAAAGCGGCGGCGCGCTTGCCGAGCGCGCATGGATCATCGATCCGATCGACGGCACGCTGAACTTCGTCCACGGCGTTCGGTACTGGTGTGTATCGATCGCCTTCGTGCACGACGGCATCCGGCGGATCGGTGCGGTTTACGATCCGTCTCACGACGAATTGTTCCTTGCCACCGCAGGCGGCGGCGCGACGCTTGGCGATCGACCGATGCGCGTGTCAGCCTGCGCCGCGCTCGAGCGCGCGCTGATCGTGCAGGGCTACGTGTATCGCCATGACCTCGATGCGCATCTCTCGCTTCGCCGCGAGCTGATCCTGGCAGGCGCCGAGGTCAAGGACCATGGCGCGGGCGCGCTCATGCTGGCGCACGTGGCCGCCGGCCGCTTCGACGCGTATCTCGAGCCGCACATGCATCCCTGGGATGCGAGCGCGGGATTGCTGCTGGTCGAGGAAGCCGGCGGCCGCGTGTTGCCGTACCCGGGCGATCGGGGCCTTGGCGCGGGCGGCGCAGTACTCGCGAGCACGCCAGCGCTGTACGACCGGCTGCACGACTTGGCGAAGTGGTGAATCAGCGCGACCGGAAGCTGCCGCTATACCAGTAGGCCTGCAATGCGAGCAGATCGCGCCGGACCGCGGGCGGAAACCCGGCCCGGCCGCCGCGCCGATCGCCGAGCAGCTCCTCGAACAATGCGGGCGCGCCGCGATGGTCGTTCCATTGCGCGACGATGACGTTGACGAGTCGCGGAAAATGCGTCGCGAGCGCGCACGGCGCGATTTCAGGCGGCAGCGCGTCGAACCACTTCTCGCTTTGCGCCAGCAGGTATTCGGCCGGCTGCGCCTTGCGGGCGCTCGACCAGTCAATGGCGGACGCGAGCCGCGCCGGGGCAGTATCGGCGTCGCGCGCACGAACCGCCGGCTGCACGACGTCGTTCAGATCGTTCCACGCCCTGCTTCCGCCGTAGATGGACGACACGTCGCGCCTCCGAAAGGTCACTCCCGCCGATAGCATACACGTCCGACCCGTCTCTTTGGAAGAGACCGGGCAAAGGCGTCGGGACCGCGATGTCCCGGCATGCATGCGCGCCTGGCGGCGCATGAACGGCGCGCCGGGGCCTCAGGCGACCTGTCGTGGGCGACCCGATCGCGATTCGTTGTCCCCTGGCTGCGGTCGCAACCATTCGATCATGGCCGACAGCGGGATCGGCCGGCTGAACAGGAACCCCTGGGCTTCGTCGCATTCGTGCTCGACCAGGAAATCACGCTGGGCGGCGGTCTCCACGCCCTCGGCCACCACGCGCATCCTGAGCCGCTTAGCCATCACGATGACGGCCAGCGCAATGGCCACGTCGTCCTCCTCGTGCGGCAGGCTGTCGATGAAGCAGCGGTCGATCTTCAGCGTGCGCACGGGAAAACGCTTCAATTGCGACAGCGACGAGTAGCCGGTGCCGAAGTCGTCGATCGCGATGCCCACCCCGGTCGCTTCGAGGCTTTCCATGATCGTCACCGCCTGATCGACATTGCGGGCGATCGCGGTTTCGGTCAGTTCGAGCTCGAGGCGCTCGGGCGCGATGCCGAACTCGCCCAGCACCTTGCGAACGGTCGAAACGAACTTCGGATCGGAAAGCTGCGAGTGCGAAACGTTTACCGACAGGCCAAGATCGGTGAAGCCGAGCGACGACAGATGCGCCAGGTCGCGGCAGCTTCTGCGCAACACCCACTCGCCAAGGCGTCCGATCAGCCCGGCGCGCTCGGCCACCGCGATGAACTTCGCAGGCTCGATCCAGCCGAGGCTCGGATGCTGCCACCGCGCGAGCGCTTCCACGCTGCACGTGCGCCCCGTCGCGAGGTCGATCCGCGGCTGGTAGTACACGCTCAACTGCTGCAGATCGATCGCGTTGCGCAACAGGTTTTCGAGCCGGATCTCCTCGGTGGCCTGCTCGTGCAGATCGTCGGTGAAAACGCGATGGGTGTTCTTGCCAAGATCCTTCGCCCGATACATTGCGGCGTCGGCATTCCGGAGCAACGACTGCGCGTCCGATCCGTGATCGGGATAGAGGCTGATTCCGACGCTTCCCGTGACGACGTAGTCGTTGCCGAAGATCGTGATCGGTTTGGCGATTTCGGCAAGCAGGCTCTCGGCGATGCGCTCGACGTCCGACACCGCGCGAACGTCCGGCAGCATGACGATGAACTCGTCGCCGCCCTGGCGTGCGACGGTGTCGGTGCCGCGGACGCGTCCGCGCAGACGCGCCGCGACGACGCGCAGCAACTCGTCGCCGCCGTCATGGCCGATCGTGTCGTTCACCATCTTGAAACGGTCGAGGTCGACGAACAGGACGCCGAACTTGCCGTTGGCGCGCGCCGCATGCCGGATCGCCTGCTCCAGGCGGTCGGAAAGCAATGCGCGGTTCGGCAAGCCGGTCAGCGTGTCGTGCAGCGCCGCATGCTCGATCGCCTGCTCCTTCTGCTTGCGATCGGAGATATCCTGCACGACCCAGATTGTCGCGTCCTTGGCGCCCGCCTGTTCGAAAGAACGCACGGCAAGACGGCACCAGAAGCTGCTGCCGTCGCGCCGGCGACATGTGACGTCGTTGTCGTACAGCGCGCGGGCCGCCATCGCATCAGACACCGCGGGCAGCCATCCTTCGTTGTCGCCGGACGCGTGCAGCGCCGCGATCGGCAATCCCTCGACACGTCCGCGCGCGTAGCCCAGCATCCGCTCCAATTCGGAATTCGCGCGAATGATCTTGCCGTTCTCGACGATCGCGATGCCGACGGTGGCAGAGTCGAGAATCGCGTGCTGCTCGGCAAGTGCCTGTCGGAGCAGCGTTTCGGCGGCCCTGATCTCGCTGACGTCGACCGCCGTCCCGCTCGCGCCTGTCAGGCGGCCCTCGTCGTCGCGCAACGCGATCGCGCCTATCGACAGATGCACCGGATAACCGTTGCGGTGCAGGAACGTGCCCTTGAGGTCGAGCTGCGTGCCGCTCTCGGTCAAACTGAAGAATTCGTCGTCGAACGCCTGCGCCGTCGCCGGCTCGGCGAACTGCGCGAACGGAAGGCCGATGACGTCCTCGGCGCGATAGCCCAGGATGGCTTCCAGCGCGGCGCCGTTCACGTAGCTGTAGCAGCCGGCGGCGTCGATCGCAAAGACGATGTCGCCCGAAGTTTCGACGAGTGCCCTGAAGTGGACTTCGTTCGACTCCAGTTCCGATTGCACGCGCTTGCAGCGTGCCAGCTCGTCGACGAGGTCCGCGTGCGCGCGCTCGAGCTCCGCCTGTCCGTTCGCGACGTCGACGACCTGCTGCTGCTTTTCCACCACGCGCTGCGAGCTGTCGCCGATCGCCCGCGACATCCGCCACGCCGCGAGTGCTGCGAGCGCATAGACCGCCGCGACGAGCATGACCACTTCGAGCCCCTGCGTCGGATCGATGACGAGCGTGATGATCGCGCCGAGCATCAGCGGGATCGTGAAGGTCATGAACAGCGACAACGCCGGGGCGAGCGCACATGCGCCGCCGGCGCAAAGCGCTCCGACCAGAACGGGGAAAAGCGCGACGCCGAGCGACGGCGGCTCCCGCAGCATCAGCAGGCCGAGCGCGCCCCATGCAATGCCGTTCAGGGCCGCCGCGATCCGGTACCGGGCGCCCCATGCCGGCGCCGGCTGCTCGCGATCGCCGCGGTGGCGGAACGTCGCAAACAGGACGATGAGCAGCAGGATGGACGCAACGATCGCGGCCTGCCACGCGCGAAACGCATTCATCGTGCGCGTTTCCGCAAGCAACCACACGATTGTCGCAAGCGCCAGCAGCGAGCCGGCGATCGCGCCGGGAAGGAACGCATAGGCAAGCCGCACGCGCTCGGCGTACACGGCGTCAGGCACGGCATCAGGATGGCGCCGCATTGCGCTGCGTTGTGCGCGCATCGTCACTGCTGCTCCCTTCGCGGCCGCTTTTCCGGCCGCTGTGCGGCATGGCGGCCCATCGCCCGCGTCGCGGATACGAGCGCGTTCAATTGAGAACCGCGCCCGTGCTGCTCACGATGCCGAGCCTGATGTAGCTCGGCAGCCGCTCGCGACGCTGAAAGTCGACCGTGATGCCGCCGATGTCGAACGCGTGCATGTCGTCGAGCGCGGCGCGCACGTCGAGTGACGACGGATTTTCGCCGGCGCGCCGGATCGCCTCGATGGTCACCTTGGCCGTCATGAATCCGGCCAGGCTTTCGCGCGACACGGGAGCCTCGGAACCGTCCGCTTCGCGCGTCGCGAGAAATTCCCGCACGATCGGCGCCGCCGCCGCATGCACGCCGGCGCGCGGATTCGGGACGCTTTCCGCGACGGCGAGCCACGATCGCGCGGCGCGCGGCAATGCGCGTGTCAGCAGCCGCGGATCGACCGCGGACGTCGTGACGATCATCGCAAAGCTGTCGCCGGCGCGAAGCGCCTCGACGAATCTGGCGGCCTCAGCCGGCGGTCCGGCATAGATGACGGCCTGTGCGTTCGTCGCGGCGATGGCGCGAGCGGCGGCGACGATTGCGCCGGCGTCGCCGCCGCAGCGCATCACCGTCACGATCGTGCTCGCTGCCGCGTCGGGAACGTCTGCGGGCGAATCGTTCGCCGAATCGCCCGCGCAGAGCGTGATCCTGCGCATGCCGAGCGCGTGCAATTCGCCGGCCAGCGCGTTGACTTCCTGGCGAAGACCGGGCCGCACGTGAAACACATAAGCGTCACGGGTCGCGCTGACGCCCGCGGCATCGACGACGGCGCCGAGCAACGGGACCTGCAGCTTCTCGAGCGCCGGGATCATGCGCTTGACGTTGTCCGTTCCCACCGCTCCGATGAAGGCGACCGGCTGATCGGATGCAGCGGCCATCGCCTCGGACGACGTGCGTTCCGGATCGCCGGCGTCATCGCGCGAGACGAGCCGCACGCGGGACCCGAAGACGCCGCCCTGCGCGTTGACGTGATCGAAGTAGAGGCGAGCCCCCGCTCCGTACTCGCGGGCGACGAGCGCACCGGGACCCGAGTAGGGCGCTACATGCACGACGACGAGATCGCCGGCTCGCGCGAGCGCGACGGCGCCAAGCAACAGCACGGCTGCGAGCAGCCATTTCATCCCCGGGTCGATC
>Ga0070696_100001351_pt1 | contig 16016 bp, 12 predicted proteins | sample KBSK1253metaG_FD_65474 | JGI IMG/M metagenome (GOLD analysis project Ga0070696, IMG submission 65474) | Corn, switchgrass and miscanthus rhizosphere microbial communities from Kellogg Biological Station, Michigan, USA - KBS K1-25-3 metaG | ecosystem: Host-associated > Plants > Roots >... | reverse complement strand
ACAGGGGTCCCGTAGTGATAAACGTCAACACCACCCTTGATATCGGAGGACAGGGCGCCACATCCGATCTAACAACTCCCGCGTCAGCGGTGCATTGGAATTTCAAAGGGGGCGCTGGCCAAACGATCAGCGTCGGCGGTGGCGGCGATACATTAGGCGTCTTTTACGCGCCAAACAATGACCTGACGTATACGGGTAACGGGGATTTTTACGGAGCGATGGCTGCAAGAAATGTTGTCATAAAAGGAACCGGCGCACTGCACATCGATCAGGATGCGTTGCTGCCGGTCACCACAACGAAAAAAGTCATCGTTACGGCCACAGTAATAGTTGGCTATACGGCTACGAACTACAGTCTTTGGAGGATCACGCAGCAGATCGACTGAAGCGCCTTGACGTGGTATCGAGATTAACTACGCCCTTTCGCTAACCTGGACTTTTTCACTTACTGAGGAAACATGAGCCTACTGTCGAGTCTTTTTCAGCCATCCCTACGAATCAGTCAATGGCCGACTGTCATTGCGGCCATCAGCAGTGACTTTCAGGAGGTTAAGAAACGTTGGTTCAATGAATGTGTAGTTGCTATGGATCTCGGTCTGTTTGCGGACAAAGAAGAGATGGTCAAGGTAGTTTTTACCGAACTAGGCGGGTCAGGAGCGCTTGCAATCACCGCATATCAGATTTGTTGCGCCAGGGCGGTCATCGCCAAAAATGGATATGTTTCCAAGACTTCGATGCCTGATTTTCTGGACGCTCTATTTGGTCGAGTCCGCGGGGCCCAAATCAATGAGCTTCTAAAATACATGAAACGTTATGATGACCTGTGTAGCGAGACATCGACACAACAATTCAGGTTCGGCGTCGACGTTGCGCGCTACATCATTAACCAAGAGCCCTCAATGATCCTATCGTTGCAGGTTGCGTCACTCGCCGAAAAGTTAGCCGCGCTGTCCGGCATAGCCGTTCTGAAGGCATTCGGTGACTCGACCAGAGTTCATAAGCTATCTCGTCAGGTTGCCCTGCTGGATAAACGGCTCTGGCCAGCTATTTAGACTCTCAGGGGCTGCGCCTTCTGAAGAGAGCAGCGGTTGCGGCTGCTTGGGCAGACGTTATCGCCGATACAAGCGTGTCCGCATCAGGTCCAACACCCCAAACTCAGCTTTCCGTCGTTTTGTCTCCTTGAAGACCTCCGCTTGCGGTAGTAACATCGCTGTCTGTTTCAAACAATGAAACGTGACCCATCGGTAGAACCCCTCAGGTTGATATGCTATCTCAAGTGAGAAGGAGATAAACGGAATGATATTATTCAAAGCCGCGCACCGGGTAATCCTTTCGACGGCGATTTTGATCGCATTTTGTGTGACCGGACTCGCGCAGGACGCCGGGCAAGTACTGCGCGTTTCGGTCGGCTTCGGGACGTTGAAAAACACCGTCACGATGACTCCCGAGAAGAAGGCCGAGGTTGACCGCCTCGAGGCTCTCGCTCGCGCGGCGAATGCCGCGAGCAAGTACGGCGATGCGCTCAAGCACCTTTATCACGCAATGGCTCTGATTCGCGGGACTGGTTGGACACCCGCCAATGCGCTCACTTCCGCTCTCACCATCAAGCTGGACAGAGTGGTGCTCGAACCCGGGAAGTCCGTGACCGTAAGGCTTGCGCAGATGTATACGCTCGACGAGCCGCTTCAGGGAAAACTCAGCGGAGCGATCCAGATTGTCAGCGCGGATCAGCCAACTCAGGTGAAAGCCTCAAAACCAATCGGACCAATCGCCCCGGATTTCATCGCCCAGCCTTTCAGCACGGAAATGACGATACCGGATCTTGCGGACGGGAACTATCGGATCAGCATAAAACTCGAAACGGCGGACGCGAAGGCGGACTCGATCGCAAAGAACGCAACCATTCGCATAGAGCGCGGGCTCGAGGCGAAATTGACTGCGGCGAAGGCCCGAGCTGCGAAAACCGAAGCGATGCTCAAGGAGAAACACAAAGACGCGCTGCTGGCCGCATTGCCCTCCGCGAGTTATCGAATCGCGCTCGTTGACCTTGCAAACGCCGGCGACATCAGCTTCGACAAAGTTGATTTCGCCGCCGAGATCAAAGAAGCCAATGTCATTCTCGACGCGCTGGATTCTATGAATGATCCATTTGTCACTCAACGCGGCGATTTTAGGAAGGCTTATCGGTCAAGAGTCGACAACAGCTTTCAGCCTTATCGGATATTCGTGCCGACGAGCTATGACAGCTCTAAGCGTTCTGCGCTAATCATAGCTCTCCACGGAATGGGTGGTGACGAGAACAGCTACTTTGACGCTTACGCCAGAGGCGCGTTCAAAGTTGAAGCCGAGCATAGAGGCTATGTCGTTGCTTGTCCGAAGGGCCGCAAGCCTGCGTCTATGTACGTTGGTGATGCCGAGACGGATGTTATGGACGTTGTTGCCGAGGTCAAACGCGATTACAACATAGATCCTGATCGCATCTACTTGACGGGGCATTCGATGGGTGGGTTCGGTACCTGGTCGGTCGCAATCGACCATCCGGATGTTTTTGCCGCGCTCGCGCCCGTCGCTGGCGGTGTCATGAACCCTCAAGCGATGGCAAAGATCGCTCACATTCCGCAGTTGGTCGTTCACGGCGACAACGACAAGACCGTCCCCGTGGAGCGCTCTCGAGTAATGGTCGCTGAAGGCAAAAAGCTGGGAGTCGAGATGAAGTACATCGAGGTTCCGGGAGGCAGTCACGTCGATGTTGTCGTGCCGACGTTCAAAGAGGTCTTTGACTGGTTTGATGCTCACCGGCGAAAGCCCGGAGAGGCGAAGGCTGGAGCAGCCGCAGCGAAGAGTAGATAGCGTCTAGAAACCGAAGAACTGATTTTATCAAGCCAGCGAGGTGTTTGATTCTGTCAGATTGACCGGCAAGCAGCTTTCGGGCTGACTGTTTCGGTCTTTATTCCGCCCAAAGAACTTCAGTCTCTAGTCGTTTATCCTACCCACCTGCAATACTTATCCGCAATCCCTGCTGAGGGAACAAGCTTTGCCACTTGCCGGATGGTCTCTGTCCCAAAACGGGGGCTGAGCAAAGTCAGGACTGTGGATGTTTGGGCTTTCGTGAGTGTGTGCGGCAAATGAGCGGACGCACTCCGAGACGGGAGGCGATGCTTCATGTTGCAGGCAGCTCTTGCACAACAAATGAATGAAATCGGATTCAACTCCCGGCCAGAGACTGCCAACTCACTCATAGTGCAGGCGCTCAGACCGGAGCATCGAACAGAGGTACTGTCCTTCCTATCGAGCCGGCCAGTTCACACAGTCTTCATGGCCGGATTCATACGCGACAATGGACTGGTAAGCCCGTTCAATCGGGGTACCTTCTACGGCTGTCGGGATGGCGATGGCCGGCTGGAAGGTGTCTCCCTGATTGGACACTGCACATTTCTTGAGACAAGAAGCGAACGAGCTCTGTCCGCGTTTGCGCGCATGACCCAGGTGTGTCCGTCGGCGCACTTGATTCTGGGCGAAGACCACAAGGTGGAACGCTTCTGGAGTTACTTCGACAAGGACGCGCGCAAGCCTCGACGCTTCTCTCGCCAGGTTTTGTTCGAGCAGAGCGCGGCGATGGAATCGTTCGAACCAGTAAATGGATTGCGCGAAGCAACACGAAACGATCTGCCGCGACTCTTGCCGGTATACGCCCGGATGGTCGCCCAAGAAAGCGGAGTGAATCCGCTCGAGACGGATTCTGAGGGTTTTCGACAGAGATGGCTGCGACGTATCGAACAGCACAGGGTCTGGTTGTGGACAGAGGATGGAACTCTGCTCTTTTGCGCGAGCATAGTCTCTGAGACCGCAGACGTCATCTATCTTGAGGGAATACATGTGAACCCTGACGCACGTGGAAGGGGTTACGGTGCGCGGTGTCTGAGTCAGCTTAGCCGCCGGCTATTGGAACGCGCCAAAACAATATGCCTTCTTGCTAACGAGCAAAATACTCACGTGCGTGCCTTCTACGAAAAGGTCGGCTTTGAAAAGCATTGCTACTACGACACGATTTTTCTGCACCCCAGGAATCCAGTGACGTCCCCCGCGAGCGAGCAAGATGAGCAAAGAACAAGCTAACAAGTACAGCCGAGTCTACCAGAGCGCAGTGACGGCAGCAGGGATGAGTTTATGGCTCGTTTCGGTTGCAAGCATTCTCGGCAGCTATACCTGGCGAGACCAATTCACTCTTGCGATGATGGTGCCTGGAATAGTCATCATCGGAATGTTCGTTCAGCACTTCCGCCTGCCAGTTGGAGCGAGGTTTACTCAGGAAAGGTTCACCTTTACTCTCACTGACGCATTCGTTCTCCTGGTTGCCTGCTGGTTCGGAACGGTTCCAGCGGTATTCCTTGCCTCCATCGAAGGTTTCACTTCTTCGCGGCGCACCGTTCGCCGCCTCTCGGGCAACCTCTTCTCGTCATCAATGATGTCGCTTGGCGCCGGCGCCGCCTCAATCAGTCTGAGCGTAGTGATGCACTACGGCTTTGGTGAAGAAACCGGTGTCGGCGCGGATCATACACTAATTGCAGTGGCGGTAGGAATGCTCGTGGCCAGCATCGTGCAGATCGCGGTAAACCTCGGCCTGTTCTCTACGTTGTACCTGTTGCGTCAGGACAACCGCGCTCTTGATGTGGTGCGAGGATTCCTGTGGATTGTGCCGATGTTTCTCCCAAACAGTGCTGCGGCAACCCTGATGTATTACGCGCTTCAGCATGACATCACAGTCACACTAATCGTGGGCGGGCCCATCGTTGTCGCCATCTACCTGGGCCAGCGACAGTATCGCCAAAGCGTGCAACAGCGAATAGCTGTGATGGAAAAGGCACACCGCGAAACCATCGAAGCACTGGCAGTGGCCATCAACGCCAAGGACGAAGTAACTCACGAACACGTCCTGCGTGTTCAGATTTATGCCGCGGGCGTCGCGCGCTTGCTTGGATGCTCGAGTATCGAGATCGAAGCATTGAGGGCTGGCGCCCTCCTTCACGACATCGGCAAGATCGCGGTGCCTGATTACATCCTCCAAAAGCCCGGCAAGCTGACTGCCGCCGAATTCGAGAAGATGAAAATCCACACGATCGCGGGCGCTCAGATCCTCAGCCGCGTCGAGTTCCCCTATCCGATCGTCCCCGTCGTTCGCCATCATCACGAGCGATGGGATGGTAAAGGCTATCCCGACGGCCTTGCCGGAGAGAACATCCCCTTAACTGCGCGCATTCTCACCGTAGTCGATTGCTTTGACGCCGTGCGCGAGGATCGGCAATACCGAAAGGCGATGTCCCGAGAAGAAGCGATTGATCTCATCGTACGGGGCAGCGGTACGCAATACGATCCGAGAGTGGTTGGGACTTTTGTCGCTCATCTGCAGGAATTCGAGAGTGAGATTCTTGCTCATAGCGGCTCGCCCGTGCCGACATTTGGAATCGAGCCGACAGAGCAGCTTTCCGAGACCGCGCGGCGCGTCGCACCCGCAGCGGGTCTGGCCGAGGAAGAAGACGCAAAGACCACCGGCGAGAATCTTCTTCCCGACAATCTGACGGCCTTGTCCGACCTCGCGCAATCTGTGATCGGCGCTCGCGACCAGGATCAACTGCTGACCTGCTTTGCCGACAAACTGAAGCCAATCGTCGCGCACGATATGTGCGCGATAACGGTGGTCGATCCCGAATCGGGCGAAAACGTCGTGGCTCACGCGACCGGCCAACACTGGATGTTCCTGAAAGGCAGGAGGATTACTTCGGGCGCCGGAGTCACCGGGTGGGTGCTGGCCAATCGTGAACCGTTCTGCAATACCGATCCGAAACTCGATTTTCCATCTTCGCTGGCCGAGTTGTCGCCAGACTATCGAACCCTGGCTGTGCTTCCGATTATCCGGGACTCGAAGCTATTCGGCGCAGTCTCGATCTACTCCTCAGCTTTAGACGAATACTCAGCCAATCATCAAAGGCTGATGCGTGAAGCAGTATCGGTGCTGGCGAGCGCTCTGTCGGTGATGTCATCCGGAGTGGAGCTCAAGTCTCAGATGAAGCTCTCAGATTCGGCGTTGGATTCAGAGTTGACGCACTGAAGGTTCGCGGCCGTGCGCGAGGGGCTACATAGTCATCAACGCGGCAAAGATCTCGATCCCGTCCCACAGATTCTTGATCCGCAGATTCTCATTTGAGCTGTGCTGATTGTTGTCGTGATTGACAATCGGCACTCCGACTTGCGGCGCTCCCGTCGTCACATCGATCGCCCACAGCGGCCCGCTTCCACCCATCGTCGGCAACATCACCGGTCTCTGCCCCATCGCATGTTCCACCGCGTTGATGATCTCCCGCACGATCGTTAGTTTCATCGAAGTGCGCACCGCCGGATAACCTTCCTCGCTCACAACGCGAGCGATAAGCGGATGGCTCAATCGAGTTTCCGGGGTCGGCTCGCCGGCAACGGCCAAGTAGCCTTGTTTCTTGATGTGCGCGATCACTCGATCGACTTGGCGGCGTGGTTCGATACCTTTTACCAAGCGCAGATCGATGGTTGCCGTGGCTTCGGCGGGAATTATCGTTCGCGACTGGCGCCCAACGTCTTCGCTGCGCAATCCGTCGATGTTGAGCGAAGGCTCGTTGATCAACTCGCCAAGCGATCTTCCGTGACCGTCGGCCGCAGCCAGGCCGTACTCTCGCATCAGTTCCTTGTCCGTTGCAGGCATATCCTTCAGCGCTTGCTTTTCTTCTTCGCCTAACGGCACGGCGCCATCGTAAAAGCCGTCGATTAGCACGCGTCCGCTATCGTCCTTCATGCTCGCCAGCAGCTTCACCAATCGCATCGCCGGATTCGGAGACCAGTTTCCGTAATGCCCGCTGTGTAATGCTCGATTCGGGCCGTACACCGTGATGTCTACCTTCACAATACCGCGCACGCCAAAATAAAGTTGCTGCCGCCGCGACTGATGCACCGGCCCGTCCGCGCATAACCACACATCGGCGCCAAGGAGATTCGCGTTTCGTTTTGCTATGTCGCCGAGATGAGGCGAACCAGCTTCTTCTTCGCCGTCGAAAAGAAATTTGAGATTCGAGGTTAACTTAAGGTCAGAAGCTTTCAACGCATCGAGCGCCACGAGCATCGCGATGATCGGAGCTTTGTCATCCGACGCGGAGCGCGCATAAAGCCGCCACTCGGGATCAAGTTTCTCGCCGGCTTTTGGAAGCGGGATCTCTCGCCCGCCCGATTCAAGCGGCTTGTCGCGGAGCACGGGCTTGAACGGTTCGGTCGCCCACTTCGCGGGATCAACGGGCTGCCCGTCATAGTGCGCATACAAGCCAATCGTTCGAGTCGCGCCCGGCGTTTTCAATTCGCCGAAGATCGCGGGAGGTCCGTCTCCTTCAAGCAATCGCGATTGAATACCGCGACTAGTCATCATCTCGATCAGCTTCGCGGCATTGCGTCTTATGTTCGGCGTGTCCGACGCGACGTTCGGAATCGAGAGCAAATCTGAAAGCTCGGCGATGATTTGTGACTCGTGAGTTTGACGGTAGGCGCGAGCCTTTGAAGCGGACTCTTGTGCGATTGAAACAGACGAAAGACTCAAGGCGACAATGCACGCGACAGCCGCGGTTCTTTTCATAGGGCGCTCTGTGGATGTAATCGAGTTCAGGCTTTAGCTCGTGTTCGATCTACCATCAATCAAACATAAGGCCCAAAGCCTGAACTCGATTCTCTCGGTTGACTCTACTAAGCCGTGGGCTTGACGAACTTCGCATCGTCGATTGGAACATTGTGCTTCACTTCGTCGATCTTGATATCGATAGTGAACGCAGGCGTAACCTGATGAATCTTGAACGGCAGCTTGATGCCATCCACGTCCTTATAATTATCAAGGTACACTTGTATCGGCTGCTTTCCCTGCGGGCTCTCGCGCTCGGCATCCTGACGCAGCATCAACCCGCTCTGTGTGTCGAAGTACCAGGTCTCGACGCTGCTTTCCACCGGCGTCGCTTCCACCACATATACTTCCTTGTCGCCGACCTTGTCTTTACCCTTAACGACAAGCTTGGGATAAAGCTGTTTGATTTTGAGCGGCTTCAGGAATTCCGCGTCGAGTTTTGCGGAGGCCAGCTCGGCTCCGGCCTTCTCGCGCAAACCGCTCTGCGGGTCTTGCGACCAGGCCGTCTTGCCATCATAGCCTTCCTGAACCACGCCGAAGCCCGCGATATTGATTATCGACGCGTTCTTGTTTGGCGCTTTTTCGTAAATCTCCGCAGTGCCGCTTGCCCCAAATGCCGGAAGGTCAAATGTGCCTTTTGATACCCGGCTGGTTTGTTTTTCAATTGCTGCCTTCCCACCGATCGCCTGGACGTACTTTTCAACGATTTGATCCGCAGTAGGCAGGCCGGCTGCAGGCTTAGCATCGGCCGCAGGCTTCTGCGATCCACCCTGCGCGAGTGCCGTCACAGTGATCGCGGAGATAACTAACAACGTGTTCAGTATGCGCTTCATGTTTTTTCCTTTCATCGAACGTTGAGCTGGTGCTCGAGCCTTCGACTCTTCTGTGGTGGTTCAGAGTTCAATGCTTCGGCCACGCAGGCTGAGCGCTAAACTCATTAATGATTACTTTGATTGCCTCTTGATCTGCTCGATCGCCGCTTCGAGCTGCACATCGCGGCCGTCGAGCAACGAACGTCGCGTGAATTTAACTTCCACATCGGGGCTCACCCCCCGGCCTTCGATCAGCGTACCCTTTGGCGTTTTGAAGTCTCCGATCGCGTATTGAAAAAGCGCGCCCGTCGGCAGCTTCTGGATGATCGACGGCAGCGCGGCGCCGGCGGTTCCCTCGCCAACAACAACTGCGCGGCCAAGTTCCTGTAATCCCGCGGCGAAGATCTCACTCGTTGACGCGCTGCCGCCGTCGGTCACTATCACAACCGGCCCGAGATACGGGTTCGGTTGCGGGTTTACAAAGAAGCGAGTGAAACCCGACCGCATCGTCATCGTGCCAAGCGAAGTAGCTTTTTGTTCAAGCACGCCTGCGATCCCGGGCGCCATTCCCCCTACTCCGCCGGGGTTGCCCCGTACATCAAAGATAATTCCGGACGCGTCACTCATGCCGCGAATCGCTGACTTGATTCTTTCCAGCAAGCCTATAACAAAGATGTTGAAGCGAATGTAGCCGATGTTATTCGCAATACGCTTTGCTTCGAACTCCATGTACTGCGGCGGAAAGTTGCCGAATCGATCCGACATCTCACCCTTCAACCGCGCGCGTTGAATCGTAGCCTCGCGAGACTGATTGTCCTGATCGACATACGTTATGCGCACCGATGTCTCGGGGGCTCCGTTGATTCGCGCGAGAAAAGTGCGGGTGATTCGCAGACTCTTGATTGCCGGTGAGTCGGTGCTCCTGGCAAAGAGCCCTATGATCTGGCCGGCGCTCGTGTCGCCAACTGTTTTGATGATGAAACCCGGCCGCAAACCGGCAGCGGCCGCTTTTGAATCCGGCTCGACTCGTGTGATCGTCGGCAGTCCTTCCACCAATCGCAAGTCGATGCCGATGCCCCCGCCCTTTGGCTCATGCGAATCCTCCTGAACGATTGCTTCCGGCGGAATGATGCCGAAATGCGACTGATGAAGCTCTCCAAGCATCTGTTGAAGCACACTGTAGAATTCACTATCGCTTTTTGCCGCGGCGGCTCGCGGAGCGTATTGCTCTCGCACCTCGTTCCAATCAACACCCCCGAGTGTTGGATCGAAATGCTTATCCCTGACCGTGGTCCAGACGATGTCAAAGGACTCGGCGCGAAGATCGGTAGAAGAGGGCAGCGCGACGCCGCCGGGTACGCCGCCCGGCACGCCTTGCGCTGGCCGCGGTGTTTGCGCAAGCGCTGAGAGCGCGAGCAGCACTGACAGCATGACGATCGCAAACGTCTTCTTCACGGCCGATTCTCCAATCCGGTTGATCTCACGACTCCAGGGCCGATTAGGTTGTACGCTAGTGTCGCGGGCAAGTTCAATGCATTGCCGACTCGTGCGAAGTTTAGCGCACGGTTCGTGAGCCAAACAAGGACAAGCCCGCCGAGGCAGACCATCTGGTTGTTTACCGCACTCGCGCCGACTAAACTCTATTTCGGAGTGGAACCCGGCAAGCGATGGCAACCCGACCAATCACCCAGACTGAGCGAGATCAACTGATCGCGGATGAATTCGGAGTAAACGCTGATTATGTCGGCGAGCTTCTTCAACAGTTCGAACGCGATCCTTCGTCCGTAGATGATCAGTGGCGTTCGCTGTTCGATGAGCTGCTGCGAAATGGACGAGTTGTCACTGACGCGACGCCTCAGGAAACGCGCGAGGATCGAAACTTGCCTCACGACGGGCGCGCTTCATCTTCGGGCGTCACTCAAACGGCTTACGACTGGAGCAGCAAAGCAGCAACCCCATCGCCCGTTGCGGTACCCCGGATTCAACAGTCGGCCGCGCCCGAGCCGGGTGTCGATCGAATCGCGATTCGCGGACCCGCGCTTCGCATTGCCGAGAACATGGAAGCGAGTCTCGGGGTCCCGACCGCGACGTCGCAGCGCCAGGTCCCGCTCAAGTTGCTTGACGAGAATCGCCGGCTCATCAATCAACACGTTGCCGCGTCGGGCCGCAAAGTTTCCTATACTCACATCATCGCGCGCGCGATTCTCAAAGCGCTCGAGAGCTTTCCTCAGCTAAATGATTCCTATGAAGAGACCGGCGACTCGGCTTTTCGAGTTCGTCACAGCGCGGTCAACTTCGGCGTTGCGGTTGATGTGACAAAGAAAGACGGAACGCGGACGCTTCTGGTTCCCAATATCAAAGGAGCCGATAAGCTCACGTTTTCGCAGTTTCTCAGCGCCTATGACGACATCATCAAACGCGCTCGCGAGGGCAAGCTTCAGCTTCCAGATTTTCAAGGCACGACCATAAGCCTGACCAATCCGGGAACCATCGGCACGACCGCTTCGACTCCCCGATTGATGTCCGGGCAAAGCGTAATCGTAGCCACCGGCGCGATCGCTTACCCGCCCGAATACCAGGCGATGTCCCCGGAAGGTCTTTCGCGCATCGGCATCAGCAAAGTGATGACCGTAACCAGTACCTACGATCATCGCATCGTTCAGGGCGCGGAGTCCGGAGCCTTTCTTGCCCTGATCGATGAGTTGCTGCGCGGCCAGCACGATTTCTACGATCAGATTTTCGCGGACCTCGGCATCAGGTACCGCCCTTATCGATGGGCGATTGATGTAAACCCCGCGATACTCGGCGAAGAGCGCCGCCGCGATGTCGTTCGCAAACAAGCTCGCGTGTTCGAATTGATAAACGCCTATCGAGTGCGCGGTCATCTCATCGCGGATCTCGACCCGCTTGGCTGGCACGAGATTCAGTACCATCCCGAGCTCGACATTGAGACGTATGAGCTGACGATTTGGGACCTCGATCGCCAGTTCATCACGGGCGGGGTGGGCGGCAAAAAGAATGCGACGCTTCGCGAGATCGTCGATCGGCTGCACGATTACTACTGCGGCAAGGTCGGAATCGAATACCGAAACATTCAGGTTCCCGATGAAAAAGAATGGATTCGCGCTCGTGTTGAAACTGAGCTTCCGGCCGTTTCAGCCGAAGTTAAAAAGCGGATTCTCTGGAAGCTGATTTCAGCCGAGCTGTTTGAGAAATTCCTCGGCACAAAGTATCTCGGGCAGAAGCGCTTTTCGATCGAAGGCAACGAGACCGTGATCGCAGTTCTCGATCAGTTGATCGAAGGCGCCGCGGCTCGCGGCATCGATGACATCACGATCGGCATGGCTCATCGCGGCCGCTTGAACGTGATCGCGAACGTCATCGGCAAGTTCTGCGAACGCATCTTCACAAGCTTCGAAGGCTCGATTCATCCCAGCTTTCCTCACGATCAGGGCGACGTGAAGTATCACCAGGGAGCTGACGGCGTTCGTGAGATCGAGGACGGCCGCGAAGTATCGCTTTCGGTAGTTCCCAATCCCAGCCATCTCGAATTCGTCGATCCCGTCGTCGAAGGACTGGTGCGCGCCCGGCAAGACGCCGAGCAAGATCGATCAAGCAATCTCGCTGTACTGCTTCACGGCGACGCGGCGTTCGCGGGCGAAGGGATCGTCGCCGAAACGCTCAATCTCTCGCAATTGCCGGGCTACACAACGGGCGGAACGATTCACATCATCGTCAACAATCAACTCGGCTTCACGACCCCGCCCGAAGAAGGACGCTCGTCCACCTACAGCACGGACATTGCAAAGATGATTCAGGCGCCGATCTTTCATGTGAACAGCGACGATGTCGAAGCCGCTTACAACGTTCTTCAAACAGCGCTGGATTATCGACAGTCGTTTCACAAGGATGTTGTCATTGACGTGATCGGGTTCCGAAAACTCGGTCACAATGAAGGCGACGAGCCGACCTACACGCAGCCCGTAATGTATCAACGCATACGCGAGCATCCGGGCGTGCGCGCTCTCTACTCGAAGAAGCTCGTCGCGGAAGGTGTGATGACCGATGAAGAAGTCGCGACGCTGATGGACGAGCGCAACCGGCGCTACGAGAACGCGCAACTCGGAGCGAAAGCCATAGTCGCAAAGCAGGGCACTCAGCCGGCGCTTCCCGAGCCCGCTCCCGAACCCGAAACAGTGGAAGTGATTTCGACGGGCGTCGATCAAGCGACGCTTCGCGAAATCGCTCACGCGATCACGACAGTTCCGCGTGGCTTCAATTTGAATCCGAAGATAGTCGGCTTGCTCGCGCGGCGCGCGAAGATGGTCGAAGGCGGGGCGCCGGTCGATTGGGGAATGGCAGAAGCACTCGCGTTCGGATCGCTCCTGGTCGAAGGCACGGCCGTTAGGCTCACGGGTCAGGACACGGTTCGCGGCACGTTCAGTCATCGTCACGCGGCGTTTACCGATACGCAAACAGGTCAGGAGTGGGCGCCGCTCTCTCAGCTTTCCGAGGGCGCGAAGTATGAGATCTACGACAGCCCTCTGTCGGAAGCGGGCGCGCTTGGATTTGAATACGGCTACAGTGTCGGGGCGCCAGGTACGCTCGTGTTGTGGGAAGCTCAATTCGGAGATTTCATCAACGCGGCGCAAGTCATCGTCGATCAGTTCATTGCGTCGGGTGAAGAGAAGTGGAATCAAACGAGCCGCATCGTGTTGTTATTGCCGCACGGCTACGAGGGGCAAGGCTCGGAACACTCGAGCGCCCGCATCGAGCGCTTCCTGCAATCGTGCGCGGAAGGAAACATGCAGGTGGTCAACTGCTCGACGGCAGCTCAGTATTTCCACGTCTTGCGGCGTCAGGCGCGACAAAATGCAACGAAACCGCTCGTTGTCATAACGCCGAAGAGCCTGCTACGCCTTCCCGAAGCTGCGTCGCAGGTTGAGGAATTCACGAGCGGCGGATTCCTCCCCGTGATGTCCGACAAACTTCAGTTTGTCGACGGGCCTGGAGCCATAAGTCGACTGGTCTTTTGCAGCGGGAAGGTCTACTACGATTTAGTCGCCGAGCGTAAGAGGCTCGAGGACTCAAGCACTGCGATCATTCGCGTCGAACAGCTCTATCCGTTCCCGAAGAATTGGTTGGTTGAGGAACTGAATCGCTACTCGAATGCGACGGACATTCGTTGGGTCCAGGAAGAACCGGAGAACATGGGAGGCTGGTCTTTCATGGAACCGCGTCTGCTGAAACTGCTTGGACCGAACCAAACACTTCGTTACGTCGGCCGCCCCGCGAGCGCGAGTCCTGCGACCGGTTCGCATACAATTCATCAGATGGAGCAGCAGCGGTTGGTGAAGGAAGCTTTCGAATCTGAGTAAGAGAGTAACATTGAATGTCTCACGCACAGCGCCTAGCGCATGTTGTACAGACAGAGCAACGCAGCCCAGCCGCTTGGCAACATGGTAGGCGCGGACTCTAATTCCTTCCCATACTTTACAGCCATCTCCAAAAAGTATTTAGCATGGAAAAATGCTTCGAGAAACACTCGAGTGTGCACGGTCCACTGTTGATTATGCTTCATCTCAAACCGCTTGCCACTCGCGCCGGCTTGATAGATTTCCTCAAACATCGGCGAGATTGTCGTCTCCCTTGGAGCAACGCTTTTGAGCGCCTCAACTATTCGCTTGGTCTGATCCTGAAGCCAATAGACTTTGAATGACTGGTGATAGAATCGATAAACGAGATCTTCGTACACCGAGTGCGAGCTGAGTTCTTCGAGAAGCTCAGCTAATTCAGACCAGCGCTCCTGAATGTTCGCCAGTAACTCATTATCTCTACTCAATGAGTCGAGCATGTCCGCCCTCTGGCCATCGGCTGAGCGATTGCGGTATGACGTTCGCCTTAGGGAGATTACTCAGCACAACGAGACGATGTCGACACGACCGTAGGTTAGACCATTTACGGCGCGTCGGCCATTCGATAATTCGCTAACGGAAACGTTACCTTGGATTTGATCTGTTGGCGGTTTGCCGCGATCTTTTCGAGTTTCTTGTAGACTTCGGTTTCGTAGTAGATTTCTCCGCATCGCCGACAAACACGAACCGGAACGTTATCGATGTAGGTGGTCTCTTTCTTGTAACGGAACGGAACGCGCTTCACCGCTTGCTCCACCGTGCCCTCGCAATACTCGCACTTCGCTCGCTTCATAGGTCGTCACTCTCTAATGCGAACACCGCTATGATTCTAAGCCAACCGGTGCTCAACATTCTACGAAGAACTGCCACGGAACGGCCGTCCAGCGATTCCCCGACGATTTCGTATCGCGATCCTCTCGGATCCTTCGTCAACCGGGAAATAATATCACCTGTGAGGATAACGTGCTCGATATCGAGGGAGATCAAATCGTCGTCAGACATTTCCTCGTTGCGTGACTCGAGATTTCATAGCTCTGATCCTTGATGTTCTGCCTGAGCTTTTCAATCGTTCTCTTCACTCACGGTCATCCCACGTTTCTCCGCAGCAACGCGAAGCGCTGATCAAACGCCTGGCGTGATCGATCTACTCGGCTCGCGACTGTGTTGCGCGGCATCAAGTCTGCCATCGCCACCAGCCAATCCACATTGTGACCCGGAACGAACCCGCTTGAAGCAATGGTCACGATCTCGGTGCGGTTGCGGGCACGTCTCGTCTGAATCTTTCCAATCTCCGATCCGTCCAATAACACCCGGTCGCGCCTGCACCATCCTCCAAACGTTCGCACTCGCCGGCCCGGTTCTATTCTCAGCCGCGCTCTGATTGCTTGCTCAATAGTCATAGCTAGTCACCTTGGTTAGTTGTTCCTGCTTAGAGGGTGCGCGAAAATATACGAAAATCAGTGAAGGATGTCAAGAGCTATTTTCGAGTCGAATAGAACTATTTTCTTGACATATTGAATCGAGTGGCCGAAAATCGTCACTGAATTTTCGAACAGTGCTTCTTCTATGAATTCGAGGAGGTGAAATGGTTACACCGAGACAGCGACAGATATTCGATTACCTGAGCCGCTATGTTGACGCGCACGGCGTCCCACCCACGATGGCGGAGATCGGGCAGCAGTTCAACCTCAGCTCACCCGCCAGCGTTCATCACATTCTCTCGGGCCTGGAACGCGAAGGGTTGATTCGAAGAATTCCAAACGTGAGCCGAGGAATCGAGATCGTCAAAGAAGAGTCAGCCGAAGACGAATCTGAAATTCCATTGCTCGGCGTCGTCGCGGCAGGCCAGCCGATCGAAGCGATCCTGAGTCACGACACGATCAGCGTGCCTCGCGATTTTCTCGGACGCGAGCGGCTGTTTGCGCTTCGAGTGCGAGGCGATTCGATGATCGGCGAGCAGATCCGCGAAGGCGATTGCATCATCGTCGAGTCGCGCCAGACCGCTAATAACGGAGACATGGTTGTGGCTTTGGTAGATGGCAGCGATGCGACGGTGAAGCGATTCTACAAGGAGCGCGATCAGATCAGGCTGGAGCCGGCCAACCC
>Ga0070696_100001343_pt1 | contig 16039 bp, 21 predicted proteins | sample KBSK1253metaG_FD_65474 | JGI IMG/M metagenome (GOLD analysis project Ga0070696, IMG submission 65474) | Corn, switchgrass and miscanthus rhizosphere microbial communities from Kellogg Biological Station, Michigan, USA - KBS K1-25-3 metaG | ecosystem: Host-associated > Plants > Roots >... | reverse complement strand
CTATGGTGGTCACGTCTGACTGGATATAGTTTGAGGCTGGAAGCAATATGCCGACAATAGTTCCACTCGGTGGGTACTCTGAGAGCAGCGGACCGGTCACCCGGAGGTTTTCGCTGTGCGCGGGCCTGTCCGTGCGCACTCGACTAGACTCCGACGGCTTGCCCGCGTCGGTGGACGTCGGCTCCGGCGAAGGCCTGGTGGCCATGTGCGACGTGGTGTCCGAGGTGGTGGAGGAGGCCAGATGAGCAAAGACTACAACGTCTCGGCTCGCTTGACGGCCGGCGACTCTTCAGTCCCCATAAGCAAGTTCAGCCTTGAGTTTCCGGAAGGAGTGCTCGGCAGCAAGCTGTCCGCGGAGGTGGCGGACCTCTCTCTCGAGCTGACTGGGGACGAGGACGTCCTGTTCGAGGTGGGCGTCGGCCACGCCGGAGAAATGGAGTGGTCGGCAATGATGGACTTGGGCCGGATAGACTCGCTGGACTCCACGATCAAGTGGCTGGACGACAGCAAGATCGTCTCAGCTGTCAGCGGGCTGGCCGACCGCTGGAACTACGCCCCAGAGGCGCCGATATTTCTGTACGACCCCGATGTGATAGACCCGCTGTCTTCGGGCGAGAGCGCGCTCGGCGAGCTGGTGGACGAGAATCACAATCCGATATTCCCCGAGCTAGTGCCCAAGCGCAGCTTTGATTTGCAGCAGCTGCTCAGCTTCGTGTACGTGAACAAGCTCGGGTTCAGCCGGGTTATAACGAACGTCCCCAACTTTCCGCTGAACTTCGTCCAGATTCCGCTGACCTCCTCGTTCCACCAGGCGGCGCTCAGCGAGGTGTCCATCTTCCAGCCCGAGTTCTACAACGATGACCAGGGGACTCTGTTCATAGTGGATCCGCAGGGCACCCTGCCGTCTGGACTCGAGGCCCGCCAGATACGGCTGAAGAACTACGCCAGCTTCCAGAGGACCAAGCAGACCGGCAAGGCCATAAATGCCGTGGTCTTGAGCTACAGCGCCAACTTCGGGAGCGGCCCGATCACGAGCAGGGTGGAGCAGGAGACCCAGGAGGTAGGCGTCCCCTTCTCGGACGGGTGGCAGAGGACCACGGTCAGCCGGTTCATAAACGACTTCCACGACAACCCCGCCAACCTGGACGAGGTCACCCGGTCAGTGGTCACAAGGGTGCTGACCCAGGTCACCGCCGAGTACGACGGGCTGGCGAGGCTCGTCTCAACCGAGGACCAGGTGGACCACTTCCTGTACGACTTCAGGCTCAAGACCGGGTACACCAAGACGTTGACCAAGTTCTTCCCGGTGTTCCTGGACGAGTCGGCCGCGAGCCACCTGGTGCAGATAGAGGAGAACCAGATAGTCTGGGAGTCGCTCACGGTGCCCGGAGAGTTCGTCAAGCGGTTCGAGATAACCAAGGTCACAGGCTCCGTGGTCAAGACCTTCGACAATCCCAGCGACCCGGACACGTCCACGTTCAGGCTGCAGTCGTACGACCAGGTCAGCAAGCTCAACAGGAACGATCTGCCCAGCGCAGACGACTCCGTTAGCGCCGAGAACCACCCCATCTACACCAAGATAGACGGGTTCAGGAACACGGGGCGCGACCAGATAGAGGTCAGCTCGCAGAGGGTCAACTACTTGGCCGACTCCGGCAGGAGCGTGACTGACAGGGGAGACACGTTCCAGCACACAGGCACCATACAGGCTAGGGCCATAACTTCCCGCTCGCTGAAGATCAACATGGTCCTCTCGAGCGGAGGTGACTCGGCTCGGAGGGTGCCGGCCACCTTGGACGCCGGAAACGTGCCCTTCGGCGTGGCCAAGTCTCTGGCTGAGAGGATCTTGGCCAGGCAGGGCGCCCAGCCGACGAAGGTCAGCATGGAGCTCTCGGGGCTGGACATGGCGCTCAGGCGCGGAAGCATAAGGAGCGTGCCGGACCGCGAGGGCAACTTGTACCTGGTGTTCATAACTGGGCTGTCCATATCCGGCGACAACCTCGGGCAGCCGAGCTTCGCCGTGCGCATGAATGCCAGGGGAATAGTGATAGGCTAGGAAGGGAGCCGACAAAAGATGGCGTCTCAGATAAAGGATCAGCTGGGCAGGACCATAGGGTACCTGACCTACGACCTAATCAGCGGAGAGACCTCCAGCCCCATAGTGCTGAAGGTGACGGCCGCAGACGGGCGGAGCTTCTTCTCCGGGACGAGCCCATTGGTCGAGCTCAAGGCCCGGCGGCATGGAACCAGCGACTCGTACTCGCCGCTCGCGGACGGCTTTGACCTCAGTGGCTTCACCCCCGGAGACGACGTGGAGTACGACGTCATCTGCACCGCCCTCACGGTCACCGGCAGAGCCAGGGATGCCGTCGCCGTCGGCGTGAGAGACTCCGCCGCGTCTGCAGGATGGACCTCGGCTCCAGAGCCTGCCTCCAGCCCAGAGCCCGAGACGTTCTCGGGGACATTCACCAAGGACGCAGGCGGAAACGTGTCTCTGACCACGCCAGTCGGACCGACCGGGTACACGGGCTACACCGGCCCTGCGGGAGCAGCCTCGGCGACTGGGGCCACCGGCTACACCGGGTACACCGGTCCTCAGGGCGCCACCGGAGGCGGAGGCCCGACCGGCTACACTGGTCCAACGGGACCCAACAGCGGGTTCACCGGGCCGACGGGGTACACCGGGTTCACGGGCTACACTGGACCCAACAGCGGGTTCACCGGGCCGACGGGGTACACCGGCTACACTGGGCCCAACAGCGGATTCACCGGAGCCACCGGATATACTGGCCACACCGGACCGACTGGCTACACCGGCTACACCGGAACGCCGGGACCGACGGTCAACTGGCTCGGCGAGTGGTCGGTGGTGGCCACCTATCAAACCTACGACGCCGTCAGCTACGCCGGCTCGTCCTGGCTCAGCATACAGGACGGCAACATAGGAGTCGTCCCCACCGACGACGTCGGGCTGTTCTGGGTGCTCATAGCCGGCGCAGGCTCCACGGGCCCGACCGGGTACACAGGTCCTGCTGGGACTCCGGGCGGACCCACGGGGCCCACCGGGTACACCGGCCCGAGCGGAGGCGCAGGCTCTCAGGGCCCCACTGGATACACCGGGTACACCGGGTACACGGGACCGATCGGTCCGACGGGCTACACCGGGCCTGGCTCAGACGACAGCACGCCCGACGTCACTCCCAGTGGACCCACGAGCCATCTTGACGACGGGGCGTTCGAGTCATTGAGCGGAGCTTTCAAGATAGACGATCAGACTCTGGTGCTCTTCGACAGCAGTGACTCCACGCACTACAAGCTGCACGTCATAGACATATCCTCGAAGGCCTCGCCGGTGAGGACGGCCACCTTCAGCGGGTCCGACTCTACCAACGAGAGGGACGTCCGCATGAGCTCCACCCACGCCTTCGTTGTGGTGGACAACAACGCCCTCGACGTGGTGGAGCTGGCTACGTTGACGAGGGTGGCCACAACTGTCAGCCTCGGAAGCGCCACCATAAGGACCGGCTCGGGAACGCTGCTCAACGACCACCTGTACCTCGGCAACACCGACGACGACATAAAGGTGATCGACGTCTCCGACCCGACCAACCCTACCATAGTCCACACCTTCGCCCCCGGCGCCATACCCTCGGCCATGAGCAACGACGAGGGCGAGCACATCTACGTGGTGAGCGCTGATTCAGGGGTGGCGGCGCCTCACCTGTACATATTCAACGTGGCCACTCCCACTAGCCCAGTCACCAGGGGAGACGTGGCCTTGGCCGCCTCCGGCACATCGGGCACTGGGACAAACAGCTTCGCCATACGCGCCGCGGTCACCTACCCGCAGGTGCTGCTGGTGGGCACGTTTTCATTCACCACCGGCAACCCGCGCATGCTCATAGCCGACGTCACGGACAGGGACGCCCCATCGGCCATTAGCGACACCGACATAGGGGCCTACAACAACCAGACCACCCGCGCCTCGAGGCAGAGGGCCTTCGTGGCCGTCGGCGGAACGATCTACAACGCCACCGGCATACAGTTCTACGACATAACCGACCCCACCAGCCCGAGCTTGGACGGCTTCGCCCCGCTGAGCGGCTCCGCTGGGGCCATCACCGGCAACAACGGGCTCAGCAGGATGGTGATAAAGGGCCACTGGATCTACTTCACCACCGGCGAGACCCTGTGGGTGTTCAACAAGGGCGGGCTGATAACCGACGGCGACTCGGGCCCGGCTCCCGCTGGCTCGGACGGAGCGACGGGGCCCACCGGGTACACGGGCTACACCGGCCCTGCGGGAGCAGCCTCGACGGTGACCGGCCCTACGGGGTACACGGGGTACACCGGTCCGGCGGGGGCCGCTTCAACTGTGACTGGGCCCACGGGCTATACGGGGTACACGGGCCCTGGCGGGACGGGCTCGCAGGGCCCGACTGGCTACACAGGCTATACGGGTTACACTGGCCCTACTGGGTCGCAGGGGGCAACGGGGTACACCGGCTACACCGGGTACACGGGATATACTGGATACACTGGCCCGGCCTCGGGCAGTGACCTCGGGGTGAAGGTGACCAGGAGCGCCAACAAGAGCATCACCGACGCCACGAACACCATAATTGACTGGGATCAGGAGACCCGGGACGACGGCGGGTGGCACGACAACGCGACTAACAACACACGGCTGACGGTCCCCACCGGGAAGACGGGTTGGTACGTCATAGTGTTCAACGCGAGCTGGGACGCGGACGCGGCCGTCACCCCGAGGCAGGTGCGAATCTTGGTGAACAGCGCTGCGCTGGAGACGGCCAACATGGGCTCCGTAAACAGCGCCACGCTTCCGACCAGGCAGCACTTGACTGCGATAGCGTACCTGACCGCCGGTGACATCCTGGAGGCCCAGGTGTTCCAGAACAAGGGAGGCAGCTTGAACTTCCGGAACACCGAGTCCTCGTTCTCCGTGGTCCCGGCCGACAAACGATAGCAGGCGGTCAAAGAGAGCATGGCGAAGAAGATATACGCAGACTCGCACAAGGTGACCGTCACCGTCCCCAAGGATAGGCGCGGCCGCAAGTCCAAGGCCCGCGGGCCCGAGGTGTACTACGGCCCCTTCTCCCGGACGGAGGACGACCAGCCGCTCGTGAAGAAGACGGGGTTCATGTCCTTCCACGACCTCTCCGTGCAGCTTGGCCAGGTGGTGCTGCCCGGCACCTCGTTCAAGGGCTCGAGGCTGCAGTACAGCCCCGTGGTGTGGATAGGCGGAGTCTCTGGCGAGGGAGGCGACGACGTCGAGACGAGCGTCTTGGCGCTGTACATGGCCAGCTTCGGCCTAGTAGACGTCAAGCACTTCTTCAGCAGGACTCCCGGCGACTTCGAGGTTTATAGGAGGGACTTCTCCAAGCTCCCGCTGCCGAGGAGGCAGGTGGACTTCGTGGGGCTCAGGGTCCGAGCCGGGGGCACCTCGTACTCCATAGAGGGCGCCACTCCTAGCTGGGCGTCTCCGTCCACGGCGCAGCAGCGCCTAGACATCGAGCTCGCCAAGGACAGCCCAGACCCCGACCTGGTGAGGTTCCTGCAGTGGGAGGTGGGCGAGACCGCCTCTCCGTACGCCACGGGCGAGACCACCTGGGAGCCCAACTCCGACCTGGTGGACGGGGACGGGGTGGACGACACCGGCTTTAGCGCCAGGCTCTACGACTGGGTGTCCACGGACTCGAGGGGCATCCTCAAGTACGCCTCGCTCGGAGGCAACAAGGGCCTGGAGGTGACGGACGGCGGAGGCTACTACGAAGAGTTCAGCATCTCGGACTCCGCCACCTACAAGTACACGCACGGGAGCACGTATGCCTCGGCCTCCGTCCCAGCGCCGGAGCTTAAGCTGGACAAGCCGACCCAAGTCCTGCTGGCCCCCAGGGTATGGGAGGTGGAGTTCGTGTACCAGGCCAGGATAACCAACGGGCCAAGCATCAGCGACCAGGCCAACCTTCCGGTGTCTGGCAAGTTCAGGATGCTCGCCCAGGGGCACCTGTCGCCGTACTTCGTCAACGCATCGGCCCTCACCATGCTGCCTGCCAGCTCGGACCTGCCGGCGTACCGGCCGCCCGTCCGCGTCCCCAGCTCGAGGGACGGCGCCTTCGTCTACGTGTGCTCGCAGGCTCAGCCCCACCTGTTCTTGCAGGAGTTCTACAAGTCCAGGAGGAAGGACGCGCAGAGGGTCATGGAGCTGGCGACCACGCCGAACTCCGGGTGGGCCAACAACTACAGGTTCTACCTGTCTGGAGACCAAGTCAGGCGCCCGGACCTGCTGCCTCCTGGGTACATGTACTGGCAGGGAAAGGGCTCCTGCGACGCCGACCCCGGCGCAGAGACTCCCGCGGTGTTCTACTTCGGCACGTCCCTCAGGACCACCGTCAAGGTGCTCCCCAAGACTAGGGCGCACTCGCTGGTGGGCGGAGTCAGGATAGACGGCCAGGTGACGTGGGTGTGGCTGCGGGAGGAGCGGGTGTACGGCCCCAGGACTGTGCTGGACAACACCGCTAACTTCTGGGGGGTTCCGACCTATCCGCTAACGCAGCAGCTAGGTACCCCAGCGTCCAGGACCTAACTCAAGCGCCAATCGCCTAGGAACCGTGTACTTGGCCTAGCTTCCTAGGGTAAAATGCTTATGATAAAAGGAGATTCTCTATGGGCAAGTTCTCGATGAAGTTCGTCAACGTCTCCAAGTTCTTCGAGCTGGTCCCGTTCAAGGGCTCGCGTCCTGCCTTGGGCATATTGCTTTCGCAGATGACGGCTGACGGGGCCCTTGCGAGCGCCTGCGAGGCCGCCTACATGCTAGCCACCACGAAGCACGAGACCAACCACACATACATGCCGATACACGAGATCGGGACCGCGCGCTACTTCGAGGAGAGGTACGGTAAGGGGACCCGCAACGGCGTGGTGCTGGGAAACATGCTAAAGGGGGACGGAGCCACCTTCCACGGGAGAGGCTTCGTGCAGGTCACCGGGCGCAAGAACTACCTCAAGCTGACCAAGGCCTGGAACGCCTTCCACCCCGAGAGCCGCGTGGACTTCACCCAGAACCCGGACCTTCTACTGAAGCCCGAGTACGCCTACTTCGCGATGACCTACGGCATGCACAGCGGACTCTTCACTGGCCGGAAGCTGTCGGACTATATCGTGGACGGCAAGTGTGATTATGTCAACGCCAGGCGGATCATCAACGGGACCGATCGGGCCGAGGTCATAGCCGGCTACGCCAAGGCCTTCGAGGACGCCATCTCCCGAGCATACGAGCCTGAGGAGCAGGCTCCGCCGGAGAGCGCGAAGCCGGACGACGGCTCTGTGGCGGCCCAGCCTGAAGACAAGCAGCCCAGTTCAGGGCCTCCGGCCGAGGCAAGCGCCGCTTCCTCGGGGGACTTCATAAACGCCAGCGTGAACTCCGGAAAGAGGCTGGCCACTTGGCTGACTCAGATGGGGATAGGCGTGGGCACGATGGTGACCACGGTGGTCACGTTCTCGAAGGAGCACCCCATCTTGGTGGCCGTAGTCATATTGGCCGCCTTGGCTTTCATGGGGATTCAGACTGGGTTCTTCCAGAGCCTGCTGCACAAGGCTGACGAGCAGCGTAGAAGCATAGCAGCGAGCAAGAATCTCAACAACGTGAGGTGACAAACAGTGGCCAGTTGCAAGTGCGGGGTCGAGAACAAAGCCATACTCAGCGTCCTGTCCGAGCTCAAGTCGGATGTGACCGTTATAAAGAGCAAGGTGGACCTCGTTCACAGGACGGTGCACGAGGGCAACGGCATGCCTCCGCTCGTCACGCGAGTCGCCCTGCTCGAGTCTGAAGTTAAGTCTGGCGGGGAGTCGTCCAAGAGCCGGCTGCTGTTCTGGTCAGCGATAATAACGGCGTTCCTGGGCCTCGTGGGCATGATAGTCAACACTATAGTGATGAGCCGGCATGGGGGCGGCTAGAAATATGTTTCAGAGGATAAAGGATCTGGCAGCCAAAGTGAAGCTGCCCAGCGACCCGGAAAAGCTCGTGGCTTTGGGGGTGTTGGTGGCCGCGGTGCTCGTAGTTGGCTCCTTCTTGGTCACCTTCACCATAAACAGCTGGCTGATAGCCAGGCACGACTCCAAGATAGACCGTCAGCTGACTGAGGCCAACCAAAAGATCTCAGGCCTCGAGACCAGCGCTGCCGAGCACGCCGAGAAGGCGGACGTCTTGGCTAAGCAGAACGAGGACCTTCGAGTGGACCTCAGGCGCCAAGCGCAGGAGGTGGCCGCAACCAAGGCCAAGACTGTGGCCGGAGAAAAGGAGATAGCACGTGTCAAAAGCAATCTTAGCAGCAGCCTTGCTAGCTACACTGTTCCTGCAGACATCGTCGATCAGTGCCGCAGGGCCTGCGCAAACGCAGCAGAGCTCGGACTCGTCGACAAGGCCTCGACGTGTGACTGTCAGCGCTGACTTCCTGACGGCCGCCGACAAGGCGTTCATAGAGCTCAAGGCTCTGAGGGAGCTGACCGGCGTCACGGATCAGCAGCTCAAAGACTTCCAAGCCAGGGTGGATGCGTTGGAGAAGCAGGCGGAGCTGCACCTGCGCCTGATAGACTCGCAGGCCTCGGAGAGCTCAGAGCTGAGGCTGTCTCTGGCTGACCAGCGAAAGGCTTTACTGGAGTGCAAGCAGGCCTTGTCCTCGGCCGTGTCCGAGATAGAGAAGCTGAGGAAGCAGCGAGACGCGGCGCGCAGGCGGACCCTCAAGGCGGGGCTAGTGGGCGTCATAGTGGGGGCGGCGGCAGTCATCTTCCTGGGGGGCAGGCTATGAAGCGGCCGGCCCTCGCAGTCATCCTCCTGATTCTCTTGGTTCTTCCGGCCCTCTGCCGCCAGGACCGGCCTGGGGTCAAGGTGTTTCAGCCTCCTACAGCCAAGTGCGAACAAGCCAAGTGCGAGCACGACACCGACGACCTCAGGTTCGTCGACTGCCGGGTCACCGACCTCAGGAGCTGCGAGTTCTCCTTCGAGGGCCGGAGAAGGACCGGGGTGCTGCAGCTGGCGAACAACTTCTCTGTGATAACGCAGAGCGGGCCAACCTCTTGGACCGAGCCACGAGCCCTCAAGAAGGGCGACGCCGGCACGGTGCTTTACTGCAGCACCTGCAACACGGCCCTCGCGATGAAGGCCTTCAGAGGCTAGAAAGGAGCGCGCTCAAGATGAACGCTGACCTCGTTGACAGCTTCAAGGAGTTCGAGAAAAGCCACCCAGTTCGCCGCTGCCGAGTCTGCAGGCTGGAGCCGAGTCTGCTGGAGGTGGTGAACCACCTGCTTTCGAGCGGCCGCAGCCTGACGCAAATATCCAACTGGCTCGGCACCAAGAATGAGTCCGTGAACACGGATTCGCTTCACAATCACAAAAAGAGGGGCCACACCAATGGACAAACAGAACGATGATCTTGCTAAGTCGTTCGAGGAGTTTGCGAGTAGAGAGGCCGACCAAGCCTCGGAGGAGGACCTGAAGAAGCGGGAGAAGGCGGAGTTCTCCTCCAGGGGAAACCGGGCCGAGGCCGTAGTGGTCTCGAGGACCCCTAAGACCTCAGAGGAGGTGCTGGCGCAGTGCGGGGTGGACGTCTCCGAGTGGCGGATAGAGTACATGAAGGTGAAGACGTGGGAGGTGGGCATGTCGCCCAGGGCCACCGGCCAGACCGGGGACTGGTCTCGCCTGTCCGCGGACCCGATAGTGGTCCAGCTGTTCGGCTACCACCTGACCTTGGCCAAGCTCAAGCCGGAGCCGGTGCTTTACCCGGAGGTGCAGCCGATAGAGCTGGTCTTCTCGGGGCCTCCTCCGAGGCAGCCGGCCAAGCGCAGCGGCGCCAAGCTCGCGGTGATAATCCCGGACATACAGACCGGGTTCAGCAGGGACTTCAGGACCGGGGCCATGACCTCGTTCCACGACAGGAGGGCCTTGGACGTCGCCGTGCAGATAGCGGCCAGCTTGCAGCCGGACGTCATAGTGTTCAACGGCGACGACCTGGACCTCCCCGACTGGAGCGACAAGTACGTGCGCAGCCCCGAGATGTACTTCACGAGCCAGGCGGCGATAGCCGAGTGCGCGTGGTGGAAGGCCCAATTCAGGAAGGCCTGCCCCGGGGCGGACATCCACTGGATCGAGGGGAACCACGAGGCCAGGATGATGCGGGCCATACTGGTGCACAACGTGTCCAGCTACGACCTCAGAGCCTACGACGACCTCGACGGCCACGCCCAGATGTCGATCCCCAAGCTGTGCGCCTTGGACAGCATGGGCATAACGTACCACGGCCCGTACCCGCACGGCGAGGTCTGGCTCGGGGACAAGTTCAGGATAGTGCACGGGGAGACGGTCAGGTCGCAGTCCGGGAAGACGGCGGCCAAGATGACTGAGGACCTCAGGCACTCGGAGGTCCAGGGGCACATACACAGGGTAGAGCTGGCCTGCAAGACCTACTGGAAGCGCTCCGGCTCGAGGACTTACATGGCCGCGTCCTTCGGGACCATGGCCAAGATACAGCCGAACGCCGTGCCCGGGTTCAAGAGCCGGCAGAACTGGCAGAACGGGTTCGGGGTGGTCGAGTTCGAGGACGACGGCGAGTGCCTCTACAACGTGCGCCCCGTGCTGATCTTCGACGGTGCCACGGTGTACGGCGGCGACAGGTGGGAGGCCCGCTCGGAGGCCGAGATAGTGGCGGACATAAGGGAGACGCTGCAGGACAGTGTGAGGGTGGCGTGAAAGACAGAGTCAAGGGGTTGGAGAGGTTGCTAGAGCTGCTGTGGAATTGGGACAAGAACCCGAGCGCGGTGAAGTTCAGGGAGATAAGGGAGCTCATGATCGAGCTCAGGAAGCCTAAGAGGGCGTGATATGGACAAAGCAATGATAGTTATAGCCGCCGCGGCTTTCGTGGTGGCCTCGGTCTTGGACGTCAAGACCACCATGGAGGGCATGAAGTTTCCCGGCGCCTACGAGCGGTTTCCGATCTACAGGTGGCCGCCCTGGCGCAAGGGTCCGTTCGTACTGTGGATGTACGTGGCCTCGGCGGCGGCGGTCTTGGCCTTGGCGGTGTGGAAGGATTTGTGGGGGCAGCTGCTCGTCGTGGCGGCCATCAGGTTCTTCGCCGGGCTGTACTGGAACCCACGCCAGATAAGGAAGGCCAAAGAGCGATGAACGAAGCCAAGCCGCTGATAGGGTTCCTGGGGTGCCACAGAGACGAGCCAGACGCTCAGCAGCAGCGGGACACCTGGCTGGTCGGCAGCCCCGTGGACCACAGGTACTTCATAGGCAGGCCGGGCCTCGACGAGCGCCCGGACGTGGTGTGGGTGGACGTAGACGACGGCTACACCCACCTGCCCTTCAAGACCCAAGCCATGTGCCGCTGGGCGCTGTCCAACGGCTACACCCACCTCTTCAAGACCGACACCGACGTCTACTTGAGGCCGGAGCGGCTGCTAGCCTGCGGGTTCGAGGCCTGGGACTACTCGGGGTTCTTCAGGGGCAGGGCGGAGGACGAGCCGAACGACGTCGTGACCGGAAACTACTGCTCGGGCGGCTCCGGGTACTGGCTCTCCTCCAAGGCCATGGAGATAGTGGCCGCAGCTCAGATGGAGGAGAACCACCTTCACCCCGAGGGCGGGTACTACTGCAACGGAGAGGACGTCCAGGTGGGCCGGCTGATGCGGGAGGCCGGGGTGCCGTGCCACTGGGACGACAGATACAAGCTGAGGCCGTACGGGCCGAGGCCAGACAACGACTACATATCACTCAGCGACGTGGTCGCTCCGCTGAGGAACGGACGGATGCTGAAGTACCACCGCGACTGGAAGAGAGGGTTCAAGTGACTATCAGGGTGTCTCTGATACCGTGGGCGGGGCGCGAGGTGGCCTCGAGCCGCATAAGGGTGTTTGCATTGGAGAAGGCGCTCAACGCCATGCCTGGGGTGGAGGCCGGAATATGGCTGACTCAGGCGGACGTCGCCGTGGCTCAAAAGCTGAGCGACCCCAGGGACATGGACGCAGTAGGGAAGGCCGAGTTCGGGCTGAGGGTCTACGACTTCGACGACCCCATGTCCATGGACGTTATGAAGCTGGCACACGAGGTCTGCGACGCGTTCACCACCGACACAGACGGCCACAGGCAGTGGTACCTGGACAGGGGGTTCACCAAGCCCTGCCTGGTGGTGCCCGACTGCGTGGACTACGTGGAGGCCCCGCTCGCGCCGGTGGAGGCCTCGGGGAGCGCGGTCTGGTTCGGCAACAAGGAGAACGAGGTGGCCGTGCACGAGATGGCGACGGACCTCATGGACGCCGGGGTGCGCGTCGGGTTCATATCGAACCAGCACGGCGGGTACGATCCAAGGCTGCAGCTGGTGCGCTGGGGTCGACTGACCCTCGTGGAGGACCTGAGGTCGTTCGGCACATGCCTGCTGTCGCACAGCGGCCTGCCTCCAGGGAAGAGCAACAACAAGATGACTGCGGCGATAAGCCTTGGCCTGCCGTGCATTGCGGAGGCAGGCTGTTGCTACGAAGACCTCCTGGTGGAGCTCGGCATAGCTGAACTGCTTGTCTACGGCGATTGGACAGCGGTCGACGCCTTCAGGTACGCCGAGGATCCAGGCTTTCGGGAGCACGAGTTTCCGTACGTTCAGCAGGCGGTGTGGGACGTGTACAGCCCGGCGGCCGTGGCCAAGACTTGGCTCGATGCCGTCTGCGAGGTGAAGATATGAAGCTGAGCATAGGTGGAGAACGAAAGAGGGACGGGTGGGTCACGCTGAACGCCGACCCCAGGTACGAGCCCGACATAGTGGCTGCGGTCCCGCCACTGCCTCCCTACGTGGTCGACCGCCAGTGGGACGAGGTCGAGGCCTTCCACATGGTGGAGCACGTGCATAGGTGGGAGGCCGTGGAGCTAGTGAGCCAGATACATTGGGCGCTAGCCCCGGGCGGCAGGTTCGTCGTGGAGCTGCCGGACATATCGTACTGTATGAAGGTCTTCCTCGGCCAAGTCAAGCCGCCCAGGGGCGCCGAGCACCAGTTCGATCTGTGGGGAATATACGGCGACTGGAATCACAGGAACCCGCTGTACTGCCACAAGTTCGGGTACACGCCCAAGACCCTCTGCGACATGTTCGTCGAGGCCGGGTTTCAGCGCGGCATGCTCAAGGTGAAGCCAGCGGAGACGCACTACCCCCAGAGAGACTTCAGGCTCGAGGCCTACAAGGAGGAGCCGTGCACTACAACGTGAAGAGGGCGTTCGACAGGTGGTACGCCGGAGTCCGAGCGGCCGGCGAGTTCAAGCTGGCCTACCTCGGCGCGTACGACATGAACGGGACCATAGACGTCCCCCACGTCGGATTCGACATAGTGGCTGGACCCGGCGTGGACGTGGTGCTGGTGCCGGGCATGGTGCCGCTGGAGCACAGCGGGGCGTACGACGCGGTGGCGTCCATAAGCTCGTTCCAGTTCTACCCGCATCCCCAGGAGTACCTCGGCGAGGCCCGCGACCTGCTCGCGCCTCGAGGCTGGCTGTTCCTGACCATGTGCGGCTGGCACTGCCGCGGCAGGCACGGCACGTCCTCCCCGACCTACGACGACTCCATAAGGATGTCTCCCAGGGCGCTGCGCCAGGCGGCGGAGCGGGCCGGCCTGTCGGTCATGCAGGTGGACGAGGTGGACGAGCACGAGCACCACGACATGGTGCTCACGGCGAGGAAGCCATGACTATAAGTCTCTTCAAGGCCCAGCTGGACGTGGACGCGGTGCTGGACGAGCTGCGGCCGATACTGGAATCCGGGTGGGTGGGTCTGGGGCCCAAGACCAGGCAGCTGGAGCTTGAGCTGGCGCAGTACGTCGGAGCCGAGCACGTGGTGGCCACGAGCTCCTGCACCGCGGCCCTGCAGCTGGCTCTGCACGCCCTGTACCTGCCGAGGGGCTCTGTGGTGCTGACGACCCCGATCTCTTTCGCCAGCACGGCCATGGTGTGCCTGAGCGAGGGCCTCGAGGTGAGGTTCTGCGACGTCGAGCCTGACACCGGCAACCTGGACGCGTCCAAGCTCGAGGAGGCCATCGAGCGGCACCGGCCCAAGGCGCTTATAGTGGTGCACCTCGGCGGGTACCCGTGCGACATGCACGCGATAAACCACCTCGCCAAGCGCCACTGGCTGCCGGTCATAGAGGACTGCGCTCACGCGCTTGGCTCGAGTTACTTCTCGGAGCCGGTGGGCTCGGGAGGGAACATCTACTGCTACTCCTTCCACGCCGTGAAGAATCTGCCGACCGCCGACGGAGGGGCGGTGGCGAGCGAGAGCGCCGTCGTGGCGGAGCGCATGCGCCGCCTGAGGTGGCTCGGGATAGACAAGAGCACGGCGGATCGCAGCGGCACCTCGGGCGGATACTCTTGGGAGTACGAGATAGAGGAGGCTGGGTTCAAGGCGCACATGAACGACCTCTCGGCCGTCTTGGGGCTCGTGGGCATGCGCACCCTGGAGGCAGGCAACTCCAGGCGCCGGGCGATAGCCTCCAGGTACGCCAGCGAGATAGTCGCAGGGACTCCGCCCGACTACAGCCCGCTCCGGAAGTCTTCGAGCCACTTCCTCCCGATGCACTTCGGGGACAGGGCGGCCGTCATACGGAGGCTGGAGGCGGCTGGAATCCAGTACGGGATGCACTACAAGCCGCTGTACAGGTTCGGGCCGTTCGCCGGCGAGCCCCTGCCGGGCGCCGAGGCCTACGCCTCCACCGAGCTGACTCTGCCGATGCACCTCGGGCTGTCGGACGAGGACGTGAGCGCGGTCATAGACGCGGTCAACTGGAGAGTGTGAGGCCGGGCGCCCGGAGGAGAACGTCACAAGAAACTTCTCTGGGCCCCGGCCCTTCGCGGCCGCGGGATGGGATGGCGGTCTCCCGCCGGCCGTAGACCTTTTACTTTGACTCTTTCACAGCTCTCTGGACAACGCCCAGCACCCACTCATATATCTCAGGGGCTCTCATCCGTATCGCGGCGCATGCCAGGCACTCCAGGCTGCCTTCTACGATCTCTATCTCCATTGCGCCTTCCGAAGACGACGACACCCACCTGCCGGCTCCGCAGACACCGCACTCCGCAATGACATGCCGCTTGTATCCAGCTTGGCAGTGAAATAACTGAGCCAGCCTCTTGTATTCACTCTCGTCTGTTATTATTTCTGACACTGCCCGCCTCCCTTTGGTCGACCTCTCTGGCCCGCTCCGTCAGACGGAGCACAGGTGCAGCTCGTCGGGCTTCACTTTGACCCCGCACCCAGGGCACTTCTCAGCCGCTACTATCGGGAAGCCGAACACCTCATGCATCAAGTTGGGGTATCCGCGCAGGACGCCAGTCTCCCTGCGCTCCTCGCCGCACCAGATGCACTCGTCGGCCACCGGCTGGTCCGGCGCCAGCTCGAGGGGCACCGCCGTGTACCTGCACCCTTCTATTATGCACCTCTCCTTGATCCTCGCAGCCAGCAGGTCGGCCAGCAGCTTCCAGTTCGGCTCGGGCATCGCTACTCCTTCCAGTCCACCCGGTGCTCCGCGTCGCAGGTCGTGTGGAACGATCCGCACACGAGGCAGAAGCACGCGCCGCAGCCGTTGTTGAAGAACCTGTGCTCGTGCTTGCTCAGGCTCTCGCGCATGATGTCGTGGTCGGTTACCAGCTCGAGTCCGGTGGACCCTCCCTCCGAGGCGCCCGGGTAGTCGTGCTCTTCAAGCCACTCGCCGAGAGCCTCGACCCAGTCGCGGTCAGCCGGGGCATACTCCGGAACGGACCATGGCGGTCCGCCGTCGGCCAGCGCGAAGACGTCGCCGGACTCCTTGTCCCTTATCCACAGCTTGGTGCTCACAGGCCCTCCGCGAGGTTGGGCACCGACCCGCGCTCCACCGTCCAGAGGTGCCTCTGGTTCTGTCCGTCCACCAGGTCCCTGGTCGCGGGGAACGCCTCCACCGCCCACCGGTCCGCGCCGAAGGCCTCGCACTTCATGTGCTGCATCTCGTAGAA
>Ga0070696_100001342_pt1 | contig 16046 bp, 8 predicted proteins | sample KBSK1253metaG_FD_65474 | JGI IMG/M metagenome (GOLD analysis project Ga0070696, IMG submission 65474) | Corn, switchgrass and miscanthus rhizosphere microbial communities from Kellogg Biological Station, Michigan, USA - KBS K1-25-3 metaG | ecosystem: Host-associated > Plants > Roots >... | reverse complement strand
CAGCACCTCGGCAAGGCCGGCGAAGTCGTCAAGGTCAAGGACGGCTACGCGCGCAACTTCCTGCTCCCGCAGGGCAAGGCCTATCTGGCGACGGATGCCAATAAGAAGAAGATCGCCGTCGAGGCCAACCGTCTTGCCAAGCAGCGCGCGACCGAGAAGGCCGCCGCGGAATCCGAAGCGACCCGCCTCGCCGGCGTCGCGCTCTCGTTCCCCGCGAAGGTCGGCGAGGAGGACAAGCTCTACGGCTCGGTCACCGCGAGCGACATCCAGCGCAAGCTCGAGGAGCTGGGGATCCACGTCGACAAACGCAAGATCGATTTGCCCGAGCCGATCCGGTCGCTGGGCGAGTTCCGCGTGGGCATCAAGATCCATCCCGACGTGCGGCCCGAAATCGTGATCACGGTGGTGAAGGAGTAGCTCGTTATCAGCATCAGCTACATCGACGGCTCCCGGTTCCGCCGCTCGCTCCTGGCGGCGGCCGATTGGGTCGCAGCCGGGCGCGACGAGCTGAATCGCCTCAACGTCTTCCCCGTCCCCGACGGCGACACGGGCACGAACATGTGCCTCACCCTGCGCGCCGTCGCCCAGGCGGTGCGCGTCTTGGACGGCGCGTCCGATCCCAACTCGCTGCCCCTGCCGCGCGTGACCGAAGCGATGGCCCAGGCGAGCGTGCGCGGCGCCCGCGGCAACTCCGGGATGATGTTGTCCCAGTTCCTGCTCGGCTTCCAGGAAGGTCTCGGCACCGCGCTCCGCGCGGCGGCCGTGGACCTCGCGCGCGCGATCGGCACCGGGTTCGACCGGCTGCAGGCTTCCCTCGACGAACCCGTGGAAGGCACGATCCTCACCGTCGCCCGTGAGGCCGCCGATGAGGCGGGGTTGGCCAAAGACGAACCGGACCTCCGCGTGTTCATGGTCCGTCTGGTGAAGCGCGCGGAGGCGGCGCTGCAGCGCACCCCCGACCTGCTCGCGGCGCTGAAGACGGCGGGCGTCGTCGACGCGGGCGCGAAGGGGTTCGTGCGTTTCCTCGAGGGCGTGAAACGCCTGATCGAGGATGGCCACGTGGCCGAAGGAGCCGTGGACCGCCTGACTCCCAACGCCGCTGCCCTGGCCGAGGTCGCCGCGGATCGCGACTACCGCTTCTGCACGGAGCTCATGGTGCGAGGCGTGTCGCTGCCGCCGGCCGCCGACGTGCGCAAGGCCCTGCGCCCATTGGGCGCGTCCATCGTCGTGCTCCAAACCGGGGACTTGATCAAGGCACACGTCCACACCGACTCGCCCGAGGCGGTCTTTCAGCTCGGGGCCGGCTGGGGAACCGTCGAGTACACCAAGGCCGACGACATGCGCGCCCAGCATCAGGCGCTGCAGGCGTCCCCCCGCCGCCCTATCGCCTTCGTGAGCGACACCGCCTGTGACCTCCCGGACGACCTCGTGGTCCAGTACGACATCGGGCTCGTCCCCACGCAGCTCATCGTGGATGAGCGGGCCTACCGCGACCGGTTAGAGCTGACGTCGGCGGAGTTCTTCGAGCGGCTGCGCGCCGGGCTCGATGCCACGACGTCGCAGCCAACCCCGCAGGCGTTCACCGATGGGTACGTCGACGCGGCGCGCGCGGCGGACCACGTGATCGCCGTCGTCGTGTCCCGGGCCCTCTCCGGAACCTGCGCCAACGCCGAAGCCGCCGCGCGCCGGTTTAACGGCGGGCGGGTCACCGTGGTCAATAGTCGCAGTGCCTCGCTGGGCGAGGGGATGCTGGTGCTGCGCGGCGTCGAGCTGGCGGCCGCCGGTTGGGCGCCGGAAACGATCGCGCGAGAGCTGGAGCGGGTGCGCAGCCAGTCGGGCGGGTTCTTCACGGTCGACAACTTCGACCGGCTGGTCCGGTCGGGACGCGTCGGGCGGGGCCGGGCCTGGCTCGGCACCAAGTTGAACCTCAAGCCCGTGATGGTCGTTACGGCCGAAGGCGCGATCGCGGTCACCGCGCGCGTCCGGGGCGCGGCGGGCGCCCGGCGCCGCATCCTCGAGCTGCTGGATCGCGCCCTCGAGCAGCAGGGGCGCCCACGGGAAGTCCGCCTGGGCGTGGTCCACGGCGATATTCCGGAGTTCGCCGAGGCAATGCGGGCCGAATTGGTCGCCCGCTACCAGCCCAGGCAGTGCCTCCTCGCGCCGATCACTCCGGTGATCGCCGCGCACGCCGGCGTCGGCGCGTGGGGCGTTTTTTATCAGGTGGAAGACGGAACAAACGGATGACGCGCGCGCTATGACTAGCCGGGGACGATCCCGTCCCGCCGGCCGCGCGCCGGCGACGCCAGCCGCGTTGGGGCTCGTGCTCGAAGCGCTGGCGGATCGCAAAGCCGTCGATGCGTTGGTGCTGGATCTGCGTGGGCTGTGCGCGGCCACCGACTATTTCGTGATCGTGTCGGGAACTTCAGACGCGCACGTGCGCGGGATGGCGGATCATCTCATGACAGCGCTGGCGCCGCGGGGCGTGGCGCCGCATCATGTCGAAGGGATGGCGCAGGGGCGGTGGGTGTTGCTGGACTACGTGGATTTCGTGGTGCACCTGTTTCACCCGGAGCTGCGGGACTTCTACCAGCTCGAGCGGTTATGGGGCGATGCCCCGGTGGTCGCCGCAGGCGATTCTGGCGCGACGGGCGCGAAAGGATAAAAGAGCATGCGAAGGATCGGCGGTACGCTGGCAGCGATTCTGGCGCTCACGACGTTGGGCGCAGGTCCCCTCGCCGCGCAATACTTCGGGCAGAACAAAGTTCAATACCGCACCTTCGACTTCAAGATCATCCAGACCGAACACTTCGAGGTCTACTACTATCCCGAGGAGCGCGCCGCGGCGCTCGACGCCGCGCGCATGGCCGAGCGCGGCTATGCGCGCCTCTCGCGCATCCTGCACCACCAGTTCCAGGGTCGGAAGCCGATCATTCTCTACGCCTCGGGCTCCGACTTCCAGCAGACCAACGTGACCGACGTCGGTGGCGAGAGCGTGGGCGGCGTGACGGAGTTTTTCAAGCACCGTATGGTGCTGCCGTTCACGGGATCGTACGCCGAGCTCGAGCACGTCCTGCAACACGAGATGGTGCACCAGTTCCAGTTCGACGTGTACAGCCGCGGCCGTCCCGGCGGCGGCGTGCAGACGCTCATCAGCGTGAATCCGCCGCTCTGGTTCATGGAAGGCATGGCCGAGTACCTGTCGCTCGGGCCCATCAATCCTGAGACCGCGATGTGGCTGCGCGATGCCTCGCTCGAGGGCCACCTGCCCACGATCGAGGAGCTCACCTACGGCGACATCTTCCCGTACCGCTACGGCCACGCGCTGTGGGCGTACATCGGTGAGAAGTGGGGGGACGAGGTCATCGGGGAGATTCTGCAGACCTCGGCCAGCTCGGGCGTCGAGACGGCGATCAAGCGGGCGTTGGGGCTGACGCTCGACGAGCTGTCGGCCGACTGGCGCGACGCCGTGCAAACGACGTTCCTGCCCCAGCTCGGCGAGCACTACCGCGCGCGCCGCGTCGCACAGGCGACGCTCACGCGGAAGCGCTCGAGCGGACGGATCTTCCTGGCGCCGGCCCTCACGCCGGACGGCCGCGAGATGGCGTTCTTCGGTGATCAGGGCGGCTTCTTCATCGACCTCTTCATCGCCGATGCCGAGACCGGCCGTGTCAAACGGCGGCTCGTCAAGTCGACGCTCAACAAGAACTACGAAAGCCTGCGGTTCATCAATTCCTCGGGCACCTTCTCGCCCGACGCGCGCTACTTCGCGCTCGCCGCCAAGCGGCGGGACCGCGACGATCTCGTGATTCTCGACGTGAAGCGCCATCGCGAAGACCAGCGCATCAAGGTCCCCCTCAACGGCCTCCAGACGCCGAGCTGGTCCCCCGACGGCAAGCAGATCGTGTTCACGGGTTTCGACGGCGGACTCTCGGACCTCTACATCATCAACCGCGACGGCACGGGGATGCGGCGTCTCACCAACGACAAGTACGCCGACCTGCAGCCCTCCTGGTCGCCCGACGGCAAGACGATTGCGTTCGTGACCGACCGCGGCAGCAATACGTCCTTCGAGGATCTGCGCTTCGGCAACCTGCGGATCGCCCTCTACCACCTCGATTCCGGCACGATCGAGCTTCTCGGCCACATGGAGGAGGGGAAGAACATCAACCCCCTGTGGGCGCCCGATGGACAGTCGCTCGCCTTCGTGTCCGATCGCACGGGGATCAGCGACATCTACCTGTACGACCTGAGCGACAGCAACATCTACCAGATCACGAACCTGTACACGGGGGTCCAGGGCATCACGCCGCTGTCGCCCGTGATGACGTGGGCGCGCCAAGCCGATCGTCTCGCGTTCGTCTACTACGAAGACGGCCAGTACAGCGTGTACTCGCTCGAGAATCCGCGCTCGCTCAAGCGGGAGCCGTTCCGCGGGCCCGCCGTCCGGGCGGTGACATCGTTGGTCGCGGCGCGCGATGCCGCGCGTGACTCCGCGAGCCGCGCAACTGCGGCCCTCGCGGCCGGCGGGCCGGCCCGGACGTCCGCGCCGCTGGAGCGGCCCGGCGAGGCGCAGTCCGTGTATCGCGCCCCGGGCGGCTTCCGTCCATCCGCGACGCCCCAGGCCGCCGAATCGTCGAGCACCGGCGGGCCCGTGTCGGTGCGGCAACTCCTCGACTCCGCCAGCCTCGCGCTCCCCGATACGACCGAGTTCACGCTGCGGCCGTATCGCGTGCGTTTCACGCCCGATTACGTCGCGCGTCCGACCGTCGGCTATCAGCGCGACAACTTCGGGCGCGGGTTCTTCGGCGGGACCGCCGTCGCCCTGTCCGACATCCTCGGCAACCGCACGATCGTGTTGTCGGGCTCGGTGAACGGACGCATCAGTGAAGCGCAGTTCCTGGGCGTCTTCGTCAACCAGGCGCATCGCTTCCAGTGGGCGACGGGCTTCTCGCAGGAGCCACTCTATTTCTACGCCGGCAGCTTTTGGTCGCGCGAGGACATCGATGCGACCCCTGGCGGCGTCGATAGCGTCGATGTCTTGACGACCGCCATCGAGCGCTTCGTCATTCGCGACGGGTTTGTCGAGTCGTATTATCCGTTCACCCGCTTCAGCCGCGCGGAGCTGGGCCTTCACGCCGTGAACATCAGCGACGCGACGCTCGAGCTCCAGCAGGGCTTCTTCCACGGTGCGCCGGGGGACCCGAACAACGGCGGGTTCATCGGTCAGAACTTCAACACGGTGACAGGACCGTCGATCAGCTACGTTCAGCCGTCGCTGTCGCTGGTGCACGACAACTCCCTCTTCGGGTATGTCGGGCCCTTCGCCGGCTCGCGCTCGCGCTTCCAGATCTCGCCCGCGTTCGGCACGTGGCAGTTCACGGCCGGACTTGCCGACTATCGGCGCTACATCTTCGTGCGTCCGTTCACACTCGCGGTGCGCGGCATGATGTTCGGCCGCTTCGGTCGCGACGCCGAACGTTTCCCCGTGTTCCTCGGCACGACGGAGCTGTTGCGCGGATACACGTACGGCTCGTTCCGGAACAACGAGTGCATCGCCGACCCCGGCAACAACTCGCAGACCGGCTGCGCCGAGCTCGATCAACTCATCGGATCGAAGATCGCCGTCGCGAGCGTCGAGCTGCGCTTCCCACTGACGCGCAGCCTGGTGCTGGGATTCCTGCCCATCGGCTTCCCGCCGATCGAGGCCGCACTCTTCTATGACGCGGGTCTGGCGTGGCGCGAAGGCTCGATCGTGAAGTTGAGCCGCTCGAGCACCGAGAATCCCGTGCTGGTGCGGGCGCCCCTCAGGAGCTGGGGGAGCTCGATTCGCGTGAACATGCTCGGGCTCATGATCTTGCGGTTCGATTACACGAAGCCGATCGACCGGCCTTTGAAAAAGAGTTATTGGACCATCAGCTTGGGTCCGACGTTCTAACTCCGCGTCGCTAAAACACTTGCAATGGCCTCGTCGGTTGTCTATCTTGTCCGGCGAGGCCATTTTGCGAACCCCGGTTAGGTACCTCCTGCTCGCGGGCATGACGCTCTGGGGCTGCCGGTCCCCAGCACCCCCCGTGTCTGCGCAATCCACGCAATCACAAGATTCACAACAAGTTAGCCAACAACGCCGCACCCTGACGCGCACCACCGGCGTCGCGATCCGCCTCGCCGCACAGGGCGGCGTCCCGCGGCTCTATCGACTCCCCCGGCTGACCGAGGTCACGGGTGTCCTGCGTGGCCGCCTGCCCCCCCTCGAGCGGGTCATCGGCCTCGACGCGGAGTCCGACTTCCTGTTCGTGGCGACCGCCAAACAAGAGCTGCTCGCCTTCGATCTCGGCAGCGGGCGCGTGGACACGGTGGCGAAAGACATCGCGCAGGCCGCCCTCGGTCCAGACGGCACGCTCTACGCCGTCGACACGAAGAAGCACGTGGTGTCGCTGTCGCGACGCACGCGCTTCGCGTGGCCGCAGGTGCTGGTGGGCGTGCCGCGCGACCTGTTCGGCTCCACCGATCAGCGGATGGTCGCGGTGATCCCGCAGGACCCGCCGCGCCTCCTCATCGCCGCCGCCGATCAACCGCCGGCGATCCGCCAGATCTCCGCCGGCGGCGACGTTGCGGCGACGCGCTGGGGCGATCTGGTCGCCGTCGCGAGCGACTCCGGCGTCGCGCTCTATGACCCGCTCGGCCGTCGCGATCCAGCGTTCGTGCGACTCGCGGACAAGCCGCGCGCGCTCGCGTTTTCGCCGTCGGGGCATCGTCTCTACGTCGCGCGCCGCGCGGGACTCGGGCTCGCGGTGATCGACCGGTTCGAGCGGAAGGAAGTCGACGGCGTCGCCCTCCCCGGCCCCGCCTCCTCGCTGCGGCTCGATCCGCTGGGACGCTGGCTGCTCGCGCGTCCCGCGCTCGACGACTCGGCGTGGATCGTGGACTTGCCGATCAAACGTCACACCGGTGCGATCGCGACGTCGTGGCAGGCCGATCTCCCGGCAGTCTCGCCCGACGGCGTGTTACTGTATCGCCGGGGTGACGACGTCGTCGCGGTGCGTCCGGACTCGCTCAACGAAACGGGGCGCGTCGATCGCGGCGCCGGCGATATCTGGGTGCTCTCGTCATGGCTGCCGCGCGGCAGCGGCATGTCCAGCCAGACCAGCACCGACGCCGCCGCGGCCGACACGGTCGGCGCCGAAGGTCCGCTATACGTCCAGGTGTCGACCTCACAAAACCCCGACTGGTCGGGCCGCCTGGCGCAGGACCTGGCGCGCGCCGGTCTCGCCGCCCGCGTGTTGCCGCCGCAGGGTCCCGACGACGGCTATCGCGTCGTGCTCGGCCCCTACGCGACCCGCGCGCAAGCCGAAGCCACCGGCCGCAAGCTCGGCCGCCCCTTCTGGATCTACCAGCCCGGCCAGTGACGGCCTCTCCGCGGCAGCTGCCGCTCTCGCGGCTCGGGCACCTGATCCCGCCCCTGGTGGAGTCGCAGGCGCTCGTGGCGCTCGTGCCGACGACCGCCGACGTCGTCTGGGCCGCGAAGGCCGCGTGGGACATTGCCCGCATCGCCGCCCGCGGGGGACGCCGCGTCGCGCTGGTGGACCTCTGCGTCGAGGAACCGGCGCTGCACCAGACGGTGGGCCTGTCGCCCAGTGACGGCATCGTGGACGCGTTCGAATACGGGGTGTCACTCGCCAAAGCCGCCCACGAAGTCGACGGCGTGTTCTTCATCGCCGCAGGCTCGTACACGGCGAGCGCGGGCGAGCTGTACGCGCATCCGCGCTGGCGCAAACTACAGGCGGGCTTTCGGTCCGAGGGCGCGCTCCTCCTGCTCTTCCTCTCGGCAGCGGGGCTCGCCAAGCTGGCGGCCGTCGCGGACGGCGCGATCGTGCTGGCGCCCGAGGGATTGGACCCCGAGTCGACGGTTGGCGTGGCGCTGGCGGCGGTCGTGGAGCGCGGCACGCCGCTGCTCGGCGTAGCGCGCGATCGCTGGATGCCGACGCCGTCTCCGACGCCCGCGATCACGCCGATCCCCGAGCCCGCTCGCCGCCACCGCGGGACACGCGCCGCGGTCGCCACCCTCGCGCTGGCAGGCGCCGCCGTCGGCGGCTGGTCGTTCTTTGCGACCGCGCGCGAGTCGGCGCCGCCGCCGTCTCAGGAGCCGACGCCGTCCGTCCCCGTCGATACGGCCGTTGCATCGGCCACGCCCGCTCCCGCGCCGGTGGTCCACGCCGACACGCTGGCCTGGACGATCCAGCTGGCGGCGTACGGGAGCGCCGCCAAAGCGCTCGCGCACGCCGACCAGTTCGCCGGCGACCACGGCATCGGCGCCCTGGTCACGCCCGTGCAGCAGGGCCGCGCGCGGACGGTCTGGTACCGGGTGCTGGCCGGCTCGTACAAAACGCGCGAGGCCGCGGCGGCCGCGCGCGATGCGATGTGGCGCGAGGGGACGACGGCGCGCGGCATCGGGGATCTACTCCGGGCCCCCTACTCCTATGCACCGGTGACTGACACCTCGCTGTCGGCCCTGCGCCGCCTCGGCCTTCCCGCGGTCCGCTGGCGCAACCGGATCCTGATCGGCGCGTTCGAGACACCCGAGCAAGCCGCCTACACTGAAGGCACTCTGACGCGCGTCCGTGTGCGCGCCACTCTACTCCCACGCGTGGGGACCACGCCATGAGGTTGAGCCGTCTGGAGCTGTCGGGCTTCAAATCGTTCGCGGGAACCGTCGAGCTGCCGTACGAGCCCGGCGTCACCGCCATCGTCGGCCCGAACGGCTGCGGCAAGTCAAATATCTCGGACGCCGTGCGCTGGGTGCTGGGAGAGCAGTCGCCGCGCCTGTTGCGCGGCGGCAAAATGGAAGACGTGATCTTCCAGGGCTCAACGGGACGCCGGCCGGTGAATGTGGCCGAAGTCTCGCTCGTCTTCGACAACTCGGACGGCACGCTCCCCATCGCGTATCAAGAAGTCGTCGTGACGCGGCGGCTGTCGCGCTCCGGCCAGAGCGAGTACCTGTTGAATCGCTCGCCCGTCCGCCTGCGCGACATCCAGGATCTGCTGCGCGGCACGGGTCTCGGCGCCGATGCCGCGGTCGTGATGGAAGCGAAGATGATCGAGGCGCTGCTGTCCGAAAAGGCCGAAGAGCGGCGGGCGCTGTTCGAAGAGGCGGCGGGGATCGGCCTCTACCGCGATCGCAAGAAGAGCACGGAGCGGCGGCTGGAGGAGACCTCGGCCGACCTGGCGCGACTCGAGGATTTGATCAGCGAAGTGCAGACGCAGGTGCGGAGCCTGGCGCGGCAGCGCGGCCGGGCCGAGCGCTACGGCAAGATGATCGAGGAGCGATTTGGGGTCGCGTTGACCTTGGTCCGGCGCGAGATCGAGGATTTCGACCTGGCGCTCGGCGCGTTAGGCGTGCGGGCCCGTGAGCTGGCGGAGGCGTTGCCGGCCGCCCGGTCGCGGCTGGCCGACGCCGAGCGCGAGCGGGAGACGCGCGTGCAAGGGCGCCACACCGCCGAGGCGCGCCGCACGGAAGTGGAGCGTCGCCTCGCCGACGCGAAACTCGAGATCGGCCGGCTCGACAGCGATCTCGCCCTCGCGGCCGAACGGCTCGGCAATGCGGGCCAGCGCCGTCAGACCGCGGTCGAAGAGCGTACCCAGGGAGAGCGCCGCGCCGCGCAGGCCGAACGCGAGCGCGAGGCGGCCGCCGCCGAATGCTCGGCGGCCGAACGCGATCTCACCACCGTCCAGGGCGAGCTGGGGACGCGCGCGGGCGTCGAGGACGACGTGCGCGGCCGCCTCGCCGCCCAACGCACCGCCGTGCGCGATCTCGAGGAGGTGCTGCAGCGGCGCGCGGAAGCGGCGCGCGCGCTCGAAGGCGAACGGGCGGCGCTCGAGCGTGAAGGCGCCGAACTGCGGGAGCAGCTGTCGCGTGCCGCGAGTGAGCGGCAGTCGAGCGAGGCGGCGACACGCACCGCCACGGGCCGTGCCGACACCGTGACCCAACGGGCCGCGCGTGAAGCCCACGAGGCGGTGCGCGCGGTCGAATCGCTGCAGCACGCGCGCCGTCAGGTCGCCGCGCTCCAAGAGCAGGAGATGGATGCCCGCGCGACGCGCCGGCAGACCGAAGCGGCCCTGGCGCAGCTCGAAGCGCGCCGGGACGCGTTGAACGAGCTCGACCGCGATCGGGTCGGTCTCGCGCCGGCCGCCCAGGCCCTGCTCAAGGCGAAGCAGCAGTTCGGCGATGCCGTCATTGGCCCGCTGGCGGACTTCGTCCGCACCAGCCGGCGCGACGCCGAGCTGGCCGAGCGGCTGCTGGGTGAGTGGCTGCACGCCGTCCTGGTGCGCGATGCGTCGGCGATCGAGGCAATCCGCGCGTGGCACGCCGAGGCCCATCCTGGCCCGCTCGTGCTGCTTCCCTGCGTGCCGGGACCTCGGCTCGCGGCCGACGGCCATCCGCTGAAGGACGAGTTGCGCGTCGACGGACCCGCCGCAGCCTGGGTGCGCGCGCTGCTGGCCGGACACGAGGTCCTCTCGGGAGGTGCGCTGCGGCGCGCGAACGGGGCGATCTTCCTCGATGCCTCGACGGGCACGTCGGCGGGTCCGCTCCAGCGGCGGGCGGAGCTGGAAACATTGCAACAGGAAGTGCGGGACGCCGCCGCGGCGCGAGACCGCGCGGGCGCGGTGCTCGACAAGACGATGCAGGAGCTGGCGGCGGCCGAGGCGGCATTCGCGGCGGCGGGTACCGCGGCCGAGGGCGCGCGGCACGCCGAGCTCGAGGCAGGCGCGGAAAAGGGTGAGGCGGAGCGCGCCGTGATCCACGCTCGCCGCCAAAGCGAAGAGGCAGTGGCGCAGGTGGAGCGTCTGACGCGCCGGCTCGCCGAAGTCGAGGCGCGCCTGGGCACGCTCCACGCCGAGCTGCAGGAGCGGGAGGTCGAGCGCGTGCGGGCCGACGAGCAGCTGGGCGCACAGCGCGCCGGGCTCGAAGGACTCGAAGCCCAACAGGAAGGCGCCCGCGAGCAGCGCGTGCGCTGGCAAGTAGAGGCGGCGCAGGTCGAGGCGCGGCTCTCGGCAGCAAAGGAGCGCGTCGCGCGCGCCGCCGCCGAGGCCGACGAGTCGCGCGAGCAGGCGGCCGCGCGCGCCGAAGAAATCGCGCGCATCGAACGTGACAGCGCCTCCCTCACGGCGCAGCGCGCCCAGTGGCAGGACGCCCTGCAGGAGCGTCGCCTGGCGCTCGTGGAGCTGGAGACGGCCGCCAAAGACGCCGAGGCGCACGTCGGCCTCGCGGAGTCCGATCTGGCGCAGGGCGAAGGCGCGCTCGATCAAGCCCGCAAGGCGCTGGAAGCGCTGGGCGAAGAAGAGCATCGTCTGCAGCTCGAGCGCACGGAAGTCGAGGGCCGGCGGCGCGGGCTCGTCGAGCGCGTCGAGACCGAATGGCGCAAGCCGCTCAACCGGCTCCTGGACGAAGCCCCGGAAGTCGCCGGCGACATCGAATGGCTGCGGCAGGAGAACGACCGTCTGCGCGGGCAGATCGACGCGGTGGGGCCCGTCAATGCGCTGGCCGTCGAGGAGCACGCCGAAGAAATGAAGCGGCTCGAGTTCCTGATGACGCAGCGGGATGATCTCGTGGCCGCGCGCAATTCGCTGCAGCAGGCGGCGCGCGAGATCGACCAGACCGCCAAGTCGCTGTTCCTCGAATCGTTCGGCAAGGTGCGCGACAACTTCCGCGGCGTGTTCCAGACGCTGTTCGGCGGGGGCGAATGCGACGTGCGGCTCGCCAATGAAGATGAGCCGCTGGAGAGCGAGATCGAGATTCACGCGGCCCCGCGTGGCAAGCGCACCCAACGCATCCACCTGCTGTCGTCGGGCGAGCGCACACTGGTCGCCGTCTCACTGCTCTTCGCGATCTTCCTGACGAAGCCCAGCCCCTTCTGCCTGCTCGACGAAGTGGACGCGCCGCTCGACGATTCCAACGTCGGCCGCTACGTCCGGCTGCTCGCCGAGTTCAAGCATCAGACGCAGTTCATCGTGATCACCCACAACCCGCGCACGATGCAGGCGGCGGACGCGGTGTACGGCGTCACGATGCAAGAGCCCGGCGTCTCCACGATCGTCGGCGTCCGGCTCGGTCAGATGGAACCGGTCTAGGCACCGTGCGCCGATTGCTGTGGCTCGCGCTCCTGCCCGCGAGCCTCTCGGCGCAGCGGCCCGCCGTTTCTCCCGTGCTGCCCCGCGTCTGGGCGCGGGATACCGTCATCTCCGCCTGGCTCTTCGTTCGCCCAAGCGTTCCCCTCGCCACGACCGCGGCACGTGCCGCCACCCTCGGCGCGCGGGTCCGCGTGCGCAGCCGGTGGCTCCACGCCATCAGTGTCGATGCGCCCACCGCCGCCCTCCGGGTCCTGGCGCAGGATCGCGATCTGCGGCGCATCCAGCCGCTCGGCCGTTTCCGGCTCGCCCCGCATGGGGTATTCGAGGCCCCGCGGCCGAGCACGACCGCGCCCGGCGACACCTGCCCGGCCGGCGGTGATCCGATCCTCGGGCCATCCGAGATGCCGTACCGCTTGCTCCGTCTCCGCCCCCTGACAGATGCCGGCGTGGACGGCACCGGTGTGCGAATCGCCATCTTCGACGGCGGTTTCGACACGCAGAATCCGGCGTTCACCGGCATCACCGTCACGGCGCAGTACGACTTCGTCTTCGGCGACACGATCGTGCGCAACGAACCGGCGGATGTGGCGTCCGCGCACTCGCATGGCACGGCGGTCTGGTCTCTCTTCGCGGGCGACGTCCCAGGGCGGCTGCACGGCGTGGCGCGCGGCGCCAGCTACCTGTTGGCCAAGACGGAAGACGTCAGAACCGAAATGCGCGTGGAAGAAGACAACTATGTGGCCGCGCTCGAGTGGGCTGACTCGATCGGCGTCGACATCGTGTCCTCGAGCCTCGCCTATCTGAACTTCGACAATGGGTTCAGCTACACGCCGTCCCAGCTGAACGGCGACGTCGCGGTGACGACCGTCGCGGCCGATCTCGCGGCGCAGCGCGGCATCCTGGTGGTGACGGCGGCCGGCAACTCGGGGCCCGGCACGCGAACGATCTGGACGCCCGCCGACGGCGACTCGGTGCTCGCCGTAGGGGCCGAGGACTCGTTGGGGGGTCTCGCCAGCTTCTCTTCGCGCGGGCCGACCGCTGACGGTCGGATCAAGCCTGACTTCACGGCGCCGGGCGTGGACATTTGCGTGGCGACGGGAGGCGGACATGTCGGTCGGCTGAACGGCACGTCATTCGCCACGCCGCTGCTCGCGGCGAGCGCCGCGCTCGTCAAGCAGCTGCACCCAACCATGACGCCGATGGAGATGCGCGCCGCGTTCCGCCGCTGGGCGGCCAATCGCTCCGCCCCCGACTCGCTCCGCGGCTGGGGACGCCCCGACGTGACCGCCGCGGCGATATTCCCCATCGGCGTCATGCCGATCGCGCCCGTTACGGGGCCGCTGTCGTCGGTCACTCCGACGTTCACCTGGAGCGTCGGCACCGTGCCACCTTCTGCTTCGCCCGTCACGTATCAGCTGCGCATCGCGCGCGACTCCGCGGGCGTGCCGCTCGTCGACACCACGCTCACGAACGTCACGACCTACGCCTTGCGGATCCCGCTCAAGCCGGGACCGCCGCTCCTGTGGCGCGTCGATGCCACGACCGCGACCGGGGACACCGCCAGCACCGGCGTGATCGGGCCGATCGCCGTGCCGGCCTGGGCGACGCTCACCGCGCTCAGCGACCCGGCAGGCGCCACGACCGATTCCGTGCAGCCGACATTCACGTGGACCTCGCCGGCGGTCGCCGCGCCGCCCGGACCGTTCACGTACGACCTGTTCGTGCAGCGCGTGTCGGAGCCCGTCGCCGACTTCGGCGTCGCGGGCCTGACGGCCACGACCTTCCGCATCCCTGAACCCCTCGAGCGCAACACCGCGTATCATTGGTATCTCGTCACGCACGGGGGAAGCGACACGAGTCTGGCCGCGAGCCAGGGGTCATTCCTCGTGCTCGACGCGTCGACGCCGTCGGCCACGCTGCTCTATCAGAACTTCCCGAATCCGTTCCCGACCGGCGGCCGGGATTCGACGTGCCTGTGGTTCGATCTCGCAACCACCGGCCTGGTGGAGGTGGAGATTCTCGACCTGCGCGGCAACCCGGTGCGGCGGTTCGTGCCCGGACCGGACTTTCCGCCGATCCTCACCGCCGGCCGGTACGGCCGCGGCCCGGCCGGGGGCGCGACCTGCGATCCCCGGCTCATGTGGGACGGGCGCGCCGGTGACGGACGCCTGTTGCCGGCGGGCGTGTACCTCTACAAGCTCAAGGCGCCAGGCATCGTTCTGTTCAAGCGGATCGTGTTCCGCGGAAAGTGATCATGGACCTCGTCACCGTCGGCACCGGCACCGTCGCTCCCTCGGCCACCCGCACGTGCGCCTGTCACTGGGTCGCCCGCGGCGACATCCGCATGTTGCTCGACTGCGGCGCCGGTTCCCTGCACCGGCTGGCGGAGTTCGGGCTGCCGTGGCACCAGGTCAGCCACGTCGTGCTGTCGCACTTCCACCCCGACCATTGGGGCGAGCTGCCGATGCTCGTGTACGCGCTCAAGTACACGACGGCCCCGCCGCGCACCGAGCCGCTCGTGATCCTCGGTCCCCCCGGCGTCGTGCAGCATCTGCGCGTCGTCGCGGAGGCGTACGGCAGCTGGCTTCTCGACCCCGGATTCCCGATCGGCATTCTCGATGTGCGCGATGGCGAGCCCTTCCCGCTCGGCGCCGACCTGAGCCTCGAGACGTTCCCCGTGCCGCACACCACGGAGAGCGTCGCGCTCTCAATCGTCGCGCCCGAAGGGCGCCTCGTGTACACGGGCGATACGGGGCCGAGCGGTGAGCTGGCGCGGTGGGCAACCGGATGCGACTTGCTGCTCGCCGAGTGCTCGCTGCCCGAGTCGATGGCGATGGACATCCATCTCACGCCCGAGCGGGCGGGCGATCTGGCACAGGAAGCCAAGGCGAAACGCCTAGTCTTGACGCACTTCTATCCTCCGGTAGAGACTTCGGACCCGGCCAAAGGCGCGGCCACGCGCTTTTCGGGACCCGTAACGGCCGCCCGGGACGGCGACCGGTTCACCATCGGAGGGAAGTAGTCGTGCTCATTGTGATGCGGCATGGCGCCACGAGCGACGAAGTGCAGAAGGTCGTGTCGGTCATCGAAGAGATGGGGTACCAGGCGACCTCGATGCCGGGTGCGCAGCGCACCGCCGTCGGGCTGGTCGGGAATGACGGCCGGGTCGACGCGTCGCGCCTCGAGGGCCTCCCGGGCGTGCAGGAGGTCATCCACGTCTCCAAGCCCTACAAGCAGGTGAGCCGCGAATGGCGGCCCGAGTCCACGGTCGTGAAGTTCGCGGGCGGCGTGACGGTCGGCGGTACCGAGGTCGTAGCGATCGCGGGCCCCTGCTCGCTGGAAACCGAGCGGCAGGTCCTCGAGTCGGCGCGAGTCGTCAAGGAGGCGGGCGCCGTGATTCTGCGCGGCGGCGCGTGGAAGCCGCGCAGCTCGCCGTATTCGTTCCAGGGATTGGGGCGTCCCGGCCTGAAGCTGCTCGCGAAGGCGCGCGAGGAGACAGGCCTCCTGATCTGCACGGAAGCGATGGACCCGGATGGCGTGGGCTGGGTATCGGAGATGGCGGACATCGTGCAGATCGGTGCCCGCAACATGCAGAACTTCTCCCTGCTGAAGGTCGCCGGCCGCTGCGGCAAACCCATTCTGTTGAAGCGTGGGATCAGCGCCACGATCGTCGAGCTGCTGCTATCGGCCGAGTACCTGTTGGCCGAAGGGAACCACGACGTGATCCTGTGCGAGCGGGGAGTGCGGAGCTTCGATACGATGACGCGTAACCTGTTCGACCTGACGGCGATTCCGGTGGTGCACAAGCTCTCGCACCTGCCGATTATCGCGGATCCGTCGCACGGCACGGGCCTGCGCGACAAAGTGATCCCGATGGCCCGCGCGGCGATCGCCGCCGGCGCCGACGGGATCATGGTCGA
>Ga0070696_100001341_pt1 | contig 16051 bp, 13 predicted proteins | sample KBSK1253metaG_FD_65474 | JGI IMG/M metagenome (GOLD analysis project Ga0070696, IMG submission 65474) | Corn, switchgrass and miscanthus rhizosphere microbial communities from Kellogg Biological Station, Michigan, USA - KBS K1-25-3 metaG | ecosystem: Host-associated > Plants > Roots >... | reverse complement strand
CCCTTCCCCGCGTCCAGCTGCGCTTCGATCACGGTTCCAGTCGCGCGACGGTCGGGATTCGCCTTCATGTCCAGGATCTCGGACTGAAGCAGAATGGCGTCCAGCAACTTGTCGATGCCGGTGCCCTTTTTGGCCGAGATCTCGGCGGACAGCGTCTGACCGCCGAATTCCTCGAGCACGATGCCGTGCGAGAGCAGCTCCTGCTTCACTTTTGGCGCATTCGCCTGAGGCAGATCGATTTTGTTGATCGCCACGACGACGGGCACTCCCGCGTTCTTCGCGTGCGAGATGGCTTCGATGGTCTGCGGCATGACGGAGTCGTCGGCCGCAACGACGAGCACGACGATGTCGGTCACCTGCGCTCCACGCGCACGCATCGCCGTGAAGGCTTCGTGGCCCGGCGTATCGAGGAACGTGATCTTCTTTCCGGCCGGGAGCGTGACGTGGTACGCGCCGATGTGCTGCGTGATTCCGCCCGCCTCGCCCGCGACGACGTTCGCCTTTCTGATGTAGTCGAGCAGCGACGTCTTGCCATGGTCGACGTGGCCCATGATCGTGACCACCGGTGGCCGCGACTTGAGCTCTTCCGCCGTGTCGGCGACACGAGCGAGCGAATCCTCGGCCTGATATTCGTCTTCGCGAACGGCCTGGAACCCGAACTCACCCGCGATCAGCTCGATCTGGTCGAAATCGAGCCGCTGATTGATGGTGACCATCAATCCCATGTTCTTGAACGCGAACCCGACAATTTCAGTCGCCGGGAGCTTGAGGATCTGAGCGAGCTCGGAAACGGTGATGAACTCGTTCACCTTGATGATCTTCTTCTCGCGCTCGGCCGCCTCGGCGAGCCCCGCTTCCCGGCGCTCGCGAACTTCGCCACGCATGTCGCTCGCGGTCCGCCGCTGCGGGCCGCCGCGCATGGCCGCGAGCGTCTTGGACACGTTCGCGTCGATGGCTTCCTGGTCTACCGCGCCGCGCTTGCCCTTGCGGCGACGCCCACGATCAGGAGGCGCCGTTCCCACGCCGCCACCACCACCGCCTCCACCCCCACTACTTCCTCCCTGGCTTTGCCCAGGCTTGCGCTCGTCGCGTCGCGTGGTCGTGTTCGCGCCGCCCGGCGTCGCGGACGCAACCGGTCGCGGCGGCATGAAACCGCTGCTGCTGGCGACGGGACGCGGACGTGGCGCACCCGGTGTGATGGGGCGAGGGCGCGGCCGGCCAGGCGCCGACGCACCACCGGCGGAGACGCCCTGCGTCGAATGCGTCACCGGCTCCCGAACTTGTTCACGCCCCGGCGAAGGCGCCGAGGGCGACTGCGGCGGCGGAGGGGGCGGTGGGGACGTCTCGAGCGCGGCCTCTTCCTCGACGTCGACCGTCGAATACGGCTCCGGCTGAACGACTTCCACCGACGGTTCGATCATCACTTCGGTTTCGGCAACTGCTTCTTCGGCGGCGAGGAGCGCTTCTTCCGCAGCGGCAGCCACGTCCGCACGGCGACGCCGGCGCACGGTGGGGGCCGCGGACTCCACGACGACCGGCGCGGCAGCCGCCGCTTTCGCCGTCTTGGTGACTTTGCCGCTCTTCGCGGTTTTCGCCACGGGCGTTTGCAGGGCTTCGCCTGGAGCGCGACGACGGCGCGCCGGCGCGGCCGGGGCGTTCTGCTTGTCCGCCCGCGAGCGTTTCTCGCGTTCCCACCGCGCCCGCACGCGAGACACCTGGTCGTCGCTGAGCGAACTGGTGGGACCACGCACGGCAACATCCATCTGCCGAAGAAGTCCCATGACTTCGTCGGTGGAGATGCCAAACTCCGTAGCCATATCGGTGATGCGCTTGCTCAAACCTGACTTCCCCCCCTGACTCCATCAGGAGCCGAATCCATCAACTCGCGAATCCCTTGCGCGAGCTGCCGATCTACGATGCCAACAGCCGCCGCCTGATCACGGCCGACGGCGTGTCCGAGGTCGGACGCCGACGGCGCGTGCACGACGCGCACACGGCGCGCGACGAGCAGCGGTATCACTTTGGACAAACTGTGCTGCGAGGCGTCGGACGCAACCACCGCCAACGCCAACTTTCCTCTCTTAGCGGCGTCTCGCACCTGCTCCACACCGACCACGGCGCCGCGCGAACGAACGCCGAGTCCCACCATCCGAAGCATGCGCTGCGTGACCGCACCGTCCACTACTCCGCCTTTTCTTTCGAACCCTCCGCGGCCGTTCCACTTTCGGATTCGGCCGCAGCCTCTTCGCTGCCCTCTTCGGTCAACTCGTCGATGATCGTCATGAGGCGATCGGCATCGTCGAGGGTGATGCCGGGCAGCTTGATGAAGTCTTCCTTCTCGAGATCGATGATGTCGTTGAGAGTCTTGTAGCCACCCTCTTCGAGAATCGCCACCGTCGCCGGAGCCATCCCGTCAATCTCCGACAGGCGGACGTCGGCCGCCTCGTCGCCTGGCAGCGGCGCAAACAGGCCACCCTCGGCGCCGCGCTCCATCCATTCGCGGCTGGAATACAGGTCGATCTTCCAACCGGTCAGCTCGGACGCCAGTCGGACATTTTGTCCGTTGCGGCCAATGGCGAGGGACAACTGATCCTCGTCCACGACCGCCTGGATCGTCTTGGTGTTCGGATCACTGAAGACACGCGCGACGCGCGCCGGGGCCAAGGCGAGCTTGGCAAAGCGCTCTGGGTCGGACGACCACGGCACGATGTCGATGCGTTCGCCACCCAGCTCGTTCACCACCGCCTGTACGCGCGAGCCCTTGAGGCCGACGCACGCGCCAACCGGATCGATGGAATCGTCGCGCGAAAAGACGGCGATCTTCGTGCGGCTGCCCACTTCGCGCGCGGACGCCCGGATCTCGACGATGCCCTGCTGAATCTCGGGTACCTCGAGCTTGAACAACGCTTTGACGAACAACGGATCCGCGCGACTCAGAATGAGCCGGGGACCTTTGGGTGTCTCCTCGACGCGCTTGAGCACCGCGCGAATGGGTTCGCCCTGATGGAAATGCTCGCGATGGTTCTGCTCGCGATACGGAATGATCGCCTCCGCCTCGCGGAACTTGTTGAGCATGACCACGAGCTTGCCGCGCTCGATCTGCTGCACTTCCCCTGAGAGCAGCTCGCCGAGCTTGGTCGAGAACTCGTCGCGAATCTTCGAGCGCTCGCCCTCACGGACACGCTGAATGATGCGCTGCTTGGCGGCTTGCACGGCGGCGCGGCCGAACACGGCGAAGTCGACCGGCTCTTCGAGCACGTCGCCGACCTCGAAGCCTTCGTCGAACTGGCGCGCGTCGTCTACGGAAATCTCCCTGCTCGCGTCCTCGACGGTCTCGACGACGGTCTTGAGCAGGACAATCTTGATGCCGCCCTTGTTGTCGTCGATCTCGACTTCGGCCTGAACATTCGGCCCGTATTTTTTCGCGAGGGCAGCCATGATGCCGTCCTGCAGCAGCCCGTAGAGCTCCGAACGCTCAATCTGCTTGACGTTCGTAACCTCGCGAAAGGCAGCCAGTATGTCTGCAGAGCTAACCATCACGGACTCCTCGTGTCTTCAGATTCGAAACGCCAACCGCGCTTCCTTCACGGCGGCCAGCGGAACATGTGTTGGCTTCCCCTCGATCTCGAACGTCGCGGTCTCCGCCGCGCCTTCGCCTCCGATGTCGACTAACCGAGCTTCAAACCGACCGCCGTAATCCGGCGCGAGCACCGACACCCAACGACCGACGAATCGCCGCCACTCCGCTGATGAGCGCAGTGGCCGATCCCCCGGCGACGACACTTGCAACACGTACTGCTCGGGGACCAACCCGCTCGTGTCGAGTCGGGCCTCGAGCGCCCGCGACACGCGCGCACAATCGTCAACACTCACGCTTTGGCCGTCTCGCCGATCGATGCGAACCTCTACGATCGGACGGGTCTTACTGCCGCCCCGCCGAAGCTCGACCAGGTCGAAGTCAGCGGCATCAAGCTCAGCAGCAACAACGGCTTCCAGCGTTTGGTTCACGTCGTGTCGAGGTGTCCCACAAGAACAAAAAAATGTGGGGAGCCTCCCCCACATTCCGCTCGCGAGACAGAATCTCGCGCAGCACATACAAGGTATCGGACACGGACAGGAGCGTCAAGCTAACGCACCGTCGGCTCCGCGAAGATGACACCAACTTGTCGCCCTGCATCGCCAGCGCGATGCGAGAAGAAACGGTCGTTATCGTGGCGCGTGCAGCTGGGCGAGATCGAGATGTGGTGGACCCCCGCAGCGCGCGCCTGCTCCGCGATCAGCGCGCGAAGATCGATGGTTCGCGGCGCGGAAGCGGACTCGCCGGTGAGCTGCTCGATCACCTCGGGGCTCACCTCATAGCACGCGCCGCAGATGGCGGGTCCGAGATGCAAGCGAAGCTCGGAAGATGGGAATCCGCGATGTGTCAGCGCCGCGATTCCCTGCTCCACGATTCGCGCGGCGGTGCCGCGCCATCCCGAGTGCAGGACCGCCACCGCGCCCGAGGGATGCGCTATGAAGACGGGGACGCAGTCCGCGATGGTGACGGCGGCGGCGGTGCCTGGCGTGCTGGCCACGTGTCCGTCGGCCCGCAGGCCGCGGAGCCATCCTTCCCATCCGGCCGCGTGCACTAACACGTGTGCGCCGTGCACCTGGGCGGCTGTCGCGAGACGGCGCACCCCGTGCGCCGCAGCGGTCGCCCGCAGTGCGTCCCAGCGCGCCATCACCTGGGCCACCGGCTCGCTGGACTGCGTCCCGAAGTTTCCCACGGAACGCGTCGTCGTGAATGCGTGGACGCCGAAGGGGGTGAAGTCGTCCACGACCTCCACCTGCTCCGGCGAAATCATTTATTCCGCCGGTCCTCCACTCGCTCGACCTTCGCACCGAGGGCGTTGAGTCGCTCGTCGATGCGCTCGTACCCCCGTTCGATCTGCGCGACGTTGTTGATCGTGCTCTCGCCGTCTGCGGCGAGCGCCGCGGTGAGCATCGCCATTCCCGCCCGGATATCCGGAGATTCGAGCGTCGCGGCGCGCAACCGCGACGGCCCCGCCACGAGCGCCCGATGCGGATCACACAACACGATACGAGCGCCCATCCCCACGAGCTTGTCGACGAAGAAGAGTCGCGACTCGAACATCTTCTCGTGAATCAGAATGAGTCCGGTGCACTGCGTCGCCGTCACCAGCGCGCTCGACATGGTATCCGCCGGAAACGCGGGCCATGGCTGATCCTCGAGCTTCGGCACGTGTCCACCCATGTCCGACTGAATGACCTTCTGCTGCGTGGCGGGAACTACAAGATCCGGCCCGTCGATCGTGCACGAAACGCCGAGCCGCGCAAATCCGAGGAGCGTGGAGCGCAGGTGCTCGATGCCGGCGTCCGGAATGCGCAACTCCGAGCCGGTCACGGCTGCGAGCGCGATGAACGAACCGACTTCGATGTGGTCGGGTCCGATGCGGTGCGTCGCGCCGCGGAGCGACCGGCCGCCTTCGATCGTGAGCTTGTTGGTGCCGATCCCGCTGATCTCGGCGCCGAGGGCCACGAGGAAATGGCAGAGGTCCTGGACGTGGGGCTCGCACGCGGCGTTGCGGAGAATCGTCGTCCCGCGCGCCGCCGCCGCGGCCGTCACCGCTTGCTCCGTGGCGGTGACACTGGGCTCGTCGAGGAAGACGTCAGCGCCCCGCATCCCCGGGGTGCTCAGTTTGAATGATTCGGCGAGATCGAAGATGACACCGAGGCGCTCGAGAGCGAGAAAATGGGTATCGAGCCGGCGCCGACCGATGACGTCACCGCCGGGCGGCGGCAGCTCGATTTCTCCGGACCGGGCGAGAAGCGGCGCGGCGAGCAGAATCGACGCGCGAATCCGGCGACAGAGCTCCGGATCGAGCTCCGCGGATTTTACAGTCTTCGCGTGAATCTTGAGCGTGTTGCGGGCCGCCCATTCGACGCTCGCCCCAACGGATTTTACGAGCTCGACGAGAATCTCGACGTCGCGAATGCGCGGAACATTCTCGAGTGTGATGGGATGTTCGCTCAGCAGCGACGCCGCGACGATTGGCAGCGCGGCGTTCTTGTTGCCCGAAGGCCGAATGGTTCCGGCGAGCTTCCGCCCGCCTTCGACGATGTACTGCAGTGCGCCCATGGGCGCGAAGGTTGACGGAGCCTTGCGCCAGCGTCAAGCGGCGATAGGCAGCGAACGCCGCGCGCTGTGCATAGCTTCAACCGCATCGCCGACCACTTTAGCATGGCCGGGGTCGCTGGCCTTTCCCTTGCACATCGGTGACTCGATGACAGAACTCATCACGCGTTCGGGCGTGTGGCTGCTCCAACAAGTTGCCGCACTTCCGGACACGTCCGTGGTCAAGACTGCGGCGCAGCGCGATTGGTTCGAGACGATGACGGGCGTGGCGAGCGGGATTCTGACGCTCACCATTCTTGGCCTGACGATCTTTCTCGCACCCGCCGCGTGGTCGTTTTGGCGCACGTTCCGGAAAGTGCGCGAGATGCTCGACAAGGTGTACGCCGACGTGACGCCGCTGACGCGCCACGCGAGCAATATCGCGGACAATCTGGATTACATCACGACGTCCATCCGGACCGACGTGCAGCAGGTCAACGCGACGATCGCGTCGGCCAACCGCCGCCTGCACCAGGCGGTGGCGCTCACGGAGACCCGGCTGAACGAATTCAACGCGCTCCTGCAGGTGGTGCAGCAGGAGGCCGAGCAGGCGTTCGTCTCGACGGCGGCCGCCGTGGTCGGTGTGCGAACAGGGGCGGCAACGCTCGGCGGGATGGACGACGCCGACGATCTCGATGGAGGAATTGACGATGGCGACGACAGCGAATCCGACGAAGACTCGATCGGCGCGAACGAACGGGGCGGGAGTGGCGCGAGCGGGAGGGGCGGCACGGCCGCGCGTCCGCGGCTCCGGTCGCGGCGCCGACAGCACGAGTAGCGCGCGCGACGCGCAATATGATCTGCTCACGGCCGCGCTCCTGGGCCTGGCGATTGGCGCGGGCACGACGCTCCTGTTCCGACGCGGCCCGTCCGGACGGCGACCCATCGCGCCCGCGTGGCGTACGGCGCGAGCTGGTGCCCTCGCCGGCGCCCGACTCGCGGGGAAAGGCGCCCAATTCGCTTGGGACCGTGGCGTGGATGCATGGGATCGCGTCCCGCGCGACGAGATCCAGGATAAAATGCGCGATTACTTCGAGTCCGCGCGAGACACGATCGATCATCTGGTGGAGTCGGAGCTCAAGGACCTGCGCCGCGCCATCCGCCGGCAGCGGAAAAAGCTGGGGTTCTAAGACGTTCCACGTCCGCCGTCCGCCGTCCGACGTTGGACGATGGACGCTCCGATTCGCGGCGGCATTCGCCCTCCTCGCGCTGCTTCCCGACGCGGCGTGGGCGTGGACGCCCGGCACGCACGTGTTTCTCGGCGATGCGATCCTCAGGTCGGTGGCGCTCCTGCCGGCCGGGATCGCCGACCTCCTGCGCGCGTTCCCGTATGAGTTTCTGTACGGATCGATCGCGGCCGACACCAGCATCGCCAAGAAGTACGCGCCCGCGGGCCGGCATTGTCATTCCTGGGCAGTCGGATTCGAGATTCACGACGCCGCGCGCGACGAACCGCTTCGCGCATTCTCGCTCGGATATCTCGCGCACCTGGCCGCCGACGCCGTGGCGCACAACTACTTCGTGCCGAGACAGCTCGCTCTGACCTCCTCCACCGCGTCGCTCGGACACAGCTACTGGGAAAGCCGGTTCGAGACCCATCTCGGCGAGCGCTCCAGTCGAAAAGCGCGCGACCTCATCCTGCGCGATCACGGCCACGCGGATGCACTGCTCGACCGCATCCTCAGTCCCACCATTTTTTCGACGTCGACCAATCGACGCATCTTCCGGGGGATGGTGCACGCCGCCGACGCCGAGTCGTGGCAGCGGATCTTCCAGATGATGCTGGAGAACAGTCGGTGGGATCTCACCGACGACGAAGTCGACGTGTACCTCGTGCGGTCATTCGACTACATCATCGATCTCTTGCAGCGGTTCGACGCCGCGGAACCGTACCAGCTCGATCCCTCCGGCGAGGGGCCGCTGCGGCTCGCCAAACGCGTCCGGCGACATGCACTCCGAACCGGTGGGCCGGATGAGATCCGCGAGCGCGTCGATCAGCACTTCGGAATGCCGGTCACCAAGCTTTCGTTCGCGCGATCGCTCACGGACCCCCTCTACGTGCCCAACCGCTCCGCCAATAGCTGAGCGAGCCGCTTGGGATCGGCGCTTCCTTTCGACTTCTTCATCACCGCGCCGATCAGCACGCCCTGAAGCTTCTTCTCACCAGCGCGAAAACGGTCGGCTTCCTTCGGGTTCTCGGCGATCACCTCGTCCAGCCAGCGACGGAGCGCATCGTCGTCGGAAACCTTCAACAGCCCTTCTCGCTTCGCGATGTCCCCCGGTGAGTCGCCGGACCGCACCATGACCGCGAAGACCTGCTTCCCCGCCGTGTGACTCACGGTGCCGTCGCGCACGAGATTCAGCAGCGTGGCAAGATCCTGCGGACGTACCGGGAAGCGCGCGATGGCTTCGCCAGTGGCTTTCAGCGCGCCGAGCACTTCGCCCATCACCCAATTCGCAGCAGCCTTGGCGTCGCCATGTTGGGTCGACACCGACTCGAAATACTCGGCGATCGCGGGCGACGCGGTCAGGACGTCCACGTCGTAGTCACTCAGCTGATAGTCCTTCAGAAAGCGCGTGCGGCGAGCGGAGGGGAGCTCGGGAAGATTCTCTCGGAGTCTGTTGATGAGCTTGCGCTCCAGAATCAGTGGCGGCAGATCCGGATCGGGAAAATACCGATAGTCGTGGCTGGCTTCTTTGGAGCGCGCGGGGCGAACCTGCCCGGCGCCGGCGTCCCAGAGCATGGTCTGTTGCTCGACACGCTCCCCCGCCGCGAGCATCGCGACCTGGCGAGCGAATTCCACCTCGAGCGCGCGCTCGACCCCAGAAAAGGAATTCATGTTTTTGACTTCGGTCTTCTGGCCGAGCTGCTTCTCGCCGCGAGGACGCGCACTGACGTTTGCATCCACGCGCAAGCTTCCCTCTTCCATGCTGACGTCACTGACCGCCATGTACTCGAGAATCTGCTTCAGCATGCGCAGATACGCCCCCGCTTCGGCGGCCGACCGCAGGTCAGGCTCACTGACGATCTCGATCAGCGGAACGCCCGCGCGGTTCAGGTCGATCGCGGTGACCCCCGCAAAGCGGTCATGCAGCGACTTGCCCGCGTCTTCTTCCATATGAACGCGCGTGATCCCGATCGCGATCGGAGCGCCGTTTCTGTTGCCGATCGCCAACTTTCCACCCGTCGCGAGGGGTTTGTCGAACTGAGAGATCTGGTATCCCTTCGGCAGGTCGGGATAGAAGTAGTTCTTGCGTGCGAAAATCGACGTCTCGTGCACGTCACACCCCAGCGCGAGCGCCGCGCGAATGGCCAACTCGACCGCGTGCTCGTTGAGCACGGGAAGCGAACCGGGAAGCGCGAGACAGACGGGACACACGTTGGTGTTCGGGGGATCGCCGAACGACGCCGAGCAGCTGCAGAACGCCTTGGTACGTGTCTTCAGCTGAACGTGGACCTCGAGACCGATGACCATCTCGTAGTCGCTGGACTCCGCATGCGTCGTGCGTCGTGACCCACCCGCCTTTGGCGGGTACCCGGAGTGCGTCATGTCATCGATCATCGGTGCGCATCGGGCCCGAGCGACTCTTCGAGCGCTGATGCGACGGCGAACATGCGCTCCTCATCGAAATGCGCGGCCATGAGCTGGCCGCCGACGGGCAGTCCTCGCGTGCGGCCGATCGGGAGCGACAGCGCCGGGATACCCGCGAGATTCGCCGTGCACGTGAAGATGTCGGACAGATACATCTCGTATGGATCGCTCCTGGATCCGAACGGAAACGCCGGCGTGGGAGTGGTCGGTGTGAACAGCACGTGCACACCCCCCGAAAACACCTTTCGGAAATCATCGGCAATCAGGGTCCGCACCTGCATCGCCTTTCTATAGTATGCGTCGTAATAGCCGGCCGAGAGCACGTACGTGCCGAGCATGATGCGTCGCGTGACTTCCGGGCCGAAGCCCTCGGAGCGTGTGGCCTCGTACATGCCCCGCAGACCCTCGCCTTCCGCCTTGACTCGCCGTCCGTACCGCACGCCGTCGAAGCGCGCGAGGTTGGACGACGCCTCCGCCGGCGCGACGATGTAGTACACGGGAATGGCTAGCGATGTATGCGGCAGCGACACGTCGCGCACTTCGGCGCCAAGTGAGCGGCAACGTTCGAGTGCCCGGTCGCACAGTTCGGCGGTCCGCGCGTCGAGCTCCGCGGGAAAGTATTCTTTTGGGCGGCCCATCACGACGCCCTTGAGCAGCGGATTCCCTGCCCCCTTCGCCGACGGTTTCGCCGCTGGATAGTCGGCAACTGGCAGATCCGCGCTCGTCGGATCACGATCGTCGCGGCCGGCAATCACCCGCAGCGCGAGCGCCGCGTCGGTGACGTTCGTCCCGAACACGCCGACTTGATCGAGCGACGATCCAAACGCGACCAACCCGAAGCGGCTCACGCGTCCGTAGGTCGGTTTGACGCCGACGATCCCGCAGAAAGCCGCCGGCTGACGCACGGAGCCGCCGGTCTCCGAGCCGAGCGCGATAGGAACAACGCCAGCAGCGACGGCGACCGCGGAACCTCCGGACGATCCGCCCGGAACCACCGTTGGGTCGATGGGATTCCTCGAGGGCCCGAACGCGCTGTTCTCGGTCGACGATCCCATCGCGAACTCGTCGAGGTTGGTTTTCCCGATCAGCACCGCGCCGGCGCCGCGCAGCCGGTCGACAACGGTAGCGGTGTACGGACTGACGTAACCCTCGAGAATCCGCGAGCCGCACGTCGTCGGCAGTCCAATGACGTTGAGGTTGTCCTTCACGGCAAAGGGGACGCCGAGCAGCGGAGCAGTGTCCCGGGCCGCGCTATCCGCATCGACGCGGGCCGCGAACTCGAGCGCTTGTTCGTCCGCGCGGTACAGAAACGCGTTGAGTCGGTCCCTTTCGTCGATTTCGCGCGCGCGCGTGAGGGCCCGAGCGACGGTATCCGTAGCCGATGCTTCGCCGCTACGAACGCTCTCGGCGATCGACGTCGCCGTGTGCTGCCTCATCACTCCGATTCCTCGTCACTCGACTCGTCGAGCGCGTCCTCGTGCGTGGAGAGACGGGGCACGATGAAGAAGCCGGCGCGCATCTCGGGCGCGAACGCTTCTGGCGGCTCCGCGAGGGGAATGGGAGGTCCTTTGTCTTCACGGAGCCGCATCCCTCCACGCTCCCCGCCCTCCTCCCCCGGCACCGCCGCAACAGCGCCGAACGCCGACGCTTCATTTACGCCCCTGGTATCCACGCGACTCAGGACGTCCATATGCTCGAGGATCGTGTTGAGATCCTGCGTGAGCTCCCGCGCGCGTTGATCGGTGAGGCCGAGGCGCGCGAGCATCGCGACGTGGCGCACGTCGTCGACGCTCACGACGGCCTTCGAGGGAGAGGAAGACACTGGGGAGGGCGCTATTCGACGTTGGATTCGAGGTTTGCCTGCGCGACGACCAGCGTCTTGCGACCGATGCTCTCGTCGTCGAAGTCGATCTTCACTTTCGCTTCGCGTCCGGCCCCGGACATCTCGGCGATGGTCCCTGCACCAAACTTCCGATGCCGCACGCGGGCGCCGACCGCGAGGGCCGCGGCGTCCTGCGATTCGTCTTCGGGCCCTCCCCCCCTCGCTCCGCCGGCGAAACTCCGGCTGACGGGAGTGCCCGCGCGGCGCCGAGCCGCCGGCGTAGGCACATGCGAAAAGCTATCGTCGTCGACGTCCGCCTGCGATTCGTAGACCGCTCCGCCACCTTCCCCCCCTGTCCGCGGGCGGCCGCCGCCATAGTTGCCGAACATCGACGACAGGACGGCGCGGCCGGTGCTGCGCGCCTTCACGGTCGAGCGCTCGTCGAGCATTCCTTTTGGTATGGCGGAGAGGAAGCTGGACTGGCGCGAGTGCGTCATCTCGCCGTTGCGGCGCCGCTCCTCCGCGAAGGTGAGCGCCAGCGCCTGTTGTGCGCGCGTGATGCCGACGTAGAACAGCCGTCGCTCCTCTTCGAGCAGAGGGGGATCGTCGTACGCGCGAGCCAGCGGAAAAAGCCCATCCTCGAGACCGGTGATGAACACCACCGGGAACTCGAGCCCCTTCGCGTTGTGCATCGTCATCAGCGTGATCGCGTCCGCGTCGGCGGACCGCAACGCGTCGACGTCGGCGATGAGCGCCGCCTTCTGCAGGAAGACGTCGAGCGGGGAGCCGCCCACTTCCCCGCCCTCGTCCGCGACCACTTCGGCGGCGCCGTTGATCAGCTCGCGTACGTTGTCGAGCCGGTCACGCGCGATCTCCTCTCCTTCGGATCGCAGATGCTCCGCGTAGTTGATGTCGATGACGAGCTCGCGCAGCAACTCGTCCACGGCGTAGTCGTCGACGTCCGCTCGGTACCGCTCGATGAGGGCGACGAACCCCGCGAGCGCGGTTCGCGCCGCCGGCCGCAGCTCCGCGAGGATGTCGGAACGGGTCGCCGCCGCGAACAGCGAAAGCCCTTCGGGACGCGCGCGTTCCGCGAGCCACTCGACCGTCGTGTCTCCGATTCCCCGGCGCGGCGCGCCGACCGCGCGCCGAAATGCCTCATCGTCCGCCGGGTTGGCAACGAGCCGCAGATAGCTCATGAGGTCACGAATCTCGCGCCGATCGTAGAAGCGGACCGACCCCACCAGGCGATACGGGATCGAGTGTCTCCGACACGACTCCTCGAGCGCCCGACTCTGCGCGTTCGTGCGATACAGGATCGCCACGTCGCGAAGCGGCATGCTGCGCGCGCGCCGGGAGAGCACGTCATGCATGACCCATTCGGCTTCGTCACGCTCGTCGAGCGCCCGCACGACCGAGATCCGATCACCGCCCGACCGGGTGGGGCGAAGCGTTTTCCCCATGCGCGATGTGTTCGCACTGATCACGACGTTCGCGAGCTCGAGGATCGGAGGGGTCGAGCGATAATTCTCCTCGAGGCGAACGACGCCGGCGTTCGGGAAGTCCTTCGTGAAATCGAGGATGTTCCGGATGTCCGCGCCTCGCCAACCATAGATGGACTGATCGTCGTCGCCGACCACGCAGACGTTGCGGTGCACGCTCGCCAGCAGTTTCACGAACTGATACTGCGCGCGGTTCGTATCCTGATACTCGTCCACGAGGACGTGGTCGAAGCGATTGCGCCAGCGCTCGAGCTCATGCTCGTTCTTCTGTAACAAGCGCACCGGAAGGACCAGCAGGTCGTCGAAGTCCACGGCGTTCGCCGTTCGCAGCGCGGTCTCGAGGTCCGCGTACACCAGCGCGACCGCTTGCGCGAAGGGATCGCGCGCGAGCTGACTGTACTCCTCGACCGATACAAGCGCGTTCTTGGCGTCGCTGATGGCACCACGAATGGCGCGCGGCGCGTATTGTTTGGGCGGGATGCGGTGCCGCTCCATCAGCCGCTTGATGACCGAGAGCTGCTCGTCCTCGTCGTAAATCGTGAACGAGGGCGTTCGGTGCAAATGATTCGCGGCGCGGCGAACGATCCTCGCGCCGATGGCATGGAAAGTCCCCATCCACATGCCTTTCGGCTCTTCACCCAGCTGGCGCGCGATCCGCTCGCGCATCTCGCCGGCCGCCTTGTTGGTGAAGGTCGCCGCCAGGATGCGCTCCGGGCGCACTCCTTCGTCGCTGATGAGGCGAGTGATCCGGGTCGTGAGCACGCGCGTCTTCCCCGACCCGGCGCCGGCGAGCACGAGAAGCGGCCCGCTGCCATACATGACCGCCTCGCGTTGATTGCTGTTCAGGCCGACAAGTAGTGCCTCATTCACGCGATGCGGTCCGTGCCGAGATACGGCCGCAGCACCTCGGGCACCGCGACGCTGCCATCCGGCTGCTGATAGTGCTCCAGCAGACACGCGATCGTGCGCGGAAACGCGAGACCGGAGCCGTTGAGTGTGTGCACGAAGCGCGGCTTTTCATTCTTCGCGGCGCGGTAGCGGATGTTCGCTCGACGCGCCTGGTAGTCGGTGAAGTTGCTGCAGGACGAAACCTCGAGCCACGCGCCCACACCGGGGGCCCACGCCTCCAGGTCGTACGTCATTGCCGACGAAAAGCCCGTGTCGCCGGCGGCGAGCAGCTTGCGGCGATACGGGAGTCCGAGACGCTCGAGCATGGTTTCGGCGTGCGAAGTGAGTCGCTCGAGCTCTTCGGCGGACGTCTCGGGTGTCGCATAGCGCACGAGCTCCACTTTGTCGAACTCGTGGGTGCGCAGGACGCCGCGCGTGTCTTTGCCCGCCGACCCTGCTTCGCGACGAAAGCATTTCGAGTAGGCCACGAAGGCCATGGGCAGCGCGGGGCCCTCGAGGATCTCGTCGCGATACAGATTGGTGACCGGAACCTCGGCGGTCGGAATGAGAAAGAGATCATCGCCTCCCCCGCCTCCCCCGCCTCCCCCGCCTCCTTTCACGGCGTAGGCATCTTCTTCGAATTTCGGAAGCTGGCCGGTGCCGGTCATCGACCCGCGATTCACAATATCCGGCGGCCACACTTCCTCGTAGCCGTGGTCGCGCGAATGCGTGTCCATGAAGTACATCATGAGCGAACGCACCAGACGCGCGCCGAAGCCACGGTAGACGACGAAGCCGGAGCCGCTCACTTTGACGGCGCGCTCCAGATCGATGATGCCGAGGCGCTCGCCGATCTCCCAGTGCGGGAGAAGGCCCGCGTCGCGTCGCGGCGTTCCCCACTCCTTCACGACCTTGTTCGCGTCCTCGCCACCGGCGGGGACGTCCGGCAGCGTCATGTTCGGGATCTCGAGCAGAATACGACGCAATTCGTCTTCGGCGCCGTTGAGCTCCTGCTCGAGACGCGCGATCTCCTCGCCCAGATGTCGAGCCTGCGCGATCAGCTCGCCCGCATCCTCCTTGTTCCGCTTGCGCTGCGCAACTTCCTGCGACGCCGTGTTGCGCGCGGCCTTGCGCTCCTCGACCGCCTGGATCATCGCGCGCCGCTCCCGCTCCAGCCGCTCGGCGCGGTCGAGCACCGGAGCTAATCCATCGAGCGCGCCACGACGACCCAGCGCGTCGCGGAGCTCATCCATCTTCTCGCGCAGCACGCGGATGTCGTGCATGCGCTCAGTCCTTCGGAAGGCCCGGGGTTAGCGACCGAAAGCCGCAGGTGCGGCTCGACAGAAGGCGAAAGTAGATGGCTTTGATCGGTACACTGACGCTGTCGATCACCATCTTCGCGCGGATGTTGGTGCCAAGCAGGGAGTACACGCTGCAGTATCCCGATGCATCGATCGCGTCGATGAGAACGGTCCGCCCGACGGGAACTACCATGAGCGAGTCGTACGTGTACCCCGAAGTCGGCGCGCGAACGGCGTCCGCGAACGGAAGCGTGGTCGTCTGCAGACCGACGCGGTGCGCCGAGGACAATTCGCTGGCGACAGCGCGCACCGTGTACAGGACGACTTCGCCGAGCGCATTCAGATCGAAGGCGACGTCGAACGTGAACGACCCATCCATCCGCACCGGAGCTCCCGACAGGATTCGCAGCGCCGAAGGCACGGTCGCGGGCGTGCCGTTGAAGGCATACACGACCGATTGGGTCTCAATATTCTCGGCCTGCGCCTGGATCGCGGTCGGATCGCCGCAGCCATTGATGGCCACGACCGCGCCAACAGCGACGAGCAGCGCGAAAAGTCTAGCCTTCATTCGCGGAACGGCTCGATCGAACGGGGGGAGTCTACGGAGTATTCGGGGTATGAGCCGAAGAATATCGGGGGGCCAGAGTGAGTTCAAGCGATTATCACAGCTTGACTTAAACCAGGCCCGCCGGTAGCTTCGCGTCGCACTTCACCGGACGGAGCACGCATGGCGAGCATTCGCGATCTGGTAGCGGCTTTGCGCCAGCGCG
>Ga0070696_100001340_pt1 | contig 16055 bp, 13 predicted proteins | sample KBSK1253metaG_FD_65474 | JGI IMG/M metagenome (GOLD analysis project Ga0070696, IMG submission 65474) | Corn, switchgrass and miscanthus rhizosphere microbial communities from Kellogg Biological Station, Michigan, USA - KBS K1-25-3 metaG | ecosystem: Host-associated > Plants > Roots >... | reverse complement strand
ACTCGACCATCGCGCTGCCCTTCTGGTGATTCCGCCGTGATGTGTATTGTGAGTGCATGGCCAAACCTCTAGAGTGGCGTCAAGATGCCGGTATAAGGGAAGCTTGCCTTGGGCTTTCCGGTCAGGTTCAGGGTGCCGAAGACGGCATCGATATTAAATCCGGTAATCGAGACGGTGATCGCCGTCGGAGCGGTCAGCGTTCCGGCAAGGCCGCCGGTTACCGTCAATTGGACATTCGCGGTAGTCAGGCCGGGGGCGACCGGTCTGGCTCCGCCGGCTGCATTCGGATCGCCGTACACGACCATTTTCCGCACCTCGCTCTCAAACTGGTTTGAGGGAGTCGTCGTAACCGAATCGTACGGTTTGATGGATGCGTAGCGAGCGCCGTTCCTGACGGCGTTCACCACCGTGTTATAGACGTAGAAGCTGTAGCCAAACCGGAAGATGCCGGAAAACATCGCAAAGATGAGAAAGAACGACAGCGCGAATTCGATCAGCGCGTTGCCGCGCTCGCGCCGGGAAGATTCATGCCGGCAGAGTTTCACTGGATCAACCTCACGACGTAGCCGCCTGTGTTTCCGGCGCTTCCGGTGGCTCCGCCGCCGGGTCGCATGCTGCCCTGCACGAACGGTCCTATGTATTCCGCGCAGATCGGCATGTTGCCTTGTACAAACTGATATCGGGGAGTCGCACGGAGGAAAAACGCTCCAATGCCGACAGCGACGAAGTTCGGAGGTCCACTGTTGATCGGCATAGCGACGATCCGGCGTCCATTTCCGTTCCCAAGCGCCATGTAGTCCGCATAGAGCGGAGAGAACGGATCGGAGTCTTCAAGGACACGGGTATCCAGCGCGTCGCCCTCGGTGTTCTTATTACCGCCGACCATGGGCACCGGGTCGCCGATGTTGATCACTTGAGTCTGTTCGTTGTTGATGATCTCGCCACGAATGGCGCTGGCGCTGTTGTCGCCCCAAAAACCATGATCGTCGGCCGGCAGATTCGTCCAGTAGGCGGCGTCCTGGTCCCCTGTGCACACGTCGGTTTTCTTGAGGCCGCCACCCGACGGATACCGGATCGTGTACTCCTGGCCTCGCGTGAACCCGAAATCGTCGGGCACATTGGTGGGTCCGATGGGAGAAAACGGCAGCAGGCCCGCTGGAAACGACGTGACCAACGCCTGCGCCGAGATACTGGTAGACGCAACGGGTGACGTGCCGGCGTTGCTGCCGCCCTGCAGAATCCGGAATGCCTGCATGAAGGTCAGCGGCACCGCCGCCGAGGCCGTCACCTGAACAAACCGGTAATCGACCGGGTTCGGGGGATTGGCGCTCCACATGTCCGGATCAGGAGCATTGGGTGATGCCGCCAGTCCCTTTGTGAACTGGATGGTCGTGCCGGTGATCTGTTTGCTGCCGAAGTCCCAGCCCATGGCATTGGGACCGGCGCCCATACCGGTTGCCGCGTTGATGGCGCGCGTAACCCCCGCACTGGTGCCGTCTAACTGGAGGGCAGCCGCAATCGAGGCCGCGTCCGTGTACGCCGCCAACTCACTTTTTGTAATGTACATGCGGCCCAGGTCCACGGAAACGCCGGCGATCCCAAGCATCGCCACCATTCCAAGGGCCGTGGCAATTAGCGTGAACCCCTTTTCCCCGCGCCGGGCAGCTAAGTTTTGGCCGTTCAGGTCCATGTTTCCCTCCGTTTTGTCACCGTCAATTCAAGGATCGGGTAACCGACGCGCAACCAGAATCGGGGGAAGCGCTTAGAAGGCACCCGGAAGAAAACCTTACTCCGGCTATAATGAGCAGAAGTCTCCGCATGGTTCCCCGGACAGGACTGCTTGAAAGTGATGTACAGACCTTTTCGCCGGCCGGCCGCCGGACGCTGGTCGCGTTGACGCTGTTTTGTCTGGGGCATTTCGTCATCGATCTTTACTCGGCGGCGTTAGGAGCGATGCAGCCTTTGCTCATTGGTCCCTACCGGATGAATTTCACCGAAGCGGGCATCCTGGCGGGGGTGCTGTCATTCTCCTCATCGGTATTACAGCCGGCTTACGGATATCTCTCCGATCGCTTTCGGTCGCGCTTATTCACGGCGCTCGCTCCCGCCGTCGCCGGTTTCTTCATTTCGTCGCTTGGATGGGCGCCGAACTATGCCGTCCTGATGATCATGGTGTTTCTGGGGGGCGCGGGAATCGCGTCGTTTCATCCACACGCGGCATCGAACGCTACGGCGGGCATCACGCGAAACCGGGGCCGGGCCATGGCGATTTTCATCAGCTCGGGAACGCTCGGCCTGGCGCTCGGGCCTACGGTGTTCGGCGCGGTCACGGGCCGCTGGGGGCTGTCATGGGCGGCCTGGTTGGCAATACCGGGGGCCGTGGTCTCGATGGTCTTGCTGGTTTTTCTGCGGGAAACGCCACGCCAAACGCGCGCGAGGCCGCGGTTCGACTGGAACCCCCTGCGCGCGGTCTGGAAACCGATGACCATCCTCTATTTTCTGGTGTTCATCCGCTCGATTGTGCAGATTTCGTTTTCGCAATTTCTGCCCCTCTATCTGCACACACAGCGCGGCCAGTCTCTCGGAAAGTCGAACATTAGCCTCACGCTTTATCTGGCGAGCGGAGCGTTGGGCGGCATTGTAGGCGGAAACCTGGCGGACCGGTTCGGCGGACGGCGCGTGATCCTGATCTCGATGATCGGCTCGGTGCCGTTTCTGGCGCTTTTCGTGTTCACGACCGGTGTCGTTTCAATGATCGGGCTGGCGCTCAGCGGGCTGATTCTACTGTTTACCATTCCGGTGAATGTCCTGATGGGCCAGGAACTGGCGCCGACGCAGGCCGGCACGGTGTCCGCGCTCATGATGGGATTCGCTTGGGGGATGGCGGGCGTGTTGTTCATCCCGCTCACCGGCTGGATCTCCGATGTGTTCTCGATGCAGGTGGCGTTTGTCGGGCTGATTCTGTTCCCGCTGATCGGATTTTTTCTTGCCCTGAAGCTTCCGAAAAAGGTGCTGGCGGCCGCTACTCGCTGACGGAAGAGGCCGCCATGCCCATGAAGGCGTTCCGCGCGATGGCGACGTCAGGGTTCGCCTCGTATCGCCGTTCTTGTCGCCCTCGCGGCTTTCGATGACCCACATATTGGCGAAGTCCGGAAGATATTTTCCACGCGATCGCTGATGGCCAGCCTGCCTTCTTCCATAAGGATCATGATGCCGACGGCGGTTGTTCGGCCAACGACCTCACTGCCCGCTCGAGCTCGGCGCCTTGAATGTCCAGGTACTGCCGCGTCGAAAAAAAAAATCCGAGCCGGACGGCCGCGGCAATCACGAAAATCATCAAACCGCTCAGCCACAGCGGAAGCCGATCGATTCGCTGATAGGGGAACGCAGAGAGCTGACCTAGCGCCCGAAAATAAACCGGGCCCGCCGCGGATCGGCCCCGCCCTGGAGAACACCTTCGGAAATTTCGATCACCGTCGGCGCCGAAGCATTGCTCCACTCGCCTGTCACGCTCACGCGGTGCCCGAGTGCCGTCAGCTTTTCCGCCACCGGTTTCGGAATTCTGCTTTCCAGATTCAGCTTGCCGGGCACGAATTCATGGTTCGCAAATGAGCTGTAGAAATGCTCGGTCTGGAAGCGCGCTGCTTCCACGGCCTCTTGCGGGGCCATGCCGAAATCGATGATGTTCAGCAGAACCTGCAACAGCGCCTGATCCTGGTTGTCGCCGCCGGGAGTCGACAGCGCGAGAAACGGCTTCCCGTCGCGCAGCACGATAGTCGGGCTCAGCGTCACCCGCGGGCGCTTGCCTGGCTCGAGTTGGTTCGGATGCCCGGCCGTCAGCACGAATGACTGCATACGGCTGCTGAGCGGAATACCCGTGTCGCCCAGGATCACCGACGGCAGCCATCCACCGCTCGGCGTGGCGGAAAATACGTTACCTTTCCGGTCGACCACATTCACGCACGTGGTGTCCTGTACTCCGCCGTGCGACTCCGCTGAAACCTTCTGCAGCTCGAGCGGCGCGCCCAGGCTGCCGGGCCGGTGCTCCATCGAGGCATGCTCCGGATGGATCAGCTTGCGGCGCCCAGCTGCATAATCTTTCGAAAGTAATATTTCTTCAGGAATGCGCGAAAATTTCGGATCGCCGTAGAACCGGTCCCGGTCGGCGAACGCAAGCTTGACGGCTTCGATCACCGTGTGCAGATACTCGGGCGAGTTGTGCCCCATCGCGCGGAGATCATAGCCCTCCAGCAGATTGAGCGCTTCGATCATCACCGGTCCCTGCGTCCAGAATCCGGGCTTGTAGATTTCGTATCCGCGATAGGTTCCGGTGCGCGGCCGATCGGTCTCCGCGTGGAAATTCGCCAGATCGCGATAGGCGATCAAACCGCCGTTCTTTTCCGAAAACGCAGCCATGCGCTTCGCCAGCGCTCCCTTGTAAAAATAATCGCGCACGGCGCGCAACTTCGCCGTCCGGTTGCCCGCGGTCTTTGTTTCGATCGCGGCCAGCGCGCGCAGAGTTCGCGCCAGCGTCGGCTCGCGGAATATCGTCCCTCGGGGCGGAGGCGCCCCGTTCGGCAGGAAAAAATCCTTCGACGCCGGCCACATCTCGAGAAATCGCTGATTGCCCTTGATGAATGCCGCGAACTCTTCACCGATCGGAAAGCCGCCCGCGTACTCGATTGCCGGCGCCACCACTTGCGCAAAGGACATCGTTCCATATCGCGAGAGCGCCAGAATCAGCCCGTCGAAAACGCCCGGCACCGGCGCCGCGAGAATGCCAACCGCCGGAATTTGTGGATTGTGATCGTCGTCCTCCCATGGTTCGGTCTTTCGATGCTGGTAAAAATCGACCGTGGCTTTGGCGGGCGCGACGCCGATTCCGCTGATCGCGATGACCGGTTTCCCGGCGGGCTTGATGAGCAGCGGCATCTCGCCGCCCAGTCCGAATCGCGCCTGCTCGGTCACCGCGGCAGCCAGGACGCTCGCCACACCGGCATCGATCGCGTTGCCTCCCTGCGTCAACATGCGGAAGCCGGCTTCGACCTCGAAGTTGTTCGCGGCCCCCACCATTTCACGGGTCCCGCGAACGGGCGGAAACATGGTCGGGCGGACCTGCGCGGCGATCGACGCCGCAACCGCCAGCAGAACAACGCTACGCTTCATACCGGTAGAGCGCCTGCGCAATCGGCACGCCGGCTACTTCGATGCGGTTCAGATCGGTGGTCCCGACGCCGTGGCCTTCGGCCAGCAGCATGGTGTTGTCGCACGTGCGGAACGGAGCCGTTCCCTTTTGCGCTCGCGGATCGTAGCCCATAACGGCGGTGGCCACGGCATCGGTGGTAACTGGATTGGTGCCGGCCACCAGCACGCCCGGCTGCACCAGTCGCAGCGGTCCGCGAATCCACGGACCTTCGCCGCCCGCCATCGATTCAATTCCGTCGATAATCTCGAGATCCAGCGGCCGCGCAGCGATCAGGTCCGCGACGATGTGCGGCACGCGATAACCGGCATGCCGGTTGGACTTCGGATCGATCTCCTGCGGCGCGCTCTTCGGCGGCTGCCGGTTGCCTGCATGGAAAATCTCGCCGCGCCCCGAAGTTGGATTCTCGTTGGGCTCGTCCACTCCCGCGTTGTCTCCGTAAATCGACGCCGGCGTATTGCCGAAACAGTTCTTCATCGACAGCGTCACGCCGCAGGTTTCGTGGTTCTTGAGTTTGGCCATGCTCACGAAGACGTCGGTTTCTTCGAATGCGTGATTCAAATCGTAGGCCGGATAAATGTATCCGCCGCCAGGCACCTTGAACCGGGAATAGCGCTTGCCTTTGCCGAGATTGTTGGTGTTCTCGAACTCCACGCCCGGAGCCGCCGCCAGCAGCGCGCGCACGTTCCAGCCTGAATCGAGCAGATATTCCTCGAGCGGCCCGCCGGTTGCCCAGGCGCTTTCGACAAAACGAATGCGTTTCGCGCCCGCGCGGCCCATCAGGTGCGCAGTCGCGCCCACCAGTTTGGGATGCGTGTAATGCGTCACACCGAGCGGTTTGCCTTCGAACCGCAGCCCGGGACTGCCGGTCAGGTTCAGCTTGATCGTCACCGTCTTGCCGCGCACGATGCGCTCTAGGCCGCCTAGCTGATCGAACATGGCCGCCAGCTTCGCCGTGACGTCTTCGTCATAGGAAGCGCACTTCGCGATGGACACAGGTGCGGTGGGTGCGTCTTTCGGCGCTGCTTTCATTAATGGCGCCGCACCGGCCAGCATGAGCAATTCGCGTCGGGTCATGTGTTTAGTCTACTCCAGCCGCAGGGTCGCGCTGACGTTCACCTGTTCGATATCCACGCCTGTCCCCTCGTCCACTTTGTAAACCTCGAGTTTCTTCTCGCCGCCCTCCGGCGTGTAAAGCCGGGCGCTCTTGAAGTCGCCCAGAAAGTGAACCGTTACGGCCTCCACGGGATAATTCGAGTAATTCACCAGGTGCACCAGAATCTGTTTGCCGTCACTCGATTCCAGCAGGTTCGAAAGCATCGAAGAGACGTTAAAAAGGCGCGCGCCCAGGTTCCTGCGCCCTATCAGCGCCTGCATGTCGTGCCAGATATCATCCAGCCTCTTCAATTCCTTTTCGTCCAGCGTGATGCGGTCCGGTTTCGCGGGCGCGGCGTCCTTCCATCCCGGTGGCGCGGTCAATAGCGTTCCTCCGGAGCGCGTGAACGTTTTCAGAACCTCGCGCTGCTCCGGCGTGAGCGACGAGGCATCCACATCGACGGCCATCGACGCACCCGCAAGCGCTTCGGCTCTCAGCCGTTCCGGCGGCACCGCGCGCACCGGCGTGTGCCGTGACAGGATCATGTCCAGAATGCCGCCCGAAAGCAGCGCGCCATCGTTGACCCCCTGCACCACCGCCAGCTTGCCCGCCGGCCGGAAGGCGCGCCAATCGCGGCGGTCCTCGTAAAACCGAAGCTGTTGAACGATGCGTTGCCAGTCCTTAATGGCGGCGGCTTCGCCATCGTGCAGGCGCCGGGCGAAGCCGTCATCGAGCGCTACAATCCATCGCGCGCCTGTCATGGCAGCGTCGCCGATGGCTTCAAGATAACCTTCGGCGGTAACCACCGTACCGGGAGGCGGAAGATTGCCGATCCAGACCACGTGATCGCCGAACGCCCGCGCCGCGCGCAGAAAACCGGAATTTGTGTTGATCCAGGGCGAACCCGACGGGCCCGCTTTCGCCGCGCCGTCCTCGAGCACCTGAATCCCCGGCCACACCCCTTGCGTGCTGCCGATAATCGGCGCGTTCGACCCCAGTTTCATGCTGGCGCGCATCGGCAGTTCGATCACGGGAGCTTTCGAATCGGCCAGTCCGTCTTTGACCCGCTCGGCGGCGCCGGCTGGAAAATCGCCTTCGAGCACAATGCCCGTGAGCTTCGCGGAAATCGCGCCGCGCGCCGCTTCGACGACGTTATCGCCGGGACGGATCACCGCCAGCGTCGCAATCCCCCGTTCCCCGGCGGCTGCGGCAAACGCCTGCGCCTGCGCTTTCTGCTGCGCATTCCAGTCGACCAGCAGGCAGTTGACCGGACTCCCCGACAACAGCTCGAGCGTCTTGGTCTCGAGCCAGTGCCAGCGCGCCGGCACCCAGTCGGAAGGCGCCGCAAGAGTCAGCAGAAGTGCAAGGATCATGCTACTAATTTACGCTGATTTCGCGGCCGCCCGGCGCGGACCGCGTGGCATACTAGGGACTCACCAATATGATCGCGGTTCTGCGCGGCGTGCTCGCGGAAAAACATCCCAACCAGGCGATTGTCGACGTCGCCGGCGTAGGCTACGACGTCACCATCCCGATTTCGACCTATGCCAGCCTCCCCGACGCCGGCTCCGAGGTGCGCCTGCGCATTCACACGCACGTTCGCGAGGACTCGCTCGCCCTATACGGCTTTCTTTCGCAGGATGAGAAGAACCTGTTCGAGAAACTGATCGGCGTGAGCGGCATCGGACCTTCCCTCGCGATTAAGGTGTTATCCGGGCTCGCCGCCGCCGAGTTGATCACCGCCATCCGCAAAGGTGAAGTCGAGCGGTTGGTCCGCATTCCGGGCGTGGGAAAGAAGACCGCCGAGCGCATGGTGCTTGAGCTGCGCGACAAGCTGCCGGCGCCTTTAGGACAGGACCGCGCCGCTGCCGCGCCCGCGCTCGGCGAGATCGAGCAGGACGTGCTGTCGGCGCTCTTGAATCTCGGTTGCGCGCGTCCCGCGGCTGAACTGGCGGTGCGCAAAGCCAAAGCCGGCGGCGCTCCGGTTGAATTCGAGCCGCTGTTCCGCCGCGCTCTCGAACTGGTAAGGTAAGCTGAAATCACATGGCCGATCGCCGGATTGTTTCCGCCGCTCCGCTGGATGACGATGCCCAGTTTGAAGCCGGATTGCGGCCGCGGCGCCTCGCGGATTTCACCGGACAAACCAAGCTCAAAGAGAACCTCGCCATCGCCATCGACGCCGCGCGCAGGCGTGGAGAGGCCATGGACCACGTGTTGCTCTACGGCCCGCCCGGCCTGGGCAAAACCACGCTCGCAGCCATCATCGCCGAAGAGCTGGGTGTCGAATTCGAACAAACATCGGGTCCGATCCTGCAGAAGAAGCTCGATCTCACCGGTATCCTGAGCAACATCCGCGCGCGCCAGGTTTTTTTCATCGACGAGATCCACCGCCTGATGCCGGACGTCGAAGAGATGTTGTACTCCGCCATCGAAGACTTTCGCGTGGACATTCTGGTGGGCGCCGGGCCGGGCGCGCGCACGCATTCTCTCGGTATTCCCCGCTTTACGGCGATCGGCGCTACCACGCGGCAGGGCCTGATCAGCGGTCCGTTGCGCGGACGCTTCGGTCTGGTGCTGCGCCTCAATCATTATGAAGTTGCCGAGCTGAAACAAATTGTTCATCGCTCGGCGCGGCTGCTCCAGGCTGAAATCGACGACGAAGGCTCGGAAGAGATTGCCCGCAGAAGCCGCGGCACACCGCGCATCGCCAACCGACTGTTACGCCGCGTGCGGGATTACGCGCAAGTGCGGGCGGACGGCCGGATCACCCGTCAGATCGCCGAGGCCGCGCTCGATCTGCTCGAAGTTGACCGCCACGGACTGGACGAAATCGATCAGAAGATCATGCTCACCGTACTGAGAAATTACGGCGGCGGCCCGGTTGGCCTGAACACTATCGGGGCTTCCATCGGAGAAGAGCCCGAGACCATTGAAGAAGTTTACGAGCCCTATCTCATCCAGCTCGGGTTCCTGAACCGCACCCCGCGCGGGCGCGTGGCAACCGATACCGCCTACGATTACTTTAAAGTCGAACGGCGGCTGCGCACCGGCGACCAACCGGCACTATTCTAAGCTCCCGTGAAGACGGTTTACCTCGGGCTCGGATCGAATGTCGGCGATCGCGAGCAGATGCTGCAATCCGCCATCGACCAACTGCATTCCCCTGATCTGCGCATCGTGAGACTCTCATCGGTCTATGAAACCGAGCCGCAGGAACGCCGCAACCAGCGCTGGTTTCTCAACATGGCCGTCGAGGCCGCGACCGATCTGTTCCCCCGCCAGTTACTGGCGCGCATCGCCAAAATCGAGCAGCAGCTCGGGCGCCGCCGCATGGCTGCCAACGGGCCGCGCACCATCGATATCGACATTCTGTTCTACGGGAATTCTGTGGTCGGGACGGCCGCTCTCACCATTCCGCACTCGCGCTTCTCTGAACGCCGTTTCGTGCTGGCCCCCATGTCGGATCTGGCGCCCGAGCTGCGCGATCCTGTCAGCCGCCGCACCATTCGTGAGCTGCTGGCGGCGACTGCCGGCCAGGGAGTCAAGAAGGTGGAATTCCGCCCGGTGGTACCTGCTTAATGAAGCGAGGGTGAATCAACTGGACGAACGTGCGTGATCTGTCCCGGTTGAAGTCTGTGACGTCGCGCGCAACACTCCGTATGCCGCGAGCGATGTGACCGAGGCAATCGCGCAGACCGGTGCGTACCCGAACCGGTCGATGATCGCTCCAAGCAAAGGCGAAACAATCGCCTGCATCCCGCCGTACGCGGACACCAGCAGCGAGACCGCAAACGCGGCGCGCCCTGCTTCGAAAACGTCCAGCGGCATCGTATAAAGGTTCACGCTGAACGCCGACACGGCCAGGATGCTGACCGAGATTCCCACCGCGGCCCACGCCGCACCAGGCGCGAACGGGATCAATAACGCGGACAACCCTGCGACCGCACAGATCAGGCAGACTTTCGCGCGCGCGGCGAGCGGTTCCATGCCGGAGCGCACCCATCGAAACGAAATCCAGCCGCCCGCAAACCCGCCGATCATCGCCCCAAGCGGCGGCAGCCACGCGAACCACGCCGCTTCAACCAGCGTCAGGTGATTCACTTCCACCAGATAGAGCGTCGTCCAGTTACTCCACAGCGAATACGTGATCATGCTGAGCGCGTTGGCGGCGACGAAACCCCACATGCGCCGGTCGCGGACAATATCCAGGCTCCGTGCAACCGGCTCGACGCGCCGCGGTCTCGACTTCCGCGCCACCGCATTCCACAGCGGAATCCACAGCAGCCCCGCGATTCCCGTCGCGACGAACGCCGCTCGCCACTGATATCGCACTGCAATCCAGGTCGCGAGCGGCGGCGCCAGAATCGCTCCGAGAAACACCGCGCATTGGTTCAAACCGTTGCCGAGCGCGCGTTCCTCCGGCTTGAGATATTCGTGAATCGCCTTTCCCGCGGCGGGGATTCCACCGGCCTCCGCCAGTCCCAGCCATGCGCGGCACACGACGATTCCCGTCAATCCACTCGTAAGGCCGGTTGCAATACCTGCCGCCGACCACATCGCGACCGCGAGGCTGATCCCGAGATTGAGGCCGATGCGGTCAATCAGCAGGCCCGCGAACGGAGCAGCCACGGCATAGGTGACCGAGAACGCCGCGAGAATCCAGCCGTAATCGGCGTTACTCAGGTGGAACTCGGTACGAAACAGCGGAGCAACAGTGGCGAGTGTTTGCCGGTCGAGATAATTGATGCTGGACGAAAGAAAGAAAACGCTGACGATCCACCAGCGCCCGCGCGTTGCGCCTTCCATCAGGGGAACTGGATCGTGGCCACTTCACCCACGGTCGCCGACCTGGCGTCGCGCTTCGGAAAATATTCCACCACGATGCGCCGTACTTTCTGCGGGCCGCACGCCAAGGTTTCGCTAGAGGCGCCCAGAATCGCCACGTGGGCGGGATCGGGAATCAGCAGGCGGGTGAGCTTGTGATCTTCGGCTTCGACCACCAGCCGCATGCGGTTGCCTATGCATTCCACGCGCTTCAGGTCGCCTGCCAGCCGGCCTTCGGGCTTCGGACCATCCCACCAGGGCTCCACTTTCTCAGGCGCGGCGCCTCGGCCCTTATTGATGCGAGCTTCGGTGGCGCGCAGTTCGGCAAGCGCTTCGGCCTTCAGTTTGCGAATCTCGATCTCGCGCTCCGCGGCCAGCCGTTTGCGCTCGGCCTCCTGCCAATCGAGCCGCTGCTGATCGATCGCGACACGCGCCGCCGACATTCGCGCGCGCTCTTCGGGCGTGGTTGCGGCCTGCTCGGCATTGCGCCACGCCTGCGCGGCCTTCTCGAAAACTTTTTCCTCGAGGCACGCCTTTGCGAGTTCCTCCCATCGCGCGGCATCACGCGGCGAAAGCTGCGCCGCTTTCTCGAGGTACTGTATGCGCTTGATGTTGTCGGACTGCCGGCGGCCGATCAGCACGTACGTCTCAGCGAGCTTGGGGTTCAGCTTGAGCGCCTTATCGAGCGCGGCAAGCGCCTTCGTGTTATCGGGCTCGAGTTTCGCGTATTCCAGGTACGATCGGGGCGACGGTGTCCCGGCTTGGATGGCCGCCGCGAAATTCTGCCGCGCGTCGTCGTCGCGCTTCTCGCGCAGGGCAAGGAGCGCCAGGCCTTCATGCGCCTCCGCGAGATTTTCCTTGCGGCTCACCATCTCGGCGTAAACCTCGCGCGACTTGTCGCCCAACAGCAGATCGGCCAGCGCCAGTTGCACATCCCCGGACGTCAGAGGCTCCTCGTCGCGATAATCGCGCATGACGTCGAGTGCCTTGCCGTCGACCGACGCCGTCTCGTATGTGCTGGCGGACATATGCCGATCGACTTCCTTATCGATCTCGGCCCGCGGCTTGCCGAATGAATTGGGATAGGCGGCGTCTTCGTCCACTCCCTTCTGCAGGTTGTAAAGCAGGATGCGCAGCTTGGCGTAGTAATCGGCGTTGGTGACGAACAGGTGCATGCGCGCCCACTCCCGATTGCGTTCGTTAGCCGGCAGGGCCGCGCCGAGAGTCACGTGCGTGCCGTTCACCTGGATGGTCGAGAGCACATCGGCGAGCCCGCGCTCGACCGGCGCCGGCATGCGGCCCGCGTTCGATTCGAGCAGCAACCGCGCGGCCTCTCGAAAAACTTCGCGCGGAATGGGCGCATCGGCGGTCAGCAGAATCGCCCAACGCTCCCGGCCCTCGATCAGCGGACCGGCAGCCGGATATTCGGCGCGCTCTTTAGAATTCTTGAGCAGCACGATGCGGATGGGCTTCTCGGTTTCGAGATCCGGCTTCCCCAGCATGTACCCGAGTACGTAGCGTTGCTGGTCGAACCACCCCAGCGTCTCGCGCCCGCGCTTGGAGCCGGCGTCAGTATAGATCTCGAACGGGCCAGTGCGGATCTGGAGCCAACGGTCGGCCAGCAGGACCGAGGGCAGGAGTCCAAGCAAGAAAATCCGGCGCATCTGAGAGTATTATCGCGCAGGGGGGAACCGGTTATTGCGATACTCGTACTCAAAGAATGGCGACGGAGTTCAATGATGATATCGTGTACCAATTCGGTGTGTTGGCTATAACGTATATTTTCCTGGATCAGGTCATCACTGATTTTGTTATCCAGCTTAACCGTCCACCAGATGAATTGGCCGCTCGCGCCGATCTCATTCGCATACCCTTGAGCCGCAGAGTTGAGGACTTAAGACAATTCATCCTCAAACCTTCTTTGAGACTCCAATTGCTAACCGAGCGCTTGCCTGTACTTTTCGACCGCGCTAGCGAACTCATACGACAGCGGAACGATTTAGTTCACGGCCATGTGTTTACAAACAAGGAAACCAATGACGTGACACTGGTGAACTTTGGGAAGGGGCGAACGGCAAGGTTGCGAAATTTGGATCCTGATCTGATAGCAAAATTAGGTGAAGAGGTTGGCGATCTCGCTCTGGAGATTCGTTCCCAATCCGTGCGACTGAAAACCACTTTCGAAGATCTCGAATCCACCCAGAAGGAATCCTGATGGCCCCTCACTCCGACCGCAACGCCGCCGCCGGATCGATCCGCGTCGCACGCATCGCCGGAATCGCGCACGCGACAAACGCTACGCCGACAAGCAGCGCGGTCACGGCCCCGAAAGTCGCCGGGTCGCCCGGCTTCACGCCGAACAGGAGACTCTGAAAGTACAGCGTCGCCGCGAACGCGCCCGCCAGTCCCAGCGCCGTACCCGCCAACACCGGCCGCATGCCCTGCCACAGAACCAGGCGGCATACCTGCGTCGCCGTCGCGCCGAGCGTTACGCGAATGCCGATTTCGTTAGTCCGCTGCGCCACGATGTAATAGAGCACTCCGTACAATCCCACCACCGCCAGCACCAGCGCCACGGCCGCGAAGCAGCCGATCAGCAGCGCCGTGAAGGCGCGATTGGCGGCGGAATTCTCCAGCAGATCCTCCATCGCGCGCACCTCGTATACCGGAAGATTGGGATCGAGGCGGTTGATTTCAGCGCGAACCGCCGGCGCCACGCTGCCGGGTTCGCCCGCCGTGCGCAGAACCGTGTAGAAATCCGTCCAGCCGCCCTCGAAAATGGGCTTGTACATGGTTGGCTTGGTGCGCTCGTCGAGCGAAATCTTGACGTCGCCGCAAACTCCGACGATCTCGTAGCGCGGAGATTTCTCCCCGCCATCGCCAAAATAGATTCGCTTCCCGATGGGATCTTCGTTCGGGAAAAACTGGCGCGCCATGGATTCGCTGATGATTATGTCGGTTGGACGTGGGTGCCGACCGTCCAACCCCGCGCCGACATTCTCGGTGAACGTCCGGCCGCGCAGAATCGGAATGCCGGCGGTCGCGAAGTACCCCGGGCTGGCCGCGCGATTCAGCGCAATCACAAACTGGCCCGGCGGCTGTGGACGGCCTTCGATCGAAAACGCACTGTCGCCGCAGTATCCGCCCACCGGAAGACACGAAGCCAGACCTGCCGACGTTACGCCGGGAATCGCGCGCAGGCGCTCCAGCAGCTCGCGGGAGAATGCCAAAGCCTTCTCGCCCCTGCCGTAGCGGGCTTCCGGTAATGATAAGCCCGCGGTCAGAATATGATCGGCCCGCACGCCGGGGTTCACACTGCGCACCGCCAGGAAGCTCCGCATCAGCAATCCCGCGCTCACCAGCAGCATTAACGACAGCGCGACTTCGCCCGCCACCAGGGCATAGCGGAACCGATTCTGCCCCCGGCCCGAGGTTGTCGAGCGGCTCCCGTCTTTGAGTCGCGACGTCAGATCCGCCCGCGCCATTTGAAAAGCCGGGGCGATGCCGGTCGCCACTCCAACGATGATTGCAATCGCCGCCGTGAACAGATACACCCAGACGTCCAGCCGGATTTCGTTCGTCGTTTCGAAATCGCCGCGAAAGTTGAGAAGCGTAGCGCCGCGCGCCGCGAAGAACTCGGTCAGGAACGACGCGAGCAGCAGCCCGGCAACAGCCCCGGCAACCGATAGCAATACCGATTCGGTGAGCAGTTGGCGGACAAGCCGGCTGGCTCCCGCACCCAATGCCGCCCGAATAGCCACCTCACGCTGGCGTTGGGAGCCGCGCGCCAGCAATAGATTCGCAATGTTGACGCAGGCGATCAGCAGCACGCAGCCAACCGCGGCGAACAGCAGCCAAACGGATGTCCGAAACCCCGCGACCATCGCTTGATTCAGACTCTGGACCGCGGCGCCGCGGCCGAAAATCCCTTTGCCGTTCGATTCCCAAATTCTTCGCTGAAGCGCGTCCAGTTCCGCGCGCGCCTGTTCGACGGCAACGCCGCTGCGCAATCGCGCCAGCACGTAAAATTCATGATCGGTGCGATCCTGCGCATATTCTGAAGGGAACACCCGGCCCACGGGGACCCAGACTTGCACGCCGGCGCGCGGATAACCGAAGCCGCGCGGCATCACGCCGATGACCTGATAAATCTCGTCATCTAGCCGGATGGTGCGCTGCAAAACGTCCGTCGCTCCAGCAAAGCGGCTCTGCCAAAGGCCATGACTGATGATGGTGACGCGAGCCGCGCCTGGCTGGTCCTCATCGGCGCGGAAGTCGCGTCCCAGAAACGGCTGCACACCGAGCGTCCTGAACAGGCTCCATGATCCGACCGCGCCTTGCGTCCGCTCCGCCGGAAACCCGCGATCCCCGCCCAGGCTGAACTGGTAGCCGCGCGCTGCCGCCATGCGCTCGAAACTGCGCGTCTTCGTCTGCCAGTCGAGGAAATTCGGCATGGAGACGACGTTCGGGCCGCCGCCTTCCCGCAGCACGTCACGCTCGAACAGCAGCATCAGCCGGTCGGGATTGGGATAGGGAAGCGGCCGGAGCAACACCGCGTTCACGACGCTGAAAATGGCCGCGTTCGCTCCCAGACCGAGCGCCAGCACCAGAACGACGGTGGCGGTAAACCCCGGACGCGAGCGCGCCTGGCGCAGCGCGAAACGAACATCCTGCAAAACGCTGGACATAAGGTCTTCCTGAGGCAACCTTGCTGCCATTTTTCACGACGCCAAGTGTCTCGTTTTGTTATGGCGAGCATCCTCGACGACGCCGCAACTGGGAAGAACGTGTCCGCTAATGAACAGGCGGCCGATCGATTGGTACAATACCGGTAACCGGCGGCGCTATCGTCTAACGGTTAGGACGGAGCCCTCTCAAGGCTTAAATACGGGTTCGATTCCCGTTAGCGCTACCAAGTTTTCATAGAGTTAC
>Ga0070696_100001339_pt1 | contig 16058 bp, 17 predicted proteins | sample KBSK1253metaG_FD_65474 | JGI IMG/M metagenome (GOLD analysis project Ga0070696, IMG submission 65474) | Corn, switchgrass and miscanthus rhizosphere microbial communities from Kellogg Biological Station, Michigan, USA - KBS K1-25-3 metaG | ecosystem: Host-associated > Plants > Roots >... | reverse complement strand
CGTCCCCTTCGCCTCCCCCTAATCCCGTCATCCAACCGGACCAGAAAGTGTCAGATATGCGCCCGGTCTAAAATGTCAGGGATCCCCCCGGCCACACAGGCCACACACCACACAAGCCACACACACACGAGCATCACCGCGTGCAAGCCCGCTCGCTCTGCCTCAAGTCGGGAAAGTGCTCAAAGCCCATAGTCTTATCCCAAGCGAACAGTATTTCGTTGAATCGAGTTTCGAGGAGAAATTTCTCAGTACTTGCCAGGCCCTCTATACCCGCCAGGGAAAGTGCTTGCCGCGTCTCTGCAGGCAAAAGAATGGTCACGGCTTTGCGGAACACAGCGCCAGAAAGCTCGTCGCGACGGCGGAGAGTCTTAGCAAGTAGTATTTCTGCCAAATCTACCTAGCCTGCGGCAGACGCGCCCATTTGCAGTTTTTTCCAGGCACGCGTGAACACATCGCAGGCCCGATCGTCGAATAGCACGAAGTAAATCCTCTCCAGCGAGGTTTCATTCTTCAGATTCCGGATTGCCTCTTCGAGCAGGATGGATGCGCACTCTTCCATCGAGAAGCCTGCGATGCCCGTCCCAACCGCTGGAAACGCGATCGTCTTCAAGCCGCGCTCCGCGGCGATACGCAAGGAATGAGCGACGGAGTTTCGCAGCGCCGCCGCCGTGGCCCGCCCGCCGAGCTCCATGCTCGCCGCGTGAATCACGTGGCGGGCTTTCAGTTTGCCGCCGCCCGTGATGGCGGCGTACCCCACTGGAATGCTTCCGATTTCGTCGCACTCGCGCTGAATCTGTTCTCCGCCCTTGCGACGGATCGCTCCCGCAACTCCCGCGCCCAGCTGCAGGTCATTGTTTGCGGCGTTGACGATCGCGTCCGTATCCATGTCCGTCAGGTCTCCCTGCTGGATCATGATTTTTTCCAAAATTGCCTTGTTCATGTTCTCTCTGATGTTTTCGTTTCCATTTTCGACAACCTATATTCTTCGGCAAGACTACTCTGCGATCAGTGGAATTCAATCGCCGTTACTGGCGGAAAGGACCTGTTCATCGCATAGCACGGAAACATCCCTCCCCATACGCCGGCCAACTTCGCGGCAAGCTGCGACAGTCTCCTCGGAAGTCTCTAGCTCTTTCACCAATACTAAACATTCTTCACCTCGGGCATTTGTAGAAAAACGCATCCCGATGCACCGCTCTGGACAAAATGTGACGGCAGCCAGATCGGCGATAGAAAGCGAAGCCGTCGTGCTCGCGAAAATGGCGCCCGGCTTCGCAAACTTATCAAAAATCGTGAACAGCTCGATCTTCATTTCCATTTCGTCAGTCACAACCTCGATGATGAGGTCCGCCTCGCGCGAGGCATCTTCAGCGGAGTCTGCCGTGCTCAGGTTCGCCAGCGCGGCATCGCGAGTTCCGGCGTCGATTTTCCCGAGCGCAAACTCTTCGTCAAGCCTCAGCGCAATCCACGCGATTCCCTGCTCCAGCGCCGAAGGCGAAATGTCCTCAAGAATGGTACGGTATCCGGCGAGCGCCGCGAAATATGCGACACTTCGGCCCGTATCGTTCGCGCCTACGATCGCGATGGTCCGTATTTCCATGAAATATTCTCAAGACCAGGCACAAAGTCGCTGTGGCGCTGCTCTAATACCGCGCCACCCGCGGATCTATCTCAACGGACCAGCGTTCGATGCCGCCCGCCATCGATTTCGCGCTCTCGACGCCCTGCTGCCGCAGCCACACAGCGGCGTCCAGGCTGCGCATCCCGTGGTGGCAATAGCAAATCACGTCGTCCGCTTCCAGCAACATATTCAGATTCGCCGGAAGCGTGCCAAGCGGAATCAATTTTGCTCCCGGAAGTCGGCAGCGATCGTATTCCCACGGCTCGCGCACATCCACGAGAAGCATTTTCTCGCCGCGCGTGATTCGCTCGCTCACTTCTCTTGCCGTGATTTGCAGATCGTCCACTTATTTCGCTTTGTCTTGGGAAAGCTTCCGGACCGAAGTGCTACTTGCCCTGAAATTTCGGATGCCTCTTTTCGAAAAATGCCCGAATCCCCTCGCTGGAATCTTCCGAATGGAAGCACTTCATTTGCTGCTCGACTTCGTTATCCAGGGCTTTCACCAGCTCTGCCTTACTGCTTCCGAATAAGACTTTCTTCACGGCGCGAATCGCCAGCGGAGGCCCTTGCGCAATTTTCTGCGCCAAACTCTTCACTTCCGCTTCCAGCTGTGCAGCCGGCACTACGCGGCTCACGATTCCCAGCCGCAGCGCGGTCTGCGCATCCATCATCTCTCCGGTATAGAACATTTCGGCGGCGACCGAAGGGCCCACAAGCTCCGGAAGAAAGTAAGTCCCTCCATAATCCGGGAACAATCCGACTCGAGAAAAATTCTGCCCGAACGTCGCGCCATCCGCGGCGATGCGGATGTCTCCCGCAAGCGCGATGTTCATCCCGGCGCCCGCCGCGGCCCCGTTCACCGCTGCAATCACTGGTTGCGGCATAAGACGCATTTTCAGAACCGCTTGCATGCCTGCGCGCAGAATTGGTTCAAGCTCCGCGGTCTCATTGCGCTCGCGTCCCCTGCCGATGGCCGCCAGGTCTCCGCCCGCGCAAAAGGCACGGCCCGCGCCGCTGAGCACAACGACGCGAATCGAATCTTCTTCCGCAATTCGAGCCAGTGCTTCGTTCAGGGCGGTCGAAAGTTCGCTGTTGAGCGCATTCAGCTTGTCGGGTCGGTTCATCACCAACACCGCGATGCCGTCGCGCTTGTGTTCCAGAAGGACCGGCCCCGTCGTCATCGCTTGCGTTGCGTCACTCATAAACTCTCTCCGTACTATTGTCCCTCGGCTCCATGTCCCTTGGTGTCGCGTTCTTTTTCGGTCCGCGAAACGAGCTGCGCGAGCTTGCGAAAATGCTTCAATTTCTCGCCTTTCCCCAGCGCGTTCTGGCCGCTGCTCGACGGCAAAACGTAGACACGCGCTCCGTACAGTAGCTCTTTCTGTGTGCCAAACTTGCACTTACGCTGCGAAAACTGTTCGTAAGTTATTTTTCCGTTGAAGGCAATGACATGCGGCGAGAACTCTTCCAGCTTCTGCGAAAGCACGATCCGGCCTTCGGCAAAATCCTCCCGAGTCAACTCTTCCACTCCCTTGGTCGGCCGCTTTACAAGGTCGGTGAGGCCGATCCCGAATTCGATTACGCGTTTGTCATCATGATAATCAAACGGTTCCGGCACCACTCCGCTTTCATACAAGATGGGCCAGAATTGGTTGGTGCGTCCCGCATAATAGTGCCCGACGCGTACGGAAGACTCACTCGGATTGCAGCCGACGATGACCAGCTTCATGCCCTTTCGCAAATGGTCGGGGAGTGTTCGCATCTTCTTAGTGTTGCTTATTTCCTCTTCTAAACGCCAGTGATTCGGCGCAGACGGTCCCAACGGTCAAGGCCTCTCGCCGAACATCGAAGGCTTTTCATGGGGGACCGGATGGACCTACCGTCGCCAACTCCTCATCTGCCGTGTAACTCAATGAAACTGGATACCATAGAGCACTACTTGATTGTTCCGAGATGGAAGCGACAGGGAGGAGTAAAGAAGTTAGGTAGCCCATCGTGCTTTGAGGAACACTCGGGCAAAACTTTAATCAGTCAGACACAACCTGTCAAGTTTCACGTGCTTGGGCGATTGGCCGCCAGCTACAACGGGACGCGATAGTTTGAATCTTGCGCCTGTCCTGCCTCATCCAAAGAAGGGTAAGAGGCGTGTGCGTTCGTGCTTTGTGCTAACTTTAAGACGGAGACATTGGGTGCAGGAGTGATCCTGATCCCGCGAAATCCTTTGAGCACACCAAATCCACACCGACTGCCGTCGACGGTTGCTCGCGAAGACGAGCATCTGCTGGTGGCAGCCGCCAAGTCCGGCAACGTGGCCGCCTTCGAAGAATTGGTCGGCCGCTACGAGCGCAAAATATTTCGGCTGACCATGAACATCACCGGCAACCGCGAGGACGCCGAAGATGCCATGCAGGACGCCTTCCTCAAATCGTATTCCCACTTGAAGGATTTTCAGGGTGATTCGCGGTTTTATACCTGGCTGGTTCGTATCGCCGCCAATGAGGCGTTAATGCGGCTACGGAAGCGCCGGCCGAACCAGTTCTCGCTGGATGAGCCCGTTGCGGGCGAGGAAGACCTGCTCCCGCGCGAGTTGCAGGACTGGGGACCGGGCCCCGAACAGCGCTTTGCGCAAACCGAGATGCGGGAAATTTTGTCCAATGTGATCGAACAGCTCGAGCCGGCGTATCGTATGGTTTTTGTGCTGCGTGATATTGAAGAACTCTCGACGGAAGAAACGGCTTCCGCGCTGGGCCTTTCGGTTCCGGCCGTGAAATCGAGGCTGTTGCGCGCGAGGCTGAAGCTCAGGGAGAAGCTGAATCGTTACTTCCAGCAGGGTGGTGCAAATTGAACTGCCAGGGTGTCATCCACGAACTTTCGAATTTCATCGATGGCGAACTCGAAGAGGTGTTGAAACGAGATCTCGAGCGCCATCTCGCCGGCTGCAATGAGTGCAGGCTGGTTGTCGATCAAACAAAAAAAACCATTGAGATTTTCTGCTGTTGCGAGCCGGTGGAACTGCCGGGCGAAGTGCGCAACCGCCTTCACGAAGCGTTGCGCCGCAAACTCAGGGAGGCGGCGCAATAATCAGCGCGGCGACCCAGGCACACCAGCATCCGTCCAAAAAGGCAATTCCCTTCCCAATTTTTTCTCTTTCGCCAGCGCATACACTTTCATCGCGACGGCCAGATCCCAGGAAGCAATCCCGTTGGACTTGAACAGGGTAACTTCAGCGTCGCTCGTCCTTCCAGGTGCTTTGCCGGCTACGACCTCCGACAGTTTCTTTACTCCGGTCCAGCACACTTCGTCGCCCTGAAACGCGAGGATGAGATCCCCGGCTTCCTGGCGCGACTGCTCGATGGAGTCCACAACAATGACATCGGCGCTTTCGACAGCCTCTGCATCGAGTTCGCGCTTGTGCGCGTGATTCGCGCCAATAGCGTTCATGTGCACGCCGGGCGCGAGATCCGCGCCGCTCACGACGGGATTGGCGGCTGTGGTGGCGGTGCACAGGATATCCGCGCCGTGAACAGCTTCACTCGAGGAGGATGCACTTTCCACTGTAAGACCCAGCTTTTCGCTCATCTCTTTCGAAAACTTTTCGCGCTTGGCGGCATCGCGGCCATACACTCGCGCAGACTGTAGTTTTCGCACGGCAGCGATAGCTTCCAGCTGGGTCCGCGCCTGGCCCCCCGTCCCGATGATGGCGGCCACGCGGCTATTTTCCCGAGCGAGATACTTGGTAGCCACGCCCGAAGCGGCCCCCGTGCGCAGCTGGCCCATATAATCCGCCTCAATCAGCGCCGCGAGATCGCCGGTCGGCATTTCATACAGAGGCACCAAAAATCTTATCTTCCCCTTCACATAGGTGTACTGCTTCATCGCCACGTAGCCGGCCGAAAAATCCGCTGCAGCCATGTAGTGAAAAAAACCACCTCCCGGCAACTCAAAACGCCGGCGAGGATGGACAACCGCTTCTCCGCTGGCCTGCTTTCGCGAAATCCGTTCAACAGCTTCGATGGCCATCGGCATGGTAAGCACAGCTCGCACTTCGGACTCGCTGATATGCAGCGCCATTGAGTATTCCCTTTCGCGTGGCCGCGCAATTCTACCTGCGAAACCGGCCCCAGCGTACTCAATTGTCGAAACCAATTATTTTGCAGGCCGGCCGCTCTATCGAGTGCGTCCGGATCGCTTCGGTTTGTCCGTGCCTTCGCGGATGCGGCGGACGATCGTCTGCATGAGCCGATAGACCCGCTCTTCTTTATTTCCGTCCATCTCGTGAAAGCGAAATTCGGGATCGCCCTTCGGGCTTTTTCCAATCTGGACCGGTAGCTGGCCGCACACCTCGTTTTCGATGAAAGCCGTCTCATAGCGCTGTTTGCGCAAGTTCCAGGTATAGACGCGCAGCGTGGTGAAGTCGCATGGCTGGCCTTCCGGTCCCCGCGCGGCCGCTAGCAGGTACTGCGGCTTATCGCCCGAAGGATCGCTTGCGCGGTTCAGCTCAAACCAGGCAATCGAGCGGATGTTTGAGGAGGAAGCCCCGTCGCGCACCGGATCGGGCAAATCGAGTTCGATAAATCTTGCAATCACCCAACCGGCGATGGGCAAGGTTTGGTCGCCGGGCTGCGTCGTGGTTGTTTCCGCGGCACGCGCGGTGGATTCTCCTGGCGGGCGTGTGGCCAAGCCTCGGATCAGGAACCAATCCTCCTTTTTCGTCTCTGGCGGCTCGTTCGATGAATCTTTTTCGTCCGGGACCTGGACCCAGTCTGCGACTGCCCGGGCGACAATTTCGACGGGCACGCCACGCCCAAACTGATAAAGACGCGCCTGGGTGCGGCCTGGCGAAACACGAAGATTGGTCGCTACTTTGGTTCTGCCGCGGGCTTGCATGGTCATCGGCATGACCTGCTTAAGGAGCTTTGTGCTCCGTTGCCATAGCGCGGGATCCATCAAGTAACGACCTTCGACCCAGCCCAATTCGCCGCCCGCGGTTCTTACTTTAATGCTGTCGTTGCGGCGGGCAACGACGTCGACACGGTCGCCGTAATGCAGCGTATCCAGCGGTTCGCGCACGAGAGCCACACTGCTCCAGAGCGTCGCGGTGCGTTCACCCACATAAGCTTCTCCGAGGAATTCACGCTTTGGACGGAATATCCAGGCAAGAATCACGACGACGGAAAGCAGCGGCACAGCAATCAAAAGTTTGCGCTTCATGCGGCATTCTCTGAAGTCAGGCAGCTGGATGGTTGCATAGCATCCGGAAGGAAAATGGCCGCGGCAGACGCGGCGTCAACCTCGGCAATCATACAATTTGTTGGCATTAGATTTGGATATCTCACTTTTTCTGACGTAGGAATTGTACCTGATTCCTGGCTGCCTCCGCCGTTCAACGGTGCGCAGTTTGTTTTTCTGCTAAAATGCGGCAGCCAATTTGTTTTCCAACTTTGCTTCAAAGGAACTCGATGAAATCTCTCAATGCCCTGCAGCCGCTCGCCTTGCTGATGCTGCGCGCGGCCTTTGGCATCATTTTCATGTCCCACGGCTACCCCATGCTTGCTCACCGAACGAGTGCAACGCACGCGCTTTTTGCGCAGCACGCTATTCCGGATTACTTCGTTTACATTTCGGGTGTGCTTGAGCTCTTTGGCGGCGGATTGCTGCTGTTGGGATTATTCACGCGCGGAGCGGCGATGCTGCTGGCCATCGAGACGGTCCTGCTGATGTGGAAGGTCTACACGCCGCACAGCTATCTGGCCGTGAACGAATATGCATACCCGCTGGCCGTGGCTACGGGATGTTTTGCGCTGGCTACAATCGGTGCAGGACTAATCTCGGTGGACCACCCGCTTTTTGAGACTGGCGGCAGATCGCGCGGCCCCCGGAATCCAAAAGCGGATAAGTAGCGCGTAGGCCTCTGGGCCTGAGCGGCTCCATCTTCGGCCAGCCCTAACCGGGCGCGCGTTGTGCAGGGATATCTGGCTAGGTGGTCGTGACAGTCGTCGATGTTGGCACGACTCCCCCTGGAGCAATAGGCAGGACGATCCAGAGAATTACATACGCGAGAAGGCCAGTGCCAGCGCAGATTAATAATAGAACCCAGACCAGACGGATGATGGTCGGATCCATATCGAAGTAATCGGCCAGGCCGGCACATACGCCGGCGATTTTCTTGTCGGTGCTCGAGCGCATGAGCTTCTTTTGAGCGCCGGTCGCCGGAGAGAGTCCGGGCGCGCCAGATTCCGGCTGTTTCGCACCGCAGTTGTAGCAAAACTTCGAACCGACGGCGATGTCTTTGCTGCAGCTTGGGCAAGTCATTGGCGTACCCCCAAAAAGGAGTGTTTCAAACCTTCCGTACAGTAGGATACGCCAAAGAAGGTGAAAAAGTTTCCTAAGTTCATTGCCGGCCGGCTGCCCGGCTCAGTACTCAAGTATTTGCTTCACGGCGGCGGTGATGTGGCTGGTCTGCGGGAGGATCACGTCTTCGAGTTTCGGCTGGTAGGCGCAGAAGGTGTCCATCGCCGCGACGCGTTTCACGGGGGCGTCGAGTTCGTCAAAGAGTTCATCGGCGATGCGCGCGGCGATTTCCGCGCCATAGCCCCAGCTGAGCATGTCTTCATAGGCGACGATGACGCGGTGCGTTTTCCTGACGGTGCTGGCGATGGCTTCCCAGTCGTAGGGGGAGAGCGAACGCAAGTCCACGATTTCCACTGAAATGCCTTCGCGGAGCAATTGCGCCGCGGCTACTTCGGCGCGGTGTACCAGCGCCCCGTAGGTGATGATGCTGACCTCGGTGCCTTCCTTAACCAAACGCGCTTTGCCAAACGGAACGGTGTAGTCCGGACCGGGATACTCGGAGCGATTGTACGGCTGGCGGTAGAGATGCTTGTGCTCGAGGAACATCACGGGATCGTCGCAGCGAATCGCGGTGCGAAGCAGGCCTGCCACATCGAGGGCCGTTGAGGGCATCACCACGCGCAGGCCTGGACAGTGCGTAAAAATCGATTCGCCGCTCTGGCTGTGATAGATCGCGCCGCCGGTAAGATAGCCGCCGATGGCCACACGCAGAACCGCGGGAGATTTAAACACACCATTCGAACGCCAGCGCATGACGCACAGCTCATCGCGAATCTGCATCATCGCGGGCCAGATGTAGTCGAAGAACTGAATTTCCGCGACGGGCTTGAGCCCTCGCGTGGCCATGCCGATCGCGCGGCCGACGATGCTCGCTTCCGCCAGCGGCGTATTGAAGACCCGGTCGTGACCGTATTTGCGCTGCAAGCCGGCCGTGGCTTTGAACACGCCACCCTTGCCCTTCACTTGCTTTAAGTTATTTTCGCGGCTGGCGTCGGCGACGTCCTCGCCGAAAACTGTGATGCGCTCATCCCTCGCCATTTCGTCGGAAAGCGTTGCGGCGACCATTTCCACCATCGTCTTAGGAGCGCCGTGGAGTTGCGGCTCGGTTTCAAAGGCGGAAGAAGTGGGATCGACATCCGGCGAATAAACATTTACGCGAATCGAATCGATCTGCGGCTCCTCGGCAGCTAACGCTTCGTCAGCGGCGTTGCGGACTTCCTGATCGACTTCGGCTTCGAGAGACTCGATCTCTTTTTGGTCGAGGATGCCTTCTCGAACAAGGAACAAAGAGAACTTCGAGATCGGATCGCGGTGCGCTTCGGCTTCGCGCTCTTCGGGCGTCTTGTAAAGTTTCTCGTCGTCGGAAAGAGAGTGAGAGTAGGGGCGAGTGCAATGAGCGTGGATGAGCGCTGGGCCGCGACGCTCGCGGCAGTATTGAACGGCGGTCTTGCAGACCGAGTAGCTTTCGAGAGGGTCTGTGCCGTCGCATTCCGAAACGTGCAGGCCCGGGAAACCGCGCGTAAGCTTCGAGATGCTACCGCCCGCGGTCTGTACTTCGATGGGAACCGATATGGCGTAGCCGTTGTCCTCGATGAGGTAAACCAAAGGAAGTTTCTTCGCGCACGCCGCGTTCAAGGATTCCCAGAATTCGCCTTCGCTGGTCGCGCCGTCGCCTCCGGAGACAAAAACGATTTCGTCAGTTTCGTGGCCGACAAATTGGCCGAGTGGCGCCTTCTTGGCTTGTGCCAGGGCTTTTGGACGCCCTTCGTAATACAGCGTGGCTTCCGCAGCGCCCACGGATTGCACAAATTGCGTGCCGGTGCAGGAGGACTTGTTGACGATGTTCAAGCCGGAATGGCCCCAATGCGAAGGCATCTGGCGGCCGCCAGAGCTGGGATCGTCTTTGGCGCCGACAGCCTGGAGCAGCATCTCGATGGGCTTAACGCCAAGCATCAGGCAGAGGGCACGGTCGCGATAGTAGGAATAGATCCAGTCAACGCCAGGACGAAGAACAAGCCCCATGGCCGCGGTCACCGCTTCGTGACCCGCTCCGGAGATTTGAAAAAAGATCTTGTTTTGACGCTTGAGCTGGATTTCGCGATCGTCCAGCCTGCGGGAAAGATACATGGTGCGATAAATGCGGATGAGCGTGTCGCGGTCGAGGCCGTGTAACCTGGGAGCGTCAAGCTTGGCAAGTTTGACGCGCGTTTGTAACGCCATTCGTTCTGCCCTCGTTGTGAAGTGGGGTATTGCCTCTGCGGGAGTTTATTATACCCGAAGTCCGCGCTCGCCTAAGCATTTTGGCAAGGCTATCCCAGAGAATCGAACTGTTTCACGACTTCATCGAATTGTGCTTCGCCTTGGCGTACAACGCGCGGCGAAGCTTCCTTGAAGGGTTCCTCCGCTGGAATGCGATCGAGCCAGCGCTGCTCGGTGAGCTTTTCGTGGCCGGAAAAATAGAGGCGCACCAGCAAATTCACTTTGCCATTCGCGGGCGCTGCTTCCTCGGAGGCTTCCGCTTTGCCGGGCTTGGATTTTGACTTTGCTTTCGTCTTCGGCTTTTCGTGTTTTGGCGGCTCCGCGGCTTGGTGAGCGGGTTCTGAAGCGGTTTGCGCTTCGGCTTCAGCACGCTCGAGCTTGTAGAGCAGTTTTTTGTCGAGACGGAAGGCCTGCTTCCAGCCTTCGAGCTTGTGCCGCGCAAGCTGGGCTTTCTCTTCGTCGGTGCCGAAATCAAATAGAAGATACGTGTGAGCCATGAAATTAGTCTGCGACGCAGGCGCGGGCAAGTCAAGATGGCAGAGGCAACCGCGTTCGCCCTGGATAGCGCAAACCGGCCATGCAATCACACTGGTGCTACAATTTGTGGCGTTTTGCTACCCAAAAAGTATCGGAGCCGTCTATCTAGGGTATCATTGGGATGTTATCCGATCATCGTGAGTTCGAAACGACAAGAGCGCGTTCGAATGGCCGCAGCATGGTTCTCCCTGCTGGCGGTGGCGCTCTTGTACGCGCCGCTGGCCGGCGCTGCGTGGCTGGCGCACAGCATGGACTGCTGCGCGGGTGGTTACTGCCCCATCGCTGCCCATCATCACAAACAGCAGCCTGCGCCGCTGCAACAATCGTCTCCGCTGGATTGCGGACATGACATGAGTGCCTCGGCCGGGACGATGCCGTGCTCCATGTCTTGCTGCCAGGACCCAGCCCGTCCGGCACTCATTCCGGGGTCATTCCTGCTCCCGGCGATAATTTCTGTTCCGTCTGCTGAGGAAGCGGCGCGTCTTGTGCAGATAACCAGGCCACTCCAACTCTCGCGATTCATCGTACCCCTGTCTCCTCCGCCTCGATTCTCTTCTCCAGCCCTGTAAAGGGCTGCTCGCTCCCCACGCACGCTTATTCACCCACGTTGCGGCTTGGCAGCCGCGCAAGAACTATTCCATGAGAAGAGAGAAAAGCTTATGCAAAAAGTTTTGCGGACATTCGTAGTAATCCTTTTGCTGGGAGCTGCGACTTTCGGCACGGTTTTTGGCACCGTGCGCGGGATCGTTCACGATCCGCAGCACCGGCCCGTTCCAGGTAGCGAGGTTGTTCTAAAGGCCGAGTCGTCCGATTACACGCAAAAAACCGAAACCGATGCAAATGGCGAGTTTCATTTCGATGCCGTCCCGCTCGGGGCATACACGATTACCGTCACGGACGCTTCTTTTGCCGGGCAAGAACAGAGGCTCACAGTCCTCTCGGGAACGGCGCCGATATTGCATTTCGAACTGCACATTGCGCCGCAGAGCCAATCCGTCACCGTCTCGGCGGAAGCAGCGCCGGGGCAGACCGAGTCGGTGACGCCTACGACTCTTGTCGACCGGGCGGAGATTGAGCAAACGCCAGGCGCGGCACGCACGAATAGCCTGGCCATGATCACCAACTACATGCCCGGCGCCTATGTAACCCACGACCAGCTTCATGTTCGCGGCGGACATCAAGTGAGCTGGTTGATTGACGGCGTGGCCATCCCGAACACGAACATCGCCAGCAATCTGGGCCCACAAATAGACCCGAATGATATCGATACGCTCGAAATGCAGCGCGGCAGCTATGCCGCGGATCTTGGCGATCGCACGTACGGCGTGTTCAACGTAGCGCCTCGCACGGGGTTCGAACGCAATAACGAGGCGGAACTCGTCGTCAGCGCAGGGAACTTCTATCAAACGGATGACCAGCTCAACTTCGGCGGCCACAGCAATCGCTTCGCATACTATGCCAGCCTAAACGGCAACCGCACCAATCTCGGCTTGCAAACGCCGACCTCGGCGGTTATTCACGATGCGGCCAACGGCTTTGGCGGTTTCACATCGCTGATGTACAACCTGAACTCGCAGAACCAATTGCGTCTCGTCGCGCAAACTCGGCGAGACTTCTATCAAGTGCCTTTCGATCCCAACGATCCTGACACGCAGGACCAGTTCTTGCAGGACGCCAACCGCGAAAAAGATTCCTTTGTCACATTGAGCTGGGTTCGCACGCTCAGTTCTGGTTTGGTTTTCACCGTTTCGCCTTTTTACCACTACAACGGCGCGAATTACGAAAGCAGCCCGCTGGACTTGCCGAGTTCCACGACGCAAAACCGATCATCGAACTATGAGGGCGGCCAAGCCACGGTGACTTGGGTCGAGAATCGCAACAATCTGCGCGCGGGTCTATACGCCTTTGCGCAGCAGGACTCTCAACTCTTCAGCTTGATCTTTAATTGTCCGACGCCTCCCACTGCAGCTTGTCCGGAAACCAGCGCGTCGAATCTGACTCCCACCAAAGTGAATCCAATCGGCAGCCTGACGGCGTTGTATGTCGAGGATGAGTTCAGAGCAAATTCATGGCTTACAGTCAGCGCCGGCCTTCGCCAAACACACTTCTCCGGGAACGTAGTTGAAAATGCGACCAGTCCACGGGTTGGAGCTTCACTACGAATTCCAAAACTGAACTGGGTTTTTCGTGGCTTCTATGGCCGCTTTTATCAGGCGCCTCCCTTACTGACTCTTTCCGGTCCCCTGCTGATCGCCGCCAACAACCAGAATCTCGGTTTTGTCCCGCTTCACGGCGAACGCGACGAAGAGCATCAATTCGGCGTAACGATTCCATTCCACGGCTGGACCATCGACGCCGACAACTTTCTCACGCGCGCGACGAATTTCTTCGATCACAACAATTTCAACGACTCCGACCTGTTCTTTCCCGTCACGATTCAGGGCGCGCGCATCAACGGCTGGGAACTTACTTTGCGTTCCCCGCGCATCCGCAATCGCGCGCAGGTTTATTTGACGTATTCGAACCAGCTGGCGCTCGGCTTTGGAAACATCAACGGCGGCTTGACGGACTTTTCCTTTGGGGACGGGTTCGGACTATTGGATCATGACCAGCGGAATACGCTGCACATCGGCGCGCAATACACGTTGCCGTGGGGCGCCTACGCGTCAACCGACATCTCCTACGCTTCGGGGTTCACGAACGGCAATTCTCCCCCGGACCCGAACGATCACCTCGCGCCTCATACGACATTCGATCTTTCGCTGGGTAAGAGCTTCGGCGAACGATTTTCCGTCAACATACAGGGCATAAACGTCGCCAATCGCCGCGTGCTTCTGGACAACAGCTTTACCTTCGGCGGGACGCACTATCTGAATCCTCGCGAGATTTTCGTCCAACTGCGATTCCACTTCCACTATTGAGCGGCCCTGGGCATGGTCTCAGGGCATCGGAGAATCACCGCCTTCTCGCGCGGCCTCTGCATGTAACGAACGCAATTTGACTTCATCGCAAGCGCGATTTAGGCTGGCGCGGTGAATCTCTCGGCGGAGTCGAAGTGTGCCGCTTGCAACGCACAAAAGGAGCGTGTGATGCGAAGAGTTTTGATGACTGCGATGGTGTGCTTGCTCGGCTCGCTTGTGGCGTCCGCCGCTCCACCTCCAAGAGTGGTCTATGTGCGCTGCGGAAAGCTGATCTACGACGCCGAAAAACCGCCGATCGCGCAAGCAGTGGTGGTCATAACGGACGGAAAAGTGACCGCCGTCGGCAAAGATATTCCGGCGCCCGCGGGAGCGGAGCAAATCGATCTTTCGAGTTACACCGTTACGCCTGGATTCGTGGATGCGCACATCCACATCTGGTCCGGGCCATTCGGGCAGGCCGTTTCGGAGCCGCTAGCCGCGCTGCGTGGAAGCAAAGCGATGAGCTACGCGCTTTCTTCCGGCGTAGTAGGCGCGCGCGTTCTCGCCACGCAGGGCTTCATTGACGTTGCTCTAAAAGATGCGATTGAGGATGGCACCATTCCCGGGCCGCATCTGGTTCCCGCCGCGCACGCGATTACCATCCCTGGCGGCCATGGCGACTTCTTTCCGGCGCCTCCTTATATGCCGATGGAAGATTTCTATACGCCGATGCACGGATTCATCAATTCGCCCGCCGATGCTGAAAAAGCCGTTCACCTGCAAATCAAGTATGGCGCACGCGTGATAAAAGTTCTGGCTTCGGGTGGAGTGCTTTCGCCGCTCGATTCGCCGACCTCGGAGCAGGTTTCGCTGGAGGAACTGCGCGCGATCGTCCAGGAGGCGCACATGGGTCACGTCAAAGTGGCGGCGCATGCCGAGAACATACGCAGCATTCGCTCGTCTCTGGAAGCCGGTGTCGACTCCCTCGAGCATGGATCGGAGCTCGATCAAGCGGCGGCCGACTTCATGAAGAGCCACAACATCGTGATGGTTCCCACTGTGTTTGTGGTGGATGAAAGCGTGGCCAACGGCCAGAAAATGCACTTCCCCGAATATGTGATCACGAAGATTACTGCGCTGGCGAAAACGCATTTTCCAAGCTTCCAGCTCGCGTTACACACGGGCGTGACGATTGCGGCCGGTTCGGACCATTCCTACGCGCCCGGAACTGGAACAGTGCGCGACGAGATGATCACGGAAGTGAAGTACGGCATGACTCCGCAGCAGGCGCTCGTTTCCGGGACAAAAACCAGCGCGGCCTTGCTTGGCCTCGAGCAGCTCGGAACCATTGAAGCCGGCAAGGAAGGCGATCTTGTAGCCGTCGAAGGCGATCCGCTGAGTGACATTCATGCGCTGGAAAAAGTGCGCGCCGTCCTTTTCCAAGGCAGATCCGTGACGCCAGCCAACCGGCAGTAGGAGAGCGGGCAAAAGTCCATCCGGGCCAGCACGGGAGAGGCGATTTGCCTGCCTTATAAATGAGGAACAGCGGTCGCTACGACGTATTGCGTCGAGGAGCAAGCGGCGGTAAGCTTTGTGAGGAACAAGAATTCGAAGGCGATGGAGTTCGCCTAAAATGGGCCGATGGACATAGTCGGCTCTGATGACTCCTGGCAGCCACGTGGCTCCAGGAGTTTTTTGTTTCACGCCGCCATGGCTGCCGGATCGGAGCTATTTTGCGCATTCTACTAATCGCGATCTTTGGGGCAGTGGGCACGCTAGCGCGCTACGGACTGCAAGGCATCGTCCAAGTTCGCGCGGGTGGCGCGTTTCCCTACGGCACTCTGCTGATTAATCTGACAGGCTGCTTTCTACTGGCCTTGATCGGCCAGTTCACTTTGAACCGCATGCTCATCTCGCCGGTCTGGCGCGTGGCGATCACCGTCGGCTTTTTCGGAGGCTACACCACGTTTTCCAGCTTCGGCTGGGAGACGGCCAAGATGCTGGAAGATGGCGAGTGGCTGCGCGCAACAACGTACGTGGCCGCCAGTGTATTTGTGGGCTTGTTCTTATCGATGGCGGGGATTCGGCTGGCGAACCGCTTTTAGGAGCCGCGATGACACACGAAAAATTCGAAGGCGAGCGGACGCTGATGCGCATCCATATCGGCGAGTCGGACAAATGGCACAGCAAACCGCTGCACGAAGCGATTGTTGAAATGCTTCGAAAAGACGGCTTTTCCGGCGCGACCGTCCTGCGAGGCGTCGGCGGCTACGGAGGCTCGAGCGTCTACCACACGGACAAAATTCTCCGGTTATCGCAGGATCTTCCCATCATTGTCGAAGTGATCGAATCGACGGAGCGAATCGAGACGATTCTTCCGCGGCTGGATG
>Ga0070696_100001337_pt1 | contig 16067 bp, 13 predicted proteins | sample KBSK1253metaG_FD_65474 | JGI IMG/M metagenome (GOLD analysis project Ga0070696, IMG submission 65474) | Corn, switchgrass and miscanthus rhizosphere microbial communities from Kellogg Biological Station, Michigan, USA - KBS K1-25-3 metaG | ecosystem: Host-associated > Plants > Roots >... | reverse complement strand
CCAGATGTACAAGAGCGGCGAACTCAAGCAGCTGCTCGCGGAAGCCGGCGCGGTCGCCGCCTGAACGCGGCCGGGCCGCTGCCTGTGCGGCCCGGGTCTCGACCGGCTCAAGGATCGGCCGGCGCCTCGGGTTCGATCTGCAGCGGGCCCATGGCCGCCAAGCGCCGCCGGCTGGCGTCGAATACGCTCTGGAACTGATTGCACACGGTGCAGAACAGGTCCGCCGTACGCTCGGCGTCATAGGCTGCGGAATGCGCCGACGCCGTGTCCCATTCGAGGCCGGCGGCCAAGGTCGCACGCATCAATACCGTCTGGCCGAACGCGACCCCGCCCAACGTTGCGGTATCGAAACTCGAGAACGGATGGAAAGGATTGCGCTTGATTTGCGTGCGCGCCACGGCGGCATTCAGGAAATTCAAGTCGAAGAATGCGTTATGCCCCACCAACACCGCACGCGTGCAATCCGCAGCGCGAACGGCGTTGCGCACTTCGCGGAATATGCGTTGCAGGGCGTCTTCCTCGGGGATGGCGGGCCGGAGCGGATGATGGGGATCGATTCCGTTCACCGCCAGTGATGCGGGCTCCAAGTTGGCGCCGGGAAATGGTGTCACGTGATAGCGAAACGTTTGGCCGCGCGCCAGGCTGCCGTCGCTGCGCATGTCGACCAGCACCGCGGCAATTTCCAGCAGCGCGTCGGTCCGCGGATTGAAGCCGCCGGTTTCAACGTCGACGACCACCGGCAGAAAGCCGCGGAAGCGGGTGGCGAAAGTGATGGGCGCAAGCTGTGTCATGCGGAGCCTGCGCCGGCGAGCCGCCATCCGATCGATTCGCCGCCGCGATAGGGCACCAGTTTGCCATGGCCGAAATCGTAAACTTCAGGGGGCATCCATGGCTCCTTTATCAACGTGATCACATCGTCGTTTCGCGGCAGTCCGTAGAAGTCTGCGCCAAAATGGCTTGCAAATGCCTGCAGACGGTCCAGGCGCCCGGCCGCTTCGAATGCCTCGGCGTACAACTCGATGGCTGCATGAGCGGTGAACATGCCGGCGCAGCCGCAGGCGCTTTCCTTGCCCGCCCGCTCATGAGGCGCGCTATCGGTGCCGAGAAAGAAACGTGGATTGCCGCCGGTGGCGGCGCCGAGCAGCGCCTGCCGGTCGCGCTCGCGTTTCAAGATCGGCAGGCAATAGAAGTGCGGTTTTATGCCGCCGGAAAATATTGCGTTGCGGTTGTGCAGTAAATGCTGGGGCGTGATGGTCGCGGCAACTCCGGCTCTGGCTGCGGAGACGAATTCAACGGCGCGCGCCGTCGTGATGTGCTCCAGCACCACGGGCAAGCCGGGGAAGCGCCCGATCAGGGGCTGCAGCACGGTATCGATGAAGTGCGTTTCTCGATCGAACACATCCACTTCCGCCTGCGCCGATTCGCCGTGCACCAGCAAACGCATGCCAATTCGTTCCATGCGTGCCAGCACCGGATACACCTTCGTGATATCGCTCACGCCGGCATCCGAGTGCGTGGTCGCGCCGGCAGGATACAGCTTGACGCCGTGAATGAAGCCCGCCGCCTGCGCGCGGTCGATTTCGTCCGGCGTCGTGGCATCCGTCAGATACAGAGTGAGCAGCGGCTCGAAACGCGTGCCCGCCGGCAGCGCCGACTTGATCCTGTCGCGGTACGCCCGTGCCGATCCAACGGTGGTGATCGGCGGCTTCAGATTGGGCATCACGATGGCTCGTCCGAATCGCTCGGCGGTAAACCCGACCACCGCCCGCAGCGCCGCGCCGTCGCGCAGATGCAGATGCCAGTCGTCGGGCCGTTGCAGCGTGAGTGTGTTCATTTGCGCGCGAGTTCCGGCGGCCAGCCGCGGCGCAACAAGTCCAGCGTGTACCGCACCCCGAATCCGGTGATTTCCGTCGCGATATGGGCGAGTCCGCCGTGACGCATGCCCGCCGCAAGATCGAGGTGCAGCCAGGCAATTTCCTTGGGCACGAATCGATTCAAAAAGCGTGCAGCCACGATGTGATCGCCTTTGCCGTCGACCGCGCACTGCAGCACGTCGGCAACGCTGCTTTCCAATTCCGTGTCGTAGTCGGCGTCCATGGGGAAGCACCAGACGCGCTCGCCGCTGCCGGCGCCGGCGGACTCGATCAGATCCCGCGTCTCCGGGCGATTGGTGAAGGCGCCGCTATAGCGTTCGGTGAGCGCGTATATACAGGCTCCCGTGAGCGTGGCGTAGTCGATGATGGCGCGCGGCTTCTTCGCCGCAGCGAGACTCAGCGTATCTGCCAGCGCCATGCGGCCTTCGGCGTCGGTGTGTATGACTTGAATGGTCGTGCCGTTGTGCGCGCGAACCACGTCTTGCGGTTTGTAGGCGAGCGGCCCGATGCGGTTTTCCGTGATGGCCAGCCAGCAATCCACCGCCTTGGGCGAGCGCAGGGTGTGCAGCGCATAGAGGCTGCCCACCGCGACGGCGCTGCCCTGCATGTCGATGTGCATGTCGAGCATGCCCTTGTGCGGTTTCAAGTTCGTGCCGCCGGTGTCGAAACACACTCCCTTGCCGACCAGGCTCAATGCGGGTGCCGCGGCGCCGCGCGGGCGATACGACAGGTGCACGATTCCCGCGTCGCGCGTGGCATTGCCGCGGGCGACCGCGAGAAACGCGCCGGCGCCCAGCCGTTTGAGCTGCGCCTCGCCATAGAACTTGAATCCCAGGCGCAACCGGCCGCTGAACTCCTGCAACAAGCGGCGATAGCCGCGCGCGTCGAGAATATTGGGCGGCAGCGCCGTCAGCCAACGCGCGAGGTTGTTGCCCGCCGCCGTAGCCAGCGTCAGATCGAGCTCGGGCAATTTGCGGTCCGCTGCAATGTCGATGCGTGCAAGGCGCGCACGAGGCTTCGGCTTGCTCTTGTACGTCGCAAAGCGAAATGCGGCCGCCTCGAGTGCGGCGACGGTGGCGGCGAGCATCGCATCGGCGGCCGATGCGGCGCAGCCCTGCTGCCATAAGAGCAGCGACCGCGGATCGCCGTCCAACGCGCTGCGCGCGAGTTTGCCGGCCGCTTGCAACCGTTCAAAGGTGCCGGCTCCATCCGCCGAGCACGCCACGATCAGCAGCGTCTCGGCGCGCGCTCCGACTCTGAGGTGAAAAGTATCGCCGGCTTTGCGCACCTTGCGCCGGTATAGGCCGCGCAGCACCGCGCCGTGCGGCAACGCCGCCCAGTCGGTCGCGGATGGTTTGAGCGGCAGAAACACCAGCGCGCTCGCGTAGCGGGAAAGCTTCGACGCAGTCATCCCTGCGCCAATCTGGCGCACGGGCACGAGCAGCTGGTCGAAGGGCAAGCGAGTCGGCATATCGTAAAACCGCAAGCTAATCCCTTGCTTGACCGTGAAAAACCAAACCCCGAAGATAGCGCTTGCCGATAACGCAGTGGCAGTTCGCGCAACGGCGCTGTAACGTGTCTGCCATCTTAACAGGACACGTGAGCGCGTGCATATGCGCGCGCCTTTTTTCTAGGGCTCTATATGACGCAACAATCACCGTTCGAAGACATCGATCCCGTCGAAACCCAGGACTGGCTGGAATCCATCGATTCCGTCATGCGCGCCCGAGGACCGCAGCGCGCGCAATTTCTGCTGGAGAAATTGGTGGATTTCACGCGACGCTCCGGCACGTACCTGCCGTTCAAGCCTAACACTGCTTACCTGAATACGATATCCAAGGCGCAGCAGCCGGATTATCCCGGCGATCGATCCCTGGAGCGGCGCAACGAGGCCTATATTCGCTGGAATGCGCTCGCCATGGTGGTGCAGGCGAATCGCGTGAATACCGAGTACGGCGGCCATATTGCCACCTACGCGTCGGCCGCGACCTTGTACGAAGTCGGATTCAACCATTTCTGGCGCGCCAAGAACGATGCGCACCCCGCGGACATGATCTTCATACAAGGACATTCGAGTCCCGGCATTTATGCGCGGGCCTATCTCGAAGGCCGATTGGACGAAACCCACCTGCAGCGTTTTCGCCGGGAAGTGCGCGGCGGCGGACTATCTTCCTATCCGCATCCATGGCTGATGCCGAAATTCTGGCAGTTCCCCACGGTATCGATGGGCCTGGGTCCGATGATGGCGATTTTCCAGGCGCGATTCCAGCGCTACATGGAGCATCGCGGCATCGTCCCGGCATCCGATCGAAAAGTGTGGGCGTTCCTGGGCGACGGCGAAATGGACGAGCCCGAGTCGATGGGCGCATTGACCATGCCGGTGCGCGAGAAACTCGACAACCTGATTTTCGTCATCAATTGTAATTTGCAGCGGCTCGACGGGCCGGTTCGCGGCAACGGCAAGATCATTCAGGAACTCGAAGCCGCGTTCCTCGGCGCAGGCTGGAACGTCATCAAAGTCTTGTGGGGATCGCGCTGGGATCCTTTGCTCGAACGCGATACATCCGGGCTGCTCAAGCGCCTGATGGAAGAGTGCGTGGACGGCGAGTATCAAAACTTCAAATCCAAGGGCGGCGCCTACACCCGCGAACATTTCTTCGGCAAGTATCCCGAGCTCAAAGAGATGGTCGCGAACATGTCGGACGACGAGATCTGGCACTTGAACCGCGGCGGCCATGACGCGAAAAAAGTGTATGCGGCCTATGCCTCCGCCGTCGCGCACAAGGGCGCACCCACGGTGATATTGGCCAAAACCGTCAAGGGATTCGGCCTCGGCAAGGCGGGCGAAGGCCTCAATTCCGCGCATCAGCAGAAAAAGCTCGGGGACGACGCGCTCAAGGAGGTTCGCGATCGATTCAACATCAAGATTTCCGACGAGGAGATTGCGGGACTGTCGTTCAGAAAGCCGGCCGAAGACAGCGAGGAAATGCAGTATCTGAAGGAACACCGCGCAGCGCTCGGCGGCTATCTGCCGGACCGCAATTCGGTGGCGCCGCCTCTCATGGTGCCGCCGCTGGAGGCGTTCAGTTCGCTGTTGGAGGGGACCGGCGATCGCGAGATCTCCACGACCATGGCATTGGTGCGGATACTGACCACCCTGCTCAAGGACAAGAACATCGGCAGCCACGTCGTGCCCATCGTTCCCGACGAAGCCCGCACCTTCGGCATGGAAGGCATGTTTCGGCAAATCGGCATTTATTCCTCGATGGGCCAGCTCTACAGGCCGCAGGATGCGGACCAGCTCATGTACTATCGCGAGGATAAACAGGGGCAGATCATCCAGGAAGGCATCAACGAGGCCGGCAGCCTGTGCTCGTGGCTGGCCGCTTCGACGGCTTACTCGAATCATGGCGTCAGCATGGTGCCGTTCTATCTTTATTATTCGATGTTCGGCTTTCAAAGAGTCGGCGATTTCATTTGGGCGGCGGGCGACAGTCAGGCGCGGGGATTCCTGGTGGGCGGCACCGCGGGGCGCACGACTCTCGCGGGAGAAGGGTTGCAGCATCAGGATGGACACAGCCAATTGGTTGCGACCACGGTCCCAAATTGCGTGGCATACGATCCGACCTACGCGTACGAGCTGGCGGTGATCGTCCAAGACGGCATGCGCCGAATGTATCAAGAACAGGAAAATATCTTTTACTACCTCACGTGCATGAACGAGAACTACGCGCATCCGGCGATGCCGGCGGGCGTGGCGCAGGGCATTTTGAACGGTATGTACCTGCTGCAAATCGGCGGCCGCGGCAAAGTCCGGGTGACGCTGTTCGGGTCCGGGACGATTTTGCGCGAGGTGTTGGCGGCGGCGGAGCTTCTGGAGAAGAACTACGGCGTGCCCGCCGACGTCTATTCCGTCACGAGCTTCAGCGAGTTGCGCAGAAACGCGCTGCAAATCGAGCGCTGGAACCTGATGCACCCCAACGAAGCGCGGCGGCAGACTTATATTCAACAGGCATTGGCGGACCGCGAGGGTCCGTTCGTCGCCGCCACCGACTACATCAAGACGGTGCCTGACCAGGTTCGGCAGTGGGTTCCCGGCCGATATGTCGTGCTGGGCACGGATGGTTTCGGCCGCAGCGACTCGCGCGCCGAATTGCGGCGGTTCTTTGAAGTGGACCGGCACTATGTGGTGATCGCGGCGCTCAAAGCGCTCGTCGACGAGGGCAAGATCGACAAGAAGACGGTGAGTGAAGCCATGCAGGCCTTCGACATCGATCCGGATAAACCCAACCCCTTGTCGGTTTAGGCGGTATCGTGACCAATCCAATTGAAGTTCTGGTGCCGGACATCGGCGGGTTCAAAGACGTGAGCGTGATCGACGTCCTGGTCAAGGACGGCCAGCAGATCGACAAAGAAACGCCCATGATCACCATCGAAACGGAGAAGGCCGCCATGGATGTGCCGGCGCCTGCGGCGGGCCGTGTTGCACAGGTCAGGCTCAAGCAGGGCGACAAGGTGTCGGAAGGGTCCTTGATTCTGATGCTCGAGCCGTCCGCGGCGGCGCCCGCCGTGCAGGCCGCTCCGGCCGCTGCGGCTTCGGCACCGGAGGCGGCGCCTGCGGCGCGGGAGGCAACAGCAGCGGCGCAAGTCCCGAGTTCCGGCATCGGCGCCGCGCCGCTCGGCGCCGCCGCTGCGCCGGCTGCACAGCCGGCCCCCGGTAGCGCCGTGCGCGTCGGCGCCAACGTCGACGAGGCGGCCTTCGCCAAGGCCTATGCCAGCCCGTCGGTGCGCAAATTCGCGCGCGACCTGGGCGCTGATTTGGGCAAGGTCAAGGGTACCGGCGTCAAGGGACGCATCACCCAGGACGATGTGAAAGCTCACGTGAAGAGCATCCTCGGCGCTCCCCCGGCCGCACCGATTTCGGCGCTGCCCAAGGTGCCGGTGGTGGATTTCGCGGCCTTTGGCGCCGTCGAGGTCAAGCCGCTGTCGCGGATACAGCGGATTTCCGGGGCGCGGCTGCAGGCGAGCTGGATCAACCTGCCGCATGTGACCCAGTATGACGATGCGGATATCACGGACCTCGAGGCCGCGAGGATTGCGCTTAAAGCCAAGGCGGCCTTGGAGGGCGTGCGGCTCACGCCGCTGGCATTCATCGTCAGAGCCTGTGTCTTGGCGCTACGGGAGTTTCCGCGGTTCAATTCCTCGCTGGACGCCACGGGCGAGAACCTGGTGTTCAAAAAATATTTCAATATCGGCTTTGCGGCAGATACGCCGAACGGACTGGTGGTGCCGGTGATTGCGAACGCCGACCGCCTGAACGTCTATGAGATTGCCCGGGCACTGGCGGCGATGTCGGAGAAAGCGCGGGCCGGCAAACTCAAAGTCAATGAAATGCAGGGCGGAACATTCACCATCTCGAGCCTGGGCGGGATCGGCGGCACGGCGTTTACGCCCATCATCAACGCGCCGGAAGTTGCCATCCTGGGGGTGTCGAGGTCCAGCCGGAAACCCGTGTTCGACAAGGGCACATTCGTGCCGCGCCTGATGCTGCCGTTGTCATTGTCCTATGACCATCGCGTGATCGACGGCGCCGAGGCCGCTCGCTTCGTGGTGTTCCTGTCCAAAGTGCTGGGCGACGCGAAGGCGCTGCAATGAGCCTCGTCGAGGTGCGCGTTCCGGATCTGGGCGACTCCAAGGGCGTCAGTGTCGTCGATGTGCTCGTGCAGAAGGGCACCGTGATTCAGGTCGATGACGCGCTGATAACGCTCGAGAGCGAGAAGGCTTCGATGGATGTGCCGTCGCCGGTGAGCGGCGTCGTCGATTCGATCGGCGTCAAGAAAGGCGACGAGGTATCAGCGGGCTCGCTGATCGCCATGGTGCAAGTATCGGAAGCGGCGGAGAAGCCGGCAGCGCCGCAGACGCCTGCGCAACCGCACGCGGGCCGGCCCGCGGCGGCAACGCAATCGGCGGCATCGGCGCAATCCGCCACGCCGCCGCAGCCCGCAGCGCCAACGCGAACGAGCGCCGCACCGCCGGGCGCGGTCGACTTGGTCGTGCTCGGTGCGGGGCCGGGAGGCTACACCGCGGCCTTCCGGGCCGCTGATCTGGGCTTGAAGGTAACGCTGATCGAACGCTGGCCGGTGTTGGGCGGAGTGTGCTTGAACGTCGGCTGCATTCCGTCGAAGGCGCTGTTGCATGCGGCCAAAGTGATCGAAGATGCCGCGGATATGGCCGACTGCGGCATCGCATTCTCCGCTCCGCGAATAGACCGCGGCCGGCTGCGCGCTTGGAAAAACCGTGTCGTGACGAAATTGACCAGTGGGCTGACGCTTCTGGCGAAGCAGCGCAAAGTGGATGTGATTCACGGCGAGGCCAGATTCATCGGACCCTATTCATTGGAAGTGCGGGGGGCGAACGGGCCTCGCCGACTCGATTTCAAGCAATGCATCATCGCGGCGGGATCGGAATCGGCACGCCTCCCCGGATTGCCTGAAGATGCGCGCGTCATGGATTCAACCGATGCTCTGGAACTGCCGCCCGATTGCAAACGGCTGCTGGTGATCGGCGGCGGCATCATCGGGCTGGAAATGGCCTGCGTGTACGATGCGCTTGGTGTGCGCGTCTCGGTGGTCGAGTTGAGCGATGGCTTGATGCCCGGCACCGATCGGGATCTCGTGCGACCCTTGCAGAAGCGGATTGAGAAGCGCTACGAACGCATTTTACTCGGGACCAGGGTCGCGAAACTCGAGGCGCTCGCGGAGGGCTTGCGGGCGACTTTCGAGGGACCTGGAGCGCCCGAGCCGCAGGTATTCGACCGGGTGCTGGTCGCGGTCGGCCGCACCGCCAACGGCAATGCGATCGACGCGGCCGCGGCCGGCGTCGCCGTGGATCCCCGCGGCATCATTGCGGTGGACAAGCAAATGCGCACCAATGTGCCGTATATTTTTGCGATCGGCGATGTGGCCGGCGCGCCCATGCTGGCGCACAAGGCCACCCATGAGGCGAAGGTCGCGGCGGAAGTCGCCGCCGGCCGGAAATCGGCCTTCGACGCGCGCTGCATTCCCTCGGTGGCATACACCGATCCGGAAGTTGCGTGGGTGGGCATCAACGAGACAGATGCCAAGTCGCGCGGCATCGATTTCGGCAAGGGGACGTTTCCCTGGGCCGCGAGCGGACGTTCCCTGGCGCTGAATCGCGACATCGGCCTTACCAAGATTCTGTTCGATAAACAGACCCATCGGGTCATCGGCGCCGGGATAGTGGGCACCAATGCCGGGGAGCTGGTCGCGGAACTCGGCCTGGCGATTGAAATGGGTGCCGATGCAGCGGATATCGGATTGACCATTCACGCCCACCCGACGCTGACGGAAACCGTTGCCTTCGCGGCCGAGGCCTTCGAGGGCACGTTGACGGACCTCTACATCCCGAAGCGCTGATCCCGTTGCCGGACTCGCCGCTCAATGCATATCGACACCCGGCAACGGTTCGGCACGAAATCCGGATCCATCTCATGCGGTTGATCCGCAATTCGGTTGTCTCGTCGCTGCTCGCCGTGTTCATGGCGGGCGCCGCCGCGCCGGCGTTCGCCGATGATCCCTGTGTGGGATTCAAGTGGGACGTGAGCAAGGAACGGGCGCTTTTTGCGGGGCCGGCGATTTCCTTGCCGGCGGGCAAGGACCGAACGACCGCCGCCGCCGTGGCGACGAACCGCCTGTATCGGCTGCATCTGATTCCACAGGATCAGGTGAAATTCGCGGCGCCGCCCGGAAAGATCATGCCGAACGAAGGCGCCTATGCGGGTCTTGCGATCTTGAAAATCCCCACGCCGGGCAGCTACCGCATCGCCATCGACGTCCCCATTTGGATCGATGTGGTGTCGAACGGAAAGCTGGTTCCGGCAAACGATTTCCAGGGCCAACGGGGCTGCGGCGCACCGCATAAGATCGTCGAGTTCGTGCTCGCGGCAACGCAACCCTACGTGCTGCAATTCGGCGGCGCCACCCAGGACAGCATTCGAATGACGGTTACCCGGGCTCCCCTACGCAAGCTTTGAGGCCGGTCATCCCGAGCGGCATCGCCCGGATCGCGGGACTCGCTCAAGGCGCAGCGATGCAGGTTTTCAGAAACGACGTCTTGTCCGCACCCATCAGCTTCTTGGCCCTGGCGTTTTTGAGACAGGCGGTGCGCTTGGCGTGCTTTTTTGCAGCCGCGTCAGCGGCCTGCGTGGCGGCCGGCCGTGTGGCGGCCGGTGACGACTTCGCGGCGACCGGCGTTGGCGTCGCTGCGCCTGGCGGCGCGGCCGCCGCAAGAACTCCGGCAAAAGGCAACAGGCTCAGGCACAAAACGGTCGTTGCGGGTGAAAAGCCCATGATTGTTTCCCTCGAAGATTGAAGCCACCGCGGCGCCCATAATCGTTCAGGATAGCCGTCGTCGATCCGCGCGCCGATGACGCGCGGATGAAGCTTGCTTAACGTTTGCGGCGCTGCGCTAGGTTCCGGGGAGCGCCGCGAGACGCTGGCGTGCCAGCGCCAAGTAGCGGCCTTCGTCCGGAACTCGGCCGGCCCGTTGGGCCTGCCACAGGGTCTGTGCGAGTGCCTCCATGAGCGCATGTTCCCCGCGGTGCAGATCGCCGAACCGAGCTTGCAATCGGTGGTGCAGTTCGCGAACTCCCGGCGGCCGGTCGATGGACACTTGTTCGCGAACCGCCAGATGCAGCCCCATATGTAAAAACGGATTCTCGGCGTCGCCTGCGAGGCCCGATTCGAACGCCATGGCGGCGTCCGGATCGCCCACGAGGGTTTGGTATTCAGGATGCACGCCTATCACATCGGTAATCATGGCCTCGAGCGGTGTGAGCGGCGAATGTTCCAGGTACTTGCGCCAGGCTTCCGCATAGGTTCGGCGCAGCTGCTCGCGGCTATGGGTTTCAAATGCGGTCATGGTCGCCTCGCCGTGCCGTTCCCCGGGTGCGCGGGGGTTTTGTGAGGATACTCGCAAAGATCCGCAATCTGGCAGGTGGGGCACGCCGGATGGCGCGCCTTGCAAACGTAACGGCCGTGCAAAATCAGCCAATGGTGGGCGTCCCGGCGAAACTCGGGCGGCACGAATTTCATGAGTCTGTCCTCCACCGCCCGCACGGTTTTCCCGCGGGCGAGGCCGGTGCGGTTGGCGACCCGAAATATATGCGTGTCGACGGCGATGGTGGCTTCGCCGAACGCCGTATTCAAGATGACATTGGCGGTTTTGCGCCCGACGCCCGGGAGCTGCTCCAACGCCTCGCGCGAAGCGGGCACCACGCCGTCGTGCCGCTCGAGCAAGAGCCGGCAGGTCGCGATGATGTTCTTGGCCTTGCCGTTGTACAGCCCGATCGACTTGATATGGCGCGACAACCCGCCTACCTCCAGTGCCAGAATGGCCGCCGGTGTATTCGCGACACGGAACAGGCCCGCGGTGGCCTTGTTCACGCCCTTGTCGGTCGCCTGAGCGGAGAGGATGACGGCAACCAAGAGTTCGAACGGGGATTGATAATTCAATTCGGTGCGCGGCGCCGGATTGGCGGCACGCAGGCGGGTGAATATCGCACGCCGTTTGGCGTCGTTCATGGCGGCGCGTCCGAGCCGCTCATGGCGCAATGCTCGAGGGGCGCGGCGCGGCAGCCTTCTTGGCGTCGAGTTCACGCTGCCGATCGGCGGCTCGATTTTGCATTCGGGCGCCGTGCGCTGCAAAGCGCTCGCGATTGAGCGCCGCCTGGTTCGCCGCAGGCGGAGGTCCCGGCCGCATCTCGATGCAATCGACCGGACAAGGCGGCAGGCACAGCTCGCAGCCGGTGCAGCGCTCGGTGAGCACGGTGTGCAGGTATTTTGCGGCGCCAATGATGGCGTCGACCGGGCAGGGTGCCAGACAGCGAGCGCAGCCGATGCATCGGGATTCGTCGATCCAGGCAACGCGCGGCGGCATCTCCTCGCCATGCACCGGATTCAGAGCTCGAGCGGGTTGACCCAGAAGTTCTGCCAGAGCCTGTATGGTCTTGCCGCCGCCGGGGGGGCATTGATTGATCTGCGCCTCGCCGCTCGCGATTGCCGCGGCGTACGGTGTGCATCCGGGATAGCCGCAGCGGGTGCACTGAGTCTGCGGCAGCAGCGCGTCGATGCGCGCCACGATGTCAGGCGCGGTCTCGCTGCTCATGTCATTTGACGCTCATGTCACTTGATGCGCATGCCGGGAGTCGCTCCGGAGTCCGGCGACAATACGAATATTTCCTTCCCCCCGGGGCCTGCCGCCAACATCATGCCCTCGGACGTGCCGAAGCGCATTTTGCGCGGCGCCAGGTTCGCCACCACCACGATGAGACGACCGACCAAGCCCGGATGATCGTAGGCGGCACGAATGCCCGCAAGGATTTCACGCTCGCCCAAGTCGCCCAAATCCACACGCAGTCGCAACAGTTTGTCCGCGCCGGCCACGAGATCAGCGCTCAGGACCTTCGCCACCCGCAAATCGACGCGCAAGAAGTCATCGATTGAAATCATATTGCCATCGGCCGCGGCGGCGGGTGCACCTGGTGTGGCCGACGCGCGTGGTGTGGCCAACGTGGCTGGTGTGGCCGACGCGTCCGGGGTGGCCCGCTTGGTTTTCGGCGTGGCGGGGGTCACGGGCGCCGGCAGGGACTGTGGCGCGGAGGGTTCGATCAGCCGAGCCACGGCCTCAGGGTCCAGGCGAGTTGCCAACGGCTCGTACGGCGCTATCGCCGCGCCCAGCAGGGGAGTCGCGGCGTTCGCCCAAGTCCATTCCGCTTCCCGAAAGAAACGCCGTGCCCTTGCCGCCATGTCGGGCAGCACGGGTTGCAGATAGATCATCAGTACCCGAAATAAATTGAGTCCCTGAGTGCAGATTCCCTGCACCTGCGCGGCCTTGTCGGCCTGCTTCACCAGAGTCCAGGGTTTTCGCGAATCGATGTATTGATTGGCGCGGTCGGCGAGCGACATGATCTCCCGAACGGCGCCCGCGGTATCGCGTCTCTCGTAGCTTTCAGCGATGGCCTCGCCGGCGCCCGTGAACGCGGCAAAGAGATCCGGGTCGGGGAGCGCCGTGCCCAGGGTGCCGGCGGCGTTCTTGGTGATGAAGCCGGCGCAGCGGCTCGCAATGTTCACCAGCTTGCCGACGATGTCCGAATTCAACCGCGTGGCGAACTCATCGAGGTTCATGTCGATGTCGTCGATCCCGGGGCCCAGCTTGGCGGCAAAATAGTAGCGCAGGTATTCCGGCGCGAAGCTATCGAGATAGCGGCGCGCGGTGATGAAGGTGCCTCGGGACTTCGACATTTTCTGGCCGTTGATGGTGACGAAACCATGCGCATGCACGGCGCTCGGACGGCGCATTCCCGACGCCTGCAGCACCGCCGGCCAGAACAGGGTATGAAAGTACAGAATGTCCTTGCCGATGAAGTGATGCAGTTCCGTCGGCGCATCCACGGCGAGAAAGTCGTCGAACTTCAAGCCCGTGCGGGCGCACAATTGCGTAAAGCTCCCCAAATAACCGATGGGCGCATCGAACCAGACGTAGAAATACTTGCCCGGCGCATCCGGGATCTCGAAGCCGAAGTAGGGTGCGTCGCGCGATATGTCCCAATCCCGCAGGCCTTGAGAAAACCACTCGTCGAGTTTACGCGCGACACTTGGCTGTACGGTGCCGCTCTGCATCCAGGTTGCGAGGGCCTGCTCGAAAGCGCTCAAGCGAAAGAAGAAATGCTCCGATTCGCGCCAGACGGGCGTCGTACCGCTCACCACCGAGATGGGGTTCTTGAGATCCGCGGGCGTGTAGGTGGAGCCGCAGTTCTCGCAGGAGTCGCCATACTGGTCCGCCGTGCCACAGACGGGGCACACGCCCTTGACGTAGCGGTCCGGCAGAAACATTTTCGCGGTCTCGTCATAGGCCTGGCGTACGCTGCGTTGGTCGATATACCCGGCGCCGCGCAAGGTGAGGTACATCCGGTCGCATATCGCCTTGGTTTCCGGCGAATGCGTCGAGCCGAAGTTGTCGAGGCCGATCAGCATGTCGGCCAAATCGCGCCGGTGTTCGATGCTGACCCGGGCGATCAGTTGCTCGGGCGTGATGCCTTCAGATTGCGCCTTGAGCATGATGGGGGTGCCGTGCGTGTCGTCCGCACAGACGTAGTGGCACTCATGGCCGCGAAGCTTCTGGAATCGCACCCAGATATCGGTTTGGATGGCCTCGAGAATGTGGCCAAGGTGCAGAGGGCCATTGGCGTAGTACAGCGCACTGGTCACCAGAATTCGGCGTCGTTGGGTCATGCCAAATTATGCCACGCCGGCGCCGGTCGGTGGGCAAAGCGGCTGCGCGCCTCGAGGGCGGCGCCCGATGCAGTGCGGACTCGAGACGCCGCGCGCGGACTTAAGACGCCTCGCGGAACTGCTCGAACCGGGATTTGTTGATGGCTTTTTTGAACGCTTCCTTGCCGGTAATTTGCCGCTGATCCAGCAGTGTTTGAATGGCCGTGTCCATGAGACGCATACCCACCGCCGCACCGCTTTGCATCGCATTTTCCAATTGATCCATCTTGCCCTGGCGTATCAAATTGGCCACTGCGGGGGTATTGATCAGAATCTCGAGAGCCGCGATGCGGCCCTGCTTGTCGGGTTTGGGGATGAGCTGCTGGGAAACGACTCCGCGCAGGCTGGTCGACAGCATGGTGCGCACGTGCGGTTGCTTGTCGGCCGGGAATGCGTTCACCAGGCGATCCACCGTGGCGGCGGCGCCGTTGGTGTGCAGCGTGCCCATCACCAGAATGCCCATCTCCGCCGCAGTCACCGCGATGCTCATGGTTTCGAGATCGCGCAGCTCGCCCACCAGAATCACGTCCGGATCTTCGCGCAATGCCGACAGCAGGGCGGATGAGAAGGATGCGGCGTGGACGCCGATCTCGCGTTGGCTGATCAGGCAATTCTTGCGCACGTGCACGAATTCAATGGGATCTTCGATGGTGAGAATATGGCCTTTTTCTCGAGTATTGATGTCGTCGATCATCGCCGCGAGCGTGGTGGACTTGCCGGACCCGGTCTTGCCCGTGACCAGAATCAGGCCGCTGTTGATCTTGCACAGATTGAGAACCGCCTCGGGCAATTTGAGTTCCGCGGCCGTACGGGCCTTGGACGGAATCGCGCGAAATACGGCGCCCATGCCGTTCAGCTGGCGCATGACGTTGACTCGGAACCGGGCAATTCCCGGGATGCTGTAGGCGAAATCCGTGCCGTCCTTGGCCTCGAAGCGCTCGATCGCCAATTTCGGCATGATTTCGTACAGGGTGGTTTTGACCATATCGGCGGCGAGCGGCTCGGAGCCCAGCGCCTTGAGTTCGCCGTATTGCCGCACGCGTGCAGGATCACCCGCCAAAAAGTGCAGGTCCGACCCATTGCTCTGCAAAACCTGGTTCAAATAGCTGTCGATGGCTGCCACGGGGTTCTCAGGTGCTCGCGGGCTCGGCGGGGGCGCCTGCCATGTCGGTCACGAAACGCTGGAACTGGCGTTTGTCGGAGGCGTATGAATACGCATGCTCCGGATCCACTTCCTTGGCGGCGATCGCCGCGAGCAAGGCTTGATCCATGAGTTGCATGCCGTATTCCTTGCCCATTTGCAGCTGGCTCGGAATTTGGTGCGATTGGTCGGTCATGATGAGCTTGCCGATGGCCTTGGTCAGCACCATGACCTCGCAAACCGCGCGTCGCGCGCGTTGATCGGGACTCTTGACCAAGATTTGCGTAATGACGGCGATCAGGCTCGAGGCGAGAAAACTCTTGGTCTGTTCGCGTTCTTCGGTAGGCAGGGCGTCGATGATGCGGTCGATGGTCTTGGTGGCGCTGGTGGTGTGCAACGTACCGAGCACCAGATGTCCGGTTTCGGCCGCCGTCATTGCCATGGAAATGGTTTCGGAGTCACGCAACTCGCCGACCAGGATCACATCCGGATCTTCGCGCATGGCCGCGCGCACGCCCTCGGCAAAGGAGGGCAGGTGCGTGCCCAGCTCGCGCTGAATGACTTGGCTGGTCTTGCTGCGATGAACGAATTCGATGGGGTCTTCCAGGCTGATGATGTTGAGCGAGCGTGTCGAATTCAGGTAATCGATCATCGAGGCCAGCGTGGTCGACTTGCCGGTGCCGGTGGAGCCGGTGACCAGGA
>Ga0070696_100001334_pt1 | contig 16097 bp, 16 predicted proteins | sample KBSK1253metaG_FD_65474 | JGI IMG/M metagenome (GOLD analysis project Ga0070696, IMG submission 65474) | Corn, switchgrass and miscanthus rhizosphere microbial communities from Kellogg Biological Station, Michigan, USA - KBS K1-25-3 metaG | ecosystem: Host-associated > Plants > Roots >... | reverse complement strand
CGACGTCGAGACACCCTGGCTCACGAATCTCCACTGCCGGCCATAGGGGTCGGTGGCCTGGAACGCTTGCCCGGTCGTGAGGCTCACGTCGAACTCCTTTTTGAACGCGAGTCCCGCGAACGCGGCGAACAACAACACGATGCCGGCGTGCACGATGTAGCCACCGTAGCGGCGTCGGTTCCGCGCGACGAGTCGCACGAAGGCCAGCGCGAACGACTCGCCGTGAATCGAGCGCCGAGCACCCACCCCCTTCGCGAACTCCTGGACGATCGTCCCCGCGACGAACGCGGCCAGCAGGTACGACACGAGCGCGTACCCGTTGCGCATGCCGAGCAGCGCCAGCAAGGTGGCGAACGCGACGCCAGCCAGGGCAGGCGCGAAAAACTGGCGCCGCAGATTCGAGAGCGACGCTTTGCGCCACGCGATCAGCGGCCCGATCCCCGTGAGCCCGAGGAGCAGGAGACCCAGCGGAATGTTCACGGCGTTGAAGAACGGCGGACCGACCGTGATCTTCTCGCCGCGAACCCATTCACTGAGGATCGGGAAGAGCGTGCCCCAGAGAATTGAGAACGCGATCCCGACGAACAGCAGATTGTTGTACAGGAACGCCGCCTCGCGACTCACCATGCTCTCGAGCCCGGCCTTCGCCTCGAGATCCTTGAGACGCGTCGTCACCAGGTACGCCGTCGCCGCGATCGACACACCGAGGAATGCGGCGAACCATCCGCCCACCGGCGACTGCGCGAACGAGTGCACGCTCTCGATGATGCCGCTGCGCGTGATGAACGTCCCCAGAATCGACAGGAGGAACGTGATCACCACGAGCGTCACGTTCCATTTGCGCAACATGCCGCGTTTTTCCTGAATCATGATCGAGTGCAGGAACGCCGTGCCGGTGAGCCATGGTAGAAACGACGCATTCTCGACGGGATCCCAGGCCCAGTATCCGCCCCACCCCAGCTCGACGTACGCCCACCACATGCCGAGTACGATGCCGACCGTCAGGAAGAACCAGGACAGCAGGGACCAGCGACGCACCGCGGCGAGCCACTCGGCGTCGAGACGTCGTGTCACCAGCGCGGCGATCGCGAAGGCGAAAGGAATCGCGGTCGCAACGTACCCGAGGTACAGGTTGGGGGGATGAATCGCCATTCCCGGGTTCTGCAACTGGGGATTCATCCCGCGTCCATCCATGGGCAGCCAATCGAGGCGCGAATACGGGTTCGCCTTGAAAGCGGTCGTGGCGAGAAAAAACACCATCACGGCGCCAAGCGTCCCCGTGACGAACGGCATCAGCTCGCGATTGCTGGCCCGGTTCGACCAGACCGCGATCGCCGAATAAAACGACAGGATCAGCGCCCAGAACAGCATCGACCCGGCCTGCCCGCTCCAGAATGCCGTGAACACATAGATGTTCGGCATGTTGGCGCTGATCTGGCTCGCAACGTAGGACAGCGAGAAGTCGCGCGTCAGCAGCGCGGTCCACAATCCGATCGACGCCAGCAGCGTGAAGGCGAAGGCGCTGTACGCCGCGCGTTCACCGCTGCGGATCAGATCAGCACGACGGCCAAGCCCGCCGGCGAACGAGACCGTCGCGCACCAGGCGGCCATGAGGAGCGCGATCCAAAGCGACAGCTCGCCAACGACGATCACGCGCGCGGAGTCTTTGCGGCCTGGTATCCGGGAGTGTCGCGGTATTTCTCAGGCGCGTTCTCGTATCGCGAGGCGCACTTCGCCAGCAGCGTGGTGGCGTGGAACGTCCCGTCCTCGCCCATGCGTCCTTCGACCACGACGTCGACGCCGTCGGTGAACGTGTCCGGCGCGATGCCGCGATACACCACCGGCACCACCCGCGCACCATCGGTCACGTGAAAAGCGTACTCTCGGCCGCCCGCCGCGCGCTTGATGGATCCGGGGACCACCCGCGCGCCCAATTTCATGCCGACGCCGTGCAGCGTCGGATCTGCGGCGAGCTTCGTCGCCAGCTCGCTCGGCGTGACATAGTACACACCGGTCGCCCGGATGGAGCTGGCCATGAGATAGCCGGCGACCACCAGAATGAGCCCCGCACCAAGGAGGAACTTCGAACGCGGTTTCATGCTTCTCCAATATACAGCGCCGCGCTCACTGCGTCCCGCGCGCGCCGTTCAGCAGGGCCGCCGCCGAGACGCCTCCCGCGGCGTCCCAGACCAGATCCTCCAGACTGAACGGCTTCTTCGCCCGCCGGTCGCGACGTTCCTTCCACAGGCCGATTCCCATCACGGACGCGCCACCTACGATCTGACTCGGGACTCGATCCACACCGACCGCGCGCGCCGTCGAATAGGCCGCGCTCTGAACGAGCGCGGACATGAGAAAGTGTTTCACTTTGTCCGCGCCCAACCACCGATTGAGCTGTGGCGGGAGCGACAGCAGCGCGACCAGTCCCAGTACGCGAATCACGCGACTTGCCGGCCCCCCCGGCCCCCCCGGCCCCCAACTCGATGGATCGCCTTCCAGCGCTCCGCGATCAACTGGAGAGCGTCCCGCAGCAACCGCTCGTGCCCCGGCTCGTGGATCCAGCTGCTCGCGCCTGAAGGATGGGGCAGCGGGATAATCACCGTGCGCTGTGCGTCATACGCCAGGGTGCATTGTGCGTCATTCGTCAGCGCGTGTTCCTTGCCGATCACTCCGTCCAAAGGCACGGGGCCTAGGAACGCGTCGATGGCGAGCCGCCCCACGGGAATGATCAGCGACGGCCTGATGATGCGCAGCTCCGCGGAAAGCCAGTGCGAGCAATTCGCGCGCTCGGTCGCGCTGGGCACTCGATCGCCTCGTCCGCCTTCGTTGGCACCCGGGTAGCAGCGTGTGATCGCGGCGATGTACAGCCGCGACCGCGCGGTCTTTTCATCGATGCCAACGCTCCCAAGCCAACGAAAGAGCGTGGCGCCCGCGCGACCGGAAAATGGCGGGCCTCCCCCGGACTCCACGATGCCGGGCGCTTGCCCCACCAACATCGCCCGCGGAGAGCGCGCAATCGAAACGATCGGCCGTACCTCAGGCGGATGTCCGCACGTGCGGCACTGCAGCAGCGTCGCGCGGTGTTCGTCGAGGAGGTCGGCCTTCTTCATCTGTCTGCGTCCCCGTGCTTCACCCCGAGAAAGTAATCCCTCTCACGCGGCCCGGGCGACGAGCGCGCGAGGCTTCCGGCGACGCTCGGGAAAATGGCGATCCAGGAACGTGATCAGCGCGCGTTCTTCTGGCGAATGCGCGAACGTTTCGGCCGTATGCACTGCCCCCCCCCTTCTCATGGAGCGAAGCGTGATGGTCTCTCCTTCGTCCAGGTAGCGCGCGAGCACCATGGGATGCACGTACGACGCGCGGCAGATTGCCGGTGTGTTCCCCAGCTCGCTCGACACGATGCGCATCGCGATTGCGACGTTCCGTTTCGCTTCCGTCACCGACCGCGCGGGGCCGATCTCCGCGAGCACGGTCGCCGCGCGCAACGTGCCCCCCCACGTTCGGAAATCTTTCACCGCGAATGGGCCGATGTGCGCGCGCAGGTAGTCCATCAGGGCGACGCCGTTCAGGTCGTGCCAACCCCGGCGGTCATGATATCTGAACAGCCGTTCGCCCGGCGTCTTCGCCAGCCGGCGCACGAGCGCCAGCAGCTCGGGATTCGTGATCAGTTGCCGTTGCTTCTTGCTGGACTTCCCCATGTAACTGAAGACCGCGCGGCCAGTCTCGAGCCGGACGTGACGTTTGCGCAAAGTCGTCATGCCGTAGCTGCGGTTTTCCTGGACGTACTTTTCCGAGCCTGGGCGGAAGAGGCTCTCGCTGATCAGGCGCAGCGCGATGGCGCACGCGGTGTCGCGATCGAGCTCTCGATGATGCGACTGCGCCCTCAACACCTTTCGAATTCGGGGAAGCGCTTTCGCCAGCTGCCGCACGCGGTGGTACTTCCGCAGCTCGCGCCGCTCGACGGCCGTCTCGTTGTATCGGTATTGTTTTCGTCCGCGCACGTCGAAGCCCCATGCCTGGATGGAACGGCGTGCATCCGATGCGATGTGCACGCCCCGCCAGGCCGGAGGCACGCGAAGCTTGCCGATGCGTCCGAGCGTACGCACGCCCTTCACGGCGCGTCCGTCCGCGTATGCGTACCGGAAGCCCGACGTCGCGGTTCCCTTGCGAAGAATCCAACTGTCAGCCATATGCTCGCCCGCCCGGCGCAAGAAGCAGTCCGAGGGTACATTCTCGGAGGAGTTTGTCATGACAACGCACACCTACCAATTCCTGAAGCTCGACGTCGCTGATCGTATCGCCACGATCACCTTCAATCGCCCCGACAAGCTCAACGCGCTGAACGACGCCACGATGGTCGAGTTGGGGACCGCCGTCGACGACGTGCGCGGGAACGATGCGGTGGCCGGTGTCATCCTCACAGGAGCGGGGCGAGCGTTCGTCGCTGGCGCCGACATCGCCGAGCTTCGCGCCAAATCCGCGACCGAAGCGTACGCGCTCGCCCGTCGCGGACAGGATGTCTTTCGCCGGCTCGAGACCTGCCCAAAGCCGGTGATTGCCGCCGTGAACGGATTCGCGCTTGGCGGCGGATGCGAGCTCGCCATGGCGTGCCATGTCCGCATCGCGTCCGACGCGGCCAAGTTCGGCCAGCCGGAGGTCAAGCTCGGCGTGATTCCTGGCTACGGCGGAACACAACGGCTCACCAGACTCGTGGGTCGCGGTCGCGCGCTGCAGTTGTTGCTCACGGGGGAGATGATCGACGCCGCGGAGGCGCATCGCCTCGGCCTCGTGAATCGCGTGGTGTCGAGCGCGGAGTCCGTAGTGGAAGTCGCGCGCGCGATGCTGCTGCAGATGCTGGCCAACGGTCCCCTCGCGCTCGCGCACTGCATCGAGGCGGTGAATCGCGGCGCGGACGTGTCGATGGACGAGGCGCTCGCGCTCGAGGCGGCAGCCTTCGGACTGCTCGCGTCCACCGCGGACATGCGTGAGGGGACGTCGGCGTTCCTCGAGAAGCGCGCTCCGCGTTTCCGCGGGGCCTGACGCCGCGCCGCGTCGTCCCCCCCCCCCAACCCACCATGGCCGATTCGAGAGCGAGCATCGCCTCGCTGTCGCTGAAGGATTTTCGAAACTTCGAGCGGCTCGAGTTGGAGCTCCCGTCCGCGGGTCTCGTCCTCGTCGGTGAGAATGGTCAGGGCAAGACGAATCTGCTCGAGTCCGCGTACTATCTCAGCTTACTTCGCTCCATGCGCGGCACTCGCGACGTGGACGTCGCCCGGTTTGGCGCGCCCGGGTTCTTCGTCGAGGCGGACTTCTGCGCCCCCTCTTCGCCCGCCGGGTCAAGCGCGGACGCGCATCGGCTCTCGATCGGGTTCGAGCGCGCCGGCCGGCGCAAGCGCGTGCGCCGTGATGGCGCGGTGCTCGATCGTTTGAGCGACGCGTTCGGCGCCCTTCCGGCTGTCATGTTTTCTCCCGCCGACGTCGACATCGTTGCCGGTGCGGCAAGTGCGCGCCGTCGCTTCCTCGACATCATGCTCGCGCTCAGCTCACGAGGCTACTTGCACGCGTTGCAGCAGTATCGTGGGGCCCTCGAGCGCCGGAACGCCGCGTTGCGCGATGCGGCGAGAAATGGAGGAGGGGGCGCAGCCACGTCGGCGATCGAGGTGTGGGAGCCGACGCTCGCCGAGCAGGGCGCGCGACTCGTCCGTGCGCGTCGCGCGTGGGTCAAACAGGTCGCCGACCGATTCGCCGAGCGCTGCGCGGCCGCGGGCGAGCAGGGTGCGAGCGCCGTGCGGTACGAAACGACCGTCGAGCCGAACGCCGAGAGCGTCGAGCTCGCGCTGGCGCAATCGCTCGCTGCTCGGCGTCACTCGGATCTGCGCTACGGTCTCACGCAAGCGGGACCGCACCGCGATGATCTGACGCTGCTGTTGAATGGCCGCGAGCTGCGCATGTTCGGCTCGGCCGGCCAGCAGCGGACCGCGGCCATCGCCTTGCGGACGCTCGAGGCTGAGACGCTCAGGGACGCGCACGGCGCGTCCCCGGTGTTCTTGCTCGACGATCCTTTCGCCGAGCTCGACGCGCGCCGGGCGACGCGAGTGCTGGCGTTGCTTCGAGAGGTAGGGATCGGACAGATTCTGCTCGCCGTTCCACGCGATTCCGACATTCCAGTCGAGCTCACCGATCTGCCCCGCTATCGTGTCGCCGCAGGCAGCGTGTCGCGATGACTGAAAAGAAGAAGCGGGCGCCGAAAAAACTCGGCGACGTGATGGGGGACGTGCTGAAGCGGTCCGGAATGGCGGATCGGATCGCGCAGGCGACCGTCATTCCCGATTGGCACGAGCTCGTCGGGCCACAGATCGCGCGCGTCACCGAACCGTTGTCGGTGACTCCACAAGGAACGCTGTTCGTCGCGGTCACGACGAACGCGTGGATGACGGAATTGTCGTTGATGGAGCCGGATCTTTTGCGGCGGCTGAATCAACGGACGGGACGACTCTCGATCAAGAAAATCCGCTGGCAAATCCGGCGCGCGTAGTGGCCAAAAACGCGACCCGAGATCACTTTTTTTACGGCGGCTGACTGGATGTGTAAATGCTTGTGCCGCTGGACTTTATGCGGAATGCATTCGGTTGCTTCCCACCCTCTATTTCGTTAGTTTGATGGCGATGCCGGATGCCTGATGCTTCGGTGTTCCTTCGGTCCTCAAATCCCGCGTTTCACTCATGGCAACACCGATCAATTCCACGGAGCAGGGCGGCGGGAAATACGACGCCGGGCAGATCCAGGTTCTCAAGGGGCTCGACGCGGTTCGTAAACGCCCCGGCATGTACATCGGTTCGACATCCGAGCGCGGATTGCACCATCTCGTGTTCGAGGTCGTCGACAACTCGATCGACGAAGCGCTCGCCGGATTCGCCGACGACATCAGCGTAACCATTCACGCCGACAATTCGATCACGGTCATCGACAATGGCCGCGGCATTCCCGTCGACATTCACCCGACGGAGAAAATGCCGGGGGTCGAGCTCGCGATGACCGTGTTGCATGCGGGCGGCAAGTTCGACAAGAACACCTATAAAGTGTCCGGCGGCTTGCACGGCGTTGGCGTCTCGGTCGTGAACGCGCTCTCCGAGCAGCTCAAGGTTTCGGTGAAGCGCGATGGAAAAGAGTTCTACATGGATTTTGTCCGCGGAAAGACGAAGACGAAGCTCAAGACGCTGAAGGACGTTCCGAAAAAGGAACAGGGAACGACCGTGTGGTTCAAACCGGATACCGAGATCTTCACGGATCTCATCTATCGGTACGACACCATCGCGATGCGGCTGCGCGAATTGTCCTTCCTCAACAAGGGCGTGAAGATCCTCCTCAAGGACGAGCGCGAAAAGGAGGAAAAGGAAGAGATCTTTCTCGCGAAGGGCGGGCTCAAGGAATTCGTCCAGCATCTGAACCGCGGCCGCAAGGCACTGCACCCCGACGTCATTTACATCGAGACCACCAAGGACGACATCGGGATCGAGCTCGCACTGCAATACAACGACGCCTACAACGACACCACGTTCTCGTTCGTGAACAACATCAACACGCACGAGGGTGGCACGCATCTCACCGGCTTCAAGGCCGCGCTGACGCGCATCATCAACTCGTACGCGAACAAAGGCGGATTCCTCAAGAAGGCGGACTTCACACTCTCGGGCGACGACGTGCGAGAAGGACTCACCGCCGTGCTGTCCGTGAAGGTGCATGAGCCGCAGTTCGAGGGGCAGACCAAGACGAAGCTCGGGAACTCCGAGGTCGAGTCAGCGGTCAAGACGGTCGTTGGCGAGATGTTGGGCAGCTATCTGGACGAGCATCCTCGCTCCGCCAACATCATCGTGGAGAAGGCCGTCAGCGCGGCGCGCGCGCGCGAGGCAGCCCGCAAGGCGCGCGACCTCACCCGTCGCAAATCCGCGCTAGATGTCGGCAACCTGCCGGGCAAGCTGGCCGATTGTTCGCTGACGGATCCGGCCATGTGCGAGCTCTACCTCGTCGAGGGAGATTCCGCGGGAGGCTCCGCCAAACAGGGCCGCAAGCGCGAGTTCCAGGCGATCCTGCCGCTGCGCGGCAAGATCATCAACGTCGAGAAGGCACGGATTGACAAGGTGTTCGCGAACGAGGAGATCCGGACCATCATCACGGCGCTGGGCACCGGCATCAAGGAAGAGTTCGAGCTGGACAAGGCGCGCTACCACAAGATCATCATCATGACAGACGCCGACGTGGACGGCGCGCACATTCGGACGCTGCTGCTCACGTTCTTCTTCCGGCAGATGCCGGAGTTGATCGAGGCAGGTTTCATCTACATCGCCCAGCCACCGCTGTTCCGCGTCGCGAAGGGCAAAGAGGAACACTACGCCTTCGACCTCAAGGAACGGGACGACATCATCAAGCGATTGGGCGGTGGCAGCAACGGCGACGGCAAAGGCAACATCAACGTGCAGCGCTACAAGGGGCTGGGTGAGATGAATGCGGGCCAGCTCTTCGAGACGACCATGGATCCAGAGCGGCGTACGCTACTCAAGGTCTCGAACGAGGATGCGGTTATCGCCGATCAGATCTTCCAAATGCTCATGGGCGACGAGGTCGAACCGCGGCGCGTGTTCATCGAGCAGAACGCGCGATTCGCGTCGAATCTCGACATCTAGAGTGTTCTCGGCACTAAAGTGTTCTCGGCCCGCGGCCGCAGAGAGCTAGAGCGGCCGCGGTGTGTTCTCGGCGGCGCGGCACCTGCCGCGCCGGTGACGTTCGTGCGTTAGAGACTCTGGTACTGTGCAAGCCCACCGGCGGCGCAGCCGCCGCCGAGTACAGCGGCGAAGCCGCGCACCGGCGCCGCTAAAACCCTTTACGGCGCCGGGCCGAGAACAAAACAATTAGAGCGGATGTCTCTTCTGCGCGCCCTGCGCCAATCGCAATAGCTGACGTCCAATGACAACGTGGACTGCGATCAGCGCCACGAATAGTCCACCGAGGGCAATCCACGCGACGGCCGCGTTGACGCTGTCGATCCCGCCCGTGCGCGCGGGACGCGTGACGAAGACGAGCAAGAGATAGAGCGCGAGCAGTCCTGCGCATGCGCCGACGGCTCCCAAACCTGCCAACCGGGCGATTTTCGCTGGCATGCCCGGACGCTAAGGCCTATTGGGGCGGCCGGCTAGTCGGGGGGGGCTGCTGCTGACCCGTGAGGCCCCCCGTAAGAGAGTTCACACCGACGTCGACGGTCTTCAGTACCTGTGTGAGAATCTCCGGATTCCTGTCCAGGGTCGCCACCACGCGATCCACGATGCGCGCGACATTGTCGAGGTCCACGTAGAGATAAACCTCCGCGAAGACGCCGACGATACCGAGCTGCACCTGTTTGATCCCCACGTCCACGCCAGCCGTCAGTTGCACCAGGTTCATCGCATTGGCGTCGAGCGCCACGTGAGCTCGGACGTCCTTGACGGTCAGGCCTATGGAATCCACCGAGAGCTCGGGGATCTCGAGAATCACGTCGCGATTCGGCGTGAGTGGCTGCTGGTTCGCCGTGAAACGCGTGCCCGGAGTCGCGCGACGCACAGTCGTATCACGCTGTTGGGCCGTGGCGCTCTGCGTCGCGCACAGCAGCGTGATGGCTCCCAGTACCAGTGACGTCCTCATCGCTTATCTCCGTGGCTGACTCGTCGTATCACCGGATGCCCGGCGGCCCATGCGAGACAGCGCGCGAACGTCTGCTCGCAAATGGACTTGTCCTCTTGCACCGCGCAGCACCAGCGTCGGATCGCGCATGTCGATGCGTGCACCAGCGCAGGCGCTCCACGCGCCCGCGTCGAATGAGCCGGGGGCAGTAGTTGTGCCAGTCGCGCGCGCCGCGCTTGCCCAACCGGCGCCGATCAAGGCCGAGAAGAACGGTCGAGTCCAGCGCCGCTCCGAGATGTTGAATGTCCAAATTGTGTCGATCGTCTGACGTGCATCAGCCCGCAACGCTTCCGGAGTGAGAGGGGCCGGATTCCTTCTGGCCCCTGAGTCGGCTGATGTCTGGACGAACAATCCGTTCGTCACGGGACATTCGGTCCGCGGCGCTTGCTGCCCGCGCACAATGCCAGCGGGAAGCGACATCACGCATCCCAGGGCCATCGCGAAGCGAGCTCTCATTGTGGTGGCCTTCTCGGAGCGGCTGGTCTCGCTTGGGCGGAATCACGGACGGTGACCGATGCGCATGGATCGTTCGAGGTCGCCGGTTGCGCAGCCACGCCCATCCGGCTCGCGAGGCACTGCGCGTTCAGGTGTCCCAAGATCTCCACCGCGATGTACACGTCGCGGTAAGTCGTGCCAGGCTGAATTCGCTCCGGAAGATTTCTGCGCTCGACGACGCGCACGGAGTCCGTCACCGCGCCGCACAGGCGCACGACAATCCGAGGCTGAGCGGCAAAGCGAACCTCGCGCGCGCTCGCCGAAGCGCGGAGGATGATGGTCGCATTCTCCGATGCGGCGGTACTCTCCCGCACCGGCGGCCGTGTGGAATCGCGCTGCGGCGTCACCTGCGCGCCACCGGCCGTCGGTGCTGGAGCCGACGCACAGGCTGACGTGTCTGCTTGGCTCAGTCGGTTCGTTGGCGCCGGCGTCTGCGCGCCGAGTGCGGCAGCTGCGCCCACTACCAATAGAATGCCGTGAAGAGATCGCATGCACCGCGCGGTGAGGAGCCGACGCGCTACGAGTCAACATTCGTGCCCGGTGAAACGTGCGGCAATGTTTTTGCTAACTGGCCTCGACGGCATCGCGCGACGCCGTGCAACGCCGAGAGCAACACTCATATCTGGTATCCGATCATGCGTCGTATTTCCGTATTCGTTGCAGCGGGTGTCGTCGGCATCTGCGCCACCGTGCCGAATCTCAGTGCGCAGGTGCGGCCCGCCGCGCCCGGCAGTCAGCGAATGCAAGGGACGCGTGACATGCACGTCGCGTGCGTCGGGCCCGACAGCACGCGTGGGATGCGCCGCGGGATCGGCGATACGCTGCGCGTGAGTCAGCGAATGCCGGGCGACACGAGTACGCGACAGGTCACCGGGGGCACGCCCCGTTCGCGGCAATACTCCGAGTACGACGTCGTGCTCGACATTCCCAACGTGTGCGTCGAAAAGATCTTTCTAAAAGTCGACAGCGTGACGGCCCGGCTGAACCTGCATGCGCAGATCTCGAACCTCGTGAAGATCGACGCGGGCGCCGACGTGTTGATCGGCACCGTCGATCTCACCATTCAGGACGTGCGAGCGACCGCACTCCTGCTCGTCGATCTCGATGATGTCGTGCACATCGTGGACAACACGCTGACGTTCGTCGACAATCACCCCGAGATCGTGCAGCAGCTCGGCAGTACGCTCCAGAACACGGTCGGCGCCGTTGGGGGCGCCGTTGGCGGGCTTCTACGCGGTCTGGTCATCGGCGTCACCCGCCTGGCGAATGGAAACACGCTGCAGCGCGTGGTGGACGAAGCCACGGGGTCGATCCTGGAGCGCACCGTATCCGCCGCCGGCGGCATGCTCGCACAGAAAGCGGTCGGCAGCATTCTCAACCTGCCGACCATCAAGGAAACGACCAACACCGCGGGCCAGCTCGTCCGTCAAGTGCGCGACCAGGCCGGCAGCCTGCTGGAGTACACGCTCGACAAGACGACGAACAAGATCTCCGGGGTCAAGCTCCTGCAGGGCGCTACCGGTCGCTGATTCTCCGGACCGCGGTCACTTCATGACCGCGGTCATGATGCGGCGGTAGTCCGTGTCCGATGTGAGACTCTCGGCCGCCTTGAAAAACGCGCGGCGCACTCTCTCGTCCGCGATGCCCTGCCTGTCGAGAAAGAGCAACAACACGTTCGCTTTCTCGACGTCCGACGTGATGGCCAGCGTGGCCTGCAACAGGCCGAGCTGGACCGCGGGAGTGAGCGGACGTTGCTTTGCCAGACTGCTGATCGCCGCGCCTCGCTCCACGTCGCTCGTCATCGCCACGATCGCGTCCAAATAGGCTCGCTGCACGGCGGAGTCGGCGAACACGGCCGGAGAGATCCGCTTGAGCACCTGCCCCTTGTTCATGTCCGACGTCATCATCGCCGTGCTACGCAGCACCTGCGCGACCGCGCTGAGCGGCAATGAATCCTTGTCGAGCAGCGCGAGAAGCGCCTGGCTGCGTTCGTGATCGGACGTCATCGTGAACACGGCTTCGAGATACGCGTCGCGCAACGCATCGCTGCGTTGATAGCGCTTGGCGATCAGCGCGAGCAGTTGGCCCTTTTCAGTGTCGGACGTCATCCGCTTGGTCGCTTTAGTCACCTCGATCAGGGTCTCGAGGTCCACGAGTTTGGGTGGCTCGGTGTCGGGCCGCAGCGCCGCCATGGGCGCAAGGCCAGCACTCATCCCGAGCGTCGTGGGAGCGATCGTGCCTAGCCGCTTCGCCAGAGACGCCAGTACGTGCGTGTCGTCGAGCAGCGAGACGCTGGCTCTCATTTCCTCTCGCTGGACCGCCGGAGCGACAGAATCGTTCGACGGGACCAGCACGACCGCCTTTGGCACTTCGGTGGCCGCGGCCTCACTCATTTTCACTCTCGTCTGAACTCGAGCCGCCGGCCGGAACGCCGCCAGCGGCGTCGCGAGCAGCACAGCGCCAAGCGTGAGGAGCGCCACTCGCGCGCGACGCACCGCCGTACGTTTGATCGCCGGATCGAGGATGGCGAGAAGCCGACCTTCGAGCTCCGAGCGGCGCGCCATCGCCAGGGCGGCTGCCGCGGGCGCGGTGGGTCGCGTGAGTCTGCGGGCGAGTCCGAGCAGCTCGTCGGCATATCGCGAGGCACGGGCGCCGGCAATGAGAACGAAGTCGTCGCACGCGTGCTCACGCTCGAGCCGCATCCGGCGTACCGCCATCCACACCAACGGATGGAACCAGAGGAGCGCGAGGGCAAGCTGCGCGAGCAGTTGTGTGAGCGCGTCGAACCGTTTCACGTGCGCGAGCTCGTGCGTCAGCACCGCGATGCGCTGTTCGTCGTCCCATTGCGCGGCGGCGGTCGGGAGCAGCACGACGGGATACACAACGCCCCACGTCACCGGTACGTCAGTCTCCTCGTTCTCGAGCAGCACGACAGGGCGCTCGATCCCGTACTCGCGCGACAACCGCAGCAGGAGCGCCAGCCATCGCGGGTCCTCCACAGGCCGCGAAGACCGCCGCCACGCGGAGACCCGCGCATTGGCGATGGCCAGGCGCGCGATCAAGAGCGCGGCCAACGTCAGCCAGAGAATTGAGATGACGCTCTGCGCGGACATGCGAAGCGACAACACATCCATGACCCTGGTCACCAGGTTTTGGAAGGAGGACAGTCGCGTCGAGTGAGTGTCAGCCCGCGGTGTCTCTGGCGCCGTTGGTGGTGAGGAAACCGGAAGCGGTGCCGCAACCACCGGCGCCATGATCTCGAGCTGCGTCGGCGTCGGCGTCACGGCGGCGGGAGACTCGAGCGGCGCATCGATCGACGCGGCGACCGTGAACACCGGGACATTCCACGCCGGCACGACAACCCCGAGCAGTGGAAGCGCCAGCACTCCGGCGATGGCGCTGCTCCAGATGAGATGCCGGGTTGCGGCGGACGCTTGGCGCAGCACACGTGTCGCCGCCCAGGCGCCGAACAACAATACCGTCGCGCGAATCGTGAACGACAGTAGTCCAAGGAGTAGCGCGTCGGTCCAGCCCGCCGCTCCGGAGGCAATGAGAGAGATCATCGACCCTCCTTCTTCGCGCCGTCGATCAGCTTCGACAGACGCTCGAGCTCGTCCTCACTCATACCGCCATTGTCGTTCTGCAGCAGCGCCGCCACAGCGTCTTCCGTGGAACCGTCGAAGAACGTGCGAACCAGATGCCGCATCGCCGACTTGCGAGCCTTCTCGCGATTCACCGTCGGCAGGTACACGTACCGCGGACCGTCCTGCTCGTGCCGAACATGACCCTTGTCCTCGAGCAGTCGCAGCATCGCCCGCACGGCTGAGTAACTCGGCGGCTCGGGCAGCTCGGCAAGCACCTCAGCGGCGGTGACTTTGCCGTGACGATACACGACATCCATGATCTGCCGCTCGCGGCGGCTCAATTGCGTGGTGAGGGGATCGGCCATGGTACGAGTGCGTCGGGGGGATGGGCGAGGTGCTAAGAATGTAGCATGTACCGCGTCTTCGCCAGTCAAATGCGCCTGTCCTGTTCGAGGAGTGCAGTGAGCGCGCGCCGGTACTCGAAATCGGATGAGATCGACCGCGTCGCCTTGAGATACAGCTCGCGCAGTTCTCCGCGGACCTGCACGACGTTCGCGAATTCCACGAGGAGCGACGCCAACTCGTAGTCCGAGTTGATGGTCGTCGACGCGCGGAGCACGCCGGCAAGGATCGCCGGCGCATCGGGGCGTTGCTTCAACAGGGCGGACAGGGTGCGCCGGCGCTCGTAGTCGGAGCTCAGCTTGCCGACCGCCTTGAAATACGCCTCGCTCGACACCGAATCCACAAAGCTGCGGCGCTGGGCCGCGATGAGCAGCTCGGCCAGCTCGTAGCTCGAGCTCATCGTCGACGCCGCGGTGAAGAATGCCGTTCGCGATTCGGCGGACGACACGGACTCGAGCCCGGCGGAGAGCGCTCTGCGCTTCTCGTAGTCGGAGCTCATTCGCTGCGCGACACCGATGACGCCTCGCGCGAGCCGGTCTGTCATCGGTCCCTGCGCGGCGATCGCCTTGAGCAGCTCGGCGCGCTCGTAGTCCGACGACATCGAATCGCCCGCCTGGCGGAGAATCCGCTCGATATTCGCGTCGGTGAGCTTCGTGTTCGCGATGAGGGCGTTGTAGTACTGCCGCTTCGCATAGTCGGAGTCCATGAGATACGTCTCATTGAGCACCGCATCCGCGCCGCCCTGCTTGATCAAGAGCGGCACCCGCGATTTTGCGACCCACGCGGTGCGGCGCTCGACGGCGAGCAGCATGTCGCTCATCCAGCGATCGCGATCGACGTCAAATCCGTTGGTCCCATCGAGGCTCCACCGGTATTCGAACGCAGACCCGCGCCCGGCGCCGGTGATCCGCACCTTGCGATTGTGATCGCCGTCCCGTTCCTCCAACTCGACATAGTCATCGATTGCCGAGAAGCCGGTCAGATCGCCGCGAACCGTGAATTCTCCACGCGCGTCCACGCGCAGCTCGCAATCTCCGCTGCGCAACCGGATCGTCGTCGTTCGCGTCCCGCGATCTCCGTCGCTCGACGTCCAGTTCTGATGGGAGCTGCCGCGGCGCGCCATCCTGCCGCCCGACAGACAGGTCTGCGCGAGCGCGTCGGTCGCAGTGATCGTGCAGAGGCAGACGAGCAGGGACATCCGAGGTGAGGCCATCATACGAGTCTCGAAGCTCCGGTGGATGTGCTAATATCTTAGCATCATGCTAAACAATTAGCACTACGCGGCAGTTCGTCAAGGGGTTTCGCGCGGCGCGGATGAGACCCGCCTTCAATAGGATGCGTCAGGGCCGCGCCAGCTCCTCGATCCCGTTCTTGCTAACTCTGTGTGATATCAGGGGTAACGGTGGCTCCGCTTCGTCGCCGATGACGATCGCGGCTCGCAGAGCGGCTCGCCCCCGCTCGATTCCCGCGCGGTCTCGGGCATATACGGAAGCGACCGGCTCGCCGGCGTCCACCCAATCACCGGGTTTCACCGTGATCACGAAGCCGACCGCGGGATCTACGGTGTCGGCCATGGTCGTGCGGCCCCCACCGAGCGCGATGATGCCGCGGCCGACCGCGCGCGGCTCGACGCGTTGGATCACACCGCTCCGCTGCGCTGTGAACAACTCGCATTCCGCGGCCTGGGGCAGCAACGCGGGATCGTCGAGCACATCGGGGTTGCCTCCCTGCTTCTCGATGATGCTCCGGAACTGCTCCGCAGCCCGCCCCGACGAGAGCGCGTCGGTCAATGTCGCGCGAGCCGACTCATGATCCTTCGACACCCCCGCCAGCAGGAGCATCTCGGCCGACAGCGCGATGGTGACTTCGACGAGATCCGCGGGACCTTCGCCTTTGAGCGCGGCG
>Ga0070696_100001333_pt1 | contig 16098 bp, 12 predicted proteins | sample KBSK1253metaG_FD_65474 | JGI IMG/M metagenome (GOLD analysis project Ga0070696, IMG submission 65474) | Corn, switchgrass and miscanthus rhizosphere microbial communities from Kellogg Biological Station, Michigan, USA - KBS K1-25-3 metaG | ecosystem: Host-associated > Plants > Roots >... | reverse complement strand
TGCAGAGCGTCGCGAGCATTTCCAGCCGGTCGTCCGAAAGCGCGAACAGTACGGCGGCGGCGACCGAAGCCCAGATCACGTCGATGGGCGAGCTGACGGCGACGTCGCAGCAGCTCGCGCAGCTCGCCGAGCGGCTGCGGGCCGGGATGGCGCGCTTCTCGATGCTGCGGCGCGATCAGGCAACCGCCGAGCATCGCATCCGGCCCGCAGCCGACTGATAGTCACCCCGCCCGAAAGGCCGCTGCGGCGTTCGTTCCTTGGTCCCACAACCCCGCATTGAGGGGGTGAAACGCGCGCAGGGCCTCCCGGTACGGGGTGACGAGTAGATCGACGTAGCGCGCCAGCGCCACGTCAAAAGGAAAGCGGCGGCGGAACTCTCCGGCGGTCACTCCCAGCACGGCTTTGAGATGGCGTCCGAAGCTTTGGGGCGACGAATAGTCCATGCGATACGCCACGTCGGACACCGAGAGTCCGGGATTCTGGAAGAGATAGGCCGTGTGGAGCAGTCGCATCGCGGCGAGGTAGCTCTTGGGGGAGGGAACGCCCGCGCGGTGGAAGCGGGACATCAGCGTCGATGGCCGGACGCGTAAGTGACGCGCGAGGCCGCGAACGGTGCTGAGCGCGGGCGCCAATCGCGCGACGGTCTCAAAAAACAAACGTGTCTCGACGGACGCATCGCCGAGCGCGGGCACCAATCGGGCCAACACGCGGGCCGCGACGGGCGAGGCCGGGTGCCCAACGACATCACGCAGGCGACGCCACCCTTCGGGGTGGGTGCAATCGACCGCCGTCCGCACACCCGTCGCTCCCAACCGCAATAACGTCTCAGTAGCCTCACGATCGTGTCGCGACACCAAGGCGACAGCAGGGATGGCGGGGAACTCGCGAACGAACCGCGCGACGATGGGCAGCTGCTCGCCGTGGCAACGATGGACCGAGATCACGACCGCGTCGACGCGGCGCGTGCGAGCGACGTGAAGGGCTTCTCGAAGCGACTCGGCGTGCAGCGTGTCGAAGCAGCCGTCACCGACGGCATCGATGCGGGGGCGTTCGGGGGCAGGGAGGACCGTGCAGACGGTGACCATGACCCGGCCACGCTAACGACGGGCCATCAAGGTTGGGTCAATGGCACCGCGCCTTGTGGCCAAGTCCGCTCAATGCGAAGCTACGCCATGACCGACGCGTCCCGCGTTCCGCCACGCCGCCTGATCATCGGATTCGGCAGCCTCGTGCTGATCCTGATGGTGGGTGGCGCCGTCTCGTTCGTGCGGTACGCGCGGACCCACGCCCCGAATCCCGCACTCGTCGCCGTGGCACCCTTCGACATCTTCGCGGAGCCTGGAGCCGGGCTCGACCGCTGGCGCGTCGGCCTGGCGACAGCCCTTACGGATCGCCTCAACAGCGCGCCGCTCGCCGCGGTCCCGCAGACCGTCGTCGCCGCCACCTGGCGCAGCGCGCCGACGCCTGAGATCTCCGCCGTCGAGCTGGCGCGCCAGACCGGCGCCGGCCTCGCCGTGTACGGACGGGTCGACTCGCTGCCGGGACGCACCGACTCGGTCCGCGTGAGTCTCCTCGCGATCGATGCGACGACGACCAAGGTCCTCTTCGGCGTCCTGGTCCGCTGGCCCGCCGCCGATCCTGAGGGACTGGCCGCCCGTCTCGCCGAGCACGTTCGCCACAACCATCCGGTGAAGAGTACTTTTCCACTGTGACCGATCCGGATCCAATTGCAGACTTGAACGCGGCGCTCGGCGATCGCTATATCATCGATCGCGAGCTCGGGCGTGGCGGCATGGCCACGGTGTATCTGGCCCGCGACCCGAAGCACGAGCGGTTCCTCGCGCTCAAGACGCTCCGCCCCGAAGTCGCCATGGCCCTCGGTCGCGAGCGCTTCCTCCGCGAAATCAAGCTCGCCGCCAGCCTCCAGCACCCCAACATCCTCCCCGTGTACGACTCGGGGGACGCGGGCGGTACGCTGTACTACGTCATGCCGTTCGTCGAGGGCGAGTCGTTGCGCGACCGCCTCGACCGCGAGCCGCAACTGCCGCTCGAGGACGCACTGCAGATCACGCGGGAAGTCGCCGACGCGTTGTCGTACGCCCACGGCCGCGACGTGGTGCATCGCGACATCAAGCCCGAGAACATCATGATGTCCGGCGGCCATGCGATCGTCGCGGACTTCGGCATCGCGCGCGCCATCAGCGCCGCGGGGGGCCAGAAGCTGACCGAGACGGGACTCGCCATCGGCACACCGGCATATATGAGCCCGGAACAGTCATCGGGCATGGGCCAGGTGGACCGCCGCAGCGACATCTACAGTCTGGCGTGCGTCCTGTACGAAACGCTCGCGGGTCAACCACCCTTCACGGGACCCACGGCTCAGGCGATCATGGCGCGGCACTCGCTCGATGCCGTACCGCGACTCAGAATCGTGCGGGAGACGATCCCCGACGCGCTCGAAGCCGTGATCAACCGCGCGCTCGCGAAGGTGCCAGCCGATCGCTACGCGACGGCGGAGCAATTCGCCGCGGCCTTGACGGCGGCGAGCACCGGCGGCGTCTCGCGGATCACGGCGGCCCGGCTGCCCGCGCTACCCGGGCGACCCTGGCTCAAGCCCGCGCTGGCGACCGGCCTCGTCGCGGTGCTCGCGGGGCTGGGGTGGATCATCTTCGGAGGGAAGGAAACCGCGGGCGCTTCCACGAGCGGTGGCCTCGACTCACGGCGCGTGGCGGTGCTGTACTTCAATGATCAGAGCCTCGATTCGTCGTTGGGACACGTGGCCGCCGGTCTCACAGAGGGATTGATCGGCGAGCTCGCCAAGGTGCGGGGTCTCAACGTGGTCTCGCCGAACGGCGTGGCGCCCTATCGGGGCAGCGACGTCGCGCGAGACAGCATCGCGCGAGCCCTGCATGCGGGGACCCTCGTCGAGGGCAGCGTCGACCCCGTCGGAGACCGGGTGCGCGTCACCGTGCGACTCGTGGAGGGCTCGAGCGGCGCGGACGTCGGGCAGCGCGCCACTTTCACGATGCCCGTCCGCCAACTCCTCCAGGTCCGCGACTCCGTGATTCAGGAGGCGGCGCGACTGCTTCGCGCCCGGCTCGGAGCCGAAGTGCAGCTGCGCGAGCTGCAGGCGGGCACCTCGAACCAAGAGGCCTGGGCCCTGGTGCAGCGCGCGACCGAGATCCGCCGGCAGGGCGAGCGCGCTCTGGCGGCAGGCGATGCGGCCGGGGCGATCCGCGATGCACGGCAAGCCGACTCGCTCGCGGCGCTGGCTGAGCAAGCCGATCCGCGCTGGCCCGACGCCGCAGTGCTGCACGGCTACATCGCGCTGCTCGACTTTCGAGCGCGCACGGAGCGAGCCGAGCGGGCCGCGCGCCTGCGCGATGGACTCGGCTACGCCAACCGCGCCCTTGCCCTGAGTCCGGGCGAGGCATCGGCGCTCGCGTTGCGGGGGACGCTGCGCTACCAGCTGTTCCGGCTCAATCTCGATACCGACTCCGCGCGTCACGCCGCGCTCCTCGACAGCGCGCAGTCGGATCTCGAGTCGGCCGTGCGTACGGACCCGACGTTGGCGGCGGCACACGCGGTGCTGAGCCAGCTCTACTACTTCCCGCCCCGCGAGGACCTGGTCGCCGTGGTGCTGGAGGCGCGGGCGGCGTACGAATCGGACGCCTATCTGCGGGACGCCGAGAACATCCTGGATCGGCTCTTCTGGGCGTCGCACGACCTGGCGCAATTCCCCGAGGCGCGACGTTGGTGTGATGAAGGCGGCCGGCGCTTCCCCCAGAACTGGCGTTTTACCGAGTGTCAGCTGTGGTTGATGATCACCCCCAACGCGGAGGTGGACATCCCTCGCGCCTGGGCTCTGGCGGCGCGGGCCGACAGCTTCACCCCGGCACCGGCGCGCCCGCTGCGGGGGCGGCTGCGGCAGTTCATCGTCGGCGGCGTGATCGGCCGCGGCGGCCCGGGCCTGCGCGACAGCGCCGAGCACGTCTTCGACCGGGCGCGCACCAACGACCGGACGATCGACGAAGAGCAGGATCTGCCCGGCTACGAGGCGGTGATGCGCGCGCAGTTCGGAGATAAGGACGGCGCCATCAAGCTGCTGCGCGAATACGTCGCCTCGCACCCGGGTCACTCCTTCCAGCGGGGCGGCACCTTGAACTGGTGGTGGCGGGGGCTGGAGCAGCAGCCCGGATTCCAGGCGGTCCTTCGTACGCAGGGCCACTAATGCCGTGAGGTGGTGGCGGTACGACCTTGAACCACGTTTGAAACAGCTTCGGGGAATTCTCGGGGTGTCGCGCCGTCGAAACACCCACGCCGTTCGGGCATGCAACTTGACTTAGCCCTCTCATGCCCGAGGGGGACAACCCTCGTCGGGACCCTTCGTTATCCGCTTTAGCCAGGAGTTGTGCATGCTGCGCCGCGCCCTAACGCCGCTCGCTGTTGGAACGCTCATCGTTCTCGCTGGCTGTCTCAGCGAAAACCTCACGCGCTCGACTGACGGCCCGATGTACGCGGTATCGGATGGCGCGCACCACGGCAACCCCGACTTCTTCTTCCTCGCCCCGATGTTCAACAATCCCAGCAACAATCCCAACTTCGAGCCCACCGCGTTCAACGGGAGTTTGCGCCCCGCGGTCGAGATCTGCGAATTGGGAGCTCCGGCGGCCGATCTCACACGGGTGTGTATCGCTGGCCCCCCGCTCAAGCGGTTTGCACCGGGGACCGTGAACCTCAGCCTGACGGACCAGATGTATTTCGTGAACTGGGATACGAAGGCGCAGGCACTGGACGTCAACAAGTTCTACCGGATCGAGGTCTTGGTCGGAGCGACCGTGCTCGGCTTCGCCGACGTGGACCCGGTGTCGAATGGCAGCCAGCTGAAGAACGTGCAGACGAACGAATACATTGGCCTCGTGGACGGGCGGACCCTCCCCATCAAGTTCCGGATCGAAACCGGCGCACTGTGCGGCACCGACGGGACGCCGTGCGCCGCCGAGACGATCACCCTCGCGCAGGGCGGCGGGGTAGACCTGGTCGTACCAGGTGAAGACTTCCATTTCGATGTCCCCGCAGGCACCCAGGCGACGGCTGGCGGACAGGCCGTCACCGAAGTGACGTTCAACCTCGAGAAGTGCGAGAGCATCGACGTCGATCTGCCGAAGTTCGGCCAATGCTTGCGGGTGACGGCGTTGTATGACGCCCCGGGCGCCGTGCTGACCTTCACGCAGCCCATCCTCATCTCGATGTGCAGCTTCGTTCCCGTGAGTGAGGGCCAACAGGAGCTAATCACACTGCACCAGCAGGACGGCGATCTCATCCGCGCCCTGCCGCACGCGCACCCGAACTGCGACGTGATTGGCGCGCGCGAGCAGGCCCCCTCCGGGCTCCTCGCGCGGAGTTGGAGGTTGATGCGCGATCTGGCCACGACGCTGGTCACGCCGCGCGAGCTCCACGCCGAGACACGTACCACCATGCTGCACCTGGGTGGCGGCGGCGAGACGAACAAGACGGGGGCCACATGCACGCCTCCGCCCTCTCCCACGGGCCACATGGCCGTCGGCCACATGGCGCTGGGAACCTGCACGACGAGCGCCGCCGCGGCGACGCCGCTGCCCTCCGCTGGTCGGACGATCAGCGACTTCCAGTTCGCACTGCCGGCCAAGATGAGTTACGTGGACCCGGATGATGCGAGCCGCACCGCACCGCCGGGACCGTTGGCCACCGCCGTGAAAGTCACGGACTGGAATGGCGACGCCGTACAAGGAGCGACGGTCACGTTCACGCAAACGGCCATTGAGGGTCCCTCGACGCCGATCGGGACGGCCGTCAGCAACTCGGACGGCATCGCGCAGGTGTCGTGGACGATCGGCACGGGCAGCAACATGGCCATTGCCAGTGGCCGCGGCATCGCGGCGGCGAACAACTTCCCCGCGGGCGTTCCGGTCAAGCCGTTCATGCCCGACATCTTCTCCGAGACGCCCCAAGTTCCCGTGGTCCTCGGCACCGGAGAGATCACGTTCCTGGCGACCGGCACGTTGCCCGCACCGGTGCTCGTGGCGCCGAGCGCGGCGAGCGTGATCCCGCAGAACAATCCTGCCATCGGCTGTTCGTTGCTGTCCGGCGGGGAGGGGAGAGGGTACGGGTATCAGATCCCCTTCGACTGGTCCGACGTGACTGGCGCAGCGAGCTACGAGATCTTCGCGACATTCCCGGGCGCCGCGTTGCCGATCGTGAACACGACCACCGCGGGCTCGCAGCACACCTTCACGAGCTGCAACTCGTTCGTGGCCGACGGGAACCTGAGCGGTTGGGAATGGCGCGTGCGCGCAAAGGACGCCGCCGGCAATTTCGGCGAGTGGAGCGAGACCCGCGTCTTTGATTTCGCGGCGTGCCGGTTGCCGGACGCCAGCGCGTGCCGGACGACCCCGATTGCCGGACTCCTGACCGATCCGACGGGGGACGCGGGCAGCGGCTCGGACGCCATCTGGGCGACGGGCACGGTGGCCGGTGGGAACCTCACCCTCAGCGCCCGGTTCGCGGGGACGACGTATAACGCCGCCACCTTCGTCGTGTGGAACCTGGATACCGATCAGAATACCGCGACCGGATTCCCGGGCATCACGAACCTCAATGGCGATGCGGCGCTGCTGGGCGTGGATTTCATCGTGCAGATTCGCGGCACGGCCTTTGGCGCCACGGTGACCGTGCTGCGCGGGAACTTCACCGTCGTGTCGACGACGCTCACGCCGACCTTCTTCGCAAACGGCGTGGACGTGACGATCCCGTTGTCGTTGCTCGACGGCGATGACGGGGTGTTGAACTACAAGGCGACGATCCAGACGCAACTCTCCGCGGGTTCGTGGACCGGGATCAACGACTTCATCTCCAATCTGGGGGCGCCGGTCGGAACCGTGGGCCCCTAGCAGCGGCCATCTGCTCGGCAATCTGTCGGCGGCTCCTTCGGGAGCCGCCTTCGTTTTGGGGCCGTATATTCTTTCCCATGTCCTCGCGCGACCTCATCGAGCGTGTGCGCCAGGCGCTGGGTGATCGCTACACGGTGATCACGGCCGTCGCTCGCGGCGGCAACGCCACACTGTTCGGCGCCTTCGACGCCCAGGGCCGGAAGGTCGCGATCAAGGTTCTCCATCCCGAGCTCGCGGTTTCCGTCGCCGCCGACCGCTTTCTGCGCGAGATCCGGTACGCCGGGCAGCTCGACCATGCGCACATCGCCCCGCTCGTCGATTCGGGCGAGACCGATTACCTGCTCTGGTTCGTCATGCCCTTCGTCGCCGGCGACACGCTGCGCCAGGTGTTGCGGCGCGATCGGCGCCTCCCCGTCGACGGCGCCGTCCGCGTCGCCACCGAGATCCTCGACGCGCTGGAGCACGCGCACAGTCGCGGCCTGGCGCACCGCGACATCAAACCCGACAACGTGGTCTGCGCCCCATCGGGCGCCATGCTGGTGGATTTCGGGATCGCCCGGGCGATTGCGACGTCGGGCGAGGATCGCGTGACGCGGAGCGGCTTCGTGGTGGGGACGGAGGAGTACATGAGCCCGGAGCAGGCGAGCGGCTCTCCCGACATCGACGGCCGGACGGATATCTATTCGCTCGGCGTCGTGCTGTTCGAAGCGCTCACCGGGCGGCCGCCGTTCTCGGCCGCGAGCGCCGCGGCGGTGCTCGACATGCAGCAGCATCACGCCCCGCCCGACCTGCGCGGCATCCGGCGTGAGGTCCCGAAGCCGCTGAGCGATGCCGTGATGAAGGCGCTGACGAAGTCGCGCGAGGCGCGCTGGCAAACGGCGGCCGAGATGCGGCTGGCGCTGCTCCCCTACGTCCTGGCGACCTGATCGATGAGGTTCCTCGCGGCCCTCCTGCTCGTCCCATCGACCCTTCACGCGCAGGCCCGTCCCCGCGCCCGCGATCTCGGCGTCCCCTTCGACGGCGCACCCGGACCCCTTAACGCCATCACCGACGTCGCCGGGGTCACCGTTGGCCAGACGACGATCGTCGCGGGGCAGGGAAAGCTCGTCGTGGGGCAGGGCCCGATCCGCACCGGCGTCACCGCCATCTTCCCGCGCGGCAAAACGAACGGGGATCCCGTCTTCAGCGGATGGTTCACGCTGAACGGCAACGGCGAGATGACGGGCACCACCTGGGTGGAGGAATCGGGCTTCCTCGCAGGGCCCGTCCTGATCACCAACACGCACAGCGTCGGCATCGCGCGCGACGCGGTGATCGAGTGGCTGGTCGCCAAGGGGTTCGACTTCGATTGGTCGTTGCCGGTCGTCGCCGAAACGTGGGACGGCTCGTTGAACGACATCAATGGCTTCCACGTGACAAAGCAACACGTCTTCCAGGCACTCGACAGCGCACGCGGCGGGCCAGTCGTCGAGGGCAACGTCGGCGGCGGCACCGGCATGATCTGCAATCAGTTCAAAGGCGGCATCGGCACGGCCTCGCGCCGGCTCAGCGCCGCCCGCGGCGGATATACCGTCGGCGTCTTGGTGCAGTGTAACTACGGCCTGCGGGCACGGCTCTCCATCGCCGGTGTGCCGGTCGGGCAGGAAATCCCCGACCTGCTGCCGACGCGCGATACGCTCCCAACCGAGCGGGGCTCGATCATCATCGTCATCGCGACCGACGCGCCGCTCCTGCCGCACCAGTTGAAGCGCATCGCCAAGCGCGCGTCCCTCGGTGTCGGGCGCCTGGGTGGAACAGGCGGGAATACCTCGGGTGATATCTTCATCGCGTTTTCGACCGCGAATCCGGGAGCGGCGAAGCCGGACAGCACCCGCGCCCTGACGATGCTCCCCAACGAGCGCATCTCCCCACTCTTCGAGGCCACGATCCAAGCGACCGAGGAAGCGATCGTCAATGCGATGGTGGCCGCAGAGACGATGACCGGCGCCGACGGCCTGCGAGTCTACGCGTTGCCGCACGATCGCCTTCGGGCGGCCCTGCGCAAATACAACCGCCTGGCGGAACCCGCGCGATGAGGCGCGCGCCTCTCCTCGCCATCCTCCTGGCCGTCGCCGCATGCCAGCCGCAGGCCCGTCGGCTGCTGCTGCTCGATCTCGCGTTGTCCGATCCGACGGTCTTGGACGCGACCGCCGCTCCGTGGCACGCCGTCGGCTACACCGTCGAGTACCGCCGTTTCTATCCGCACCTCACGCGGTCCGATCTGGCTCGCTATCACACACTCATCCTCCTCGGTGGCCGTGAAACCGAGGCGCCATCCGACGCGCTGACCCTGGGCGACATCGCGCTGCTCACGGAATGGACGCAGCAGGGTGGTGTCGTGGTCTTCGGCTACGCGGGTGACGGCGAAGGGTTCCTCGACCGCTGGATCATGAATCGCTGGCTGGCGGCGCTCGGCACAGGTCTCGTGATCGGAGATTTCCCGCTCGAGGATTCGGTCGCCGGAGCTGGGGGCGCGGGGGCGGAGCCGCAACCGAGCATGTTCCCGTTGCCGCAATCCGCCCTGCACAGCGCGGGCTTCGAGCCCTTCGCCGCTGGGCGCAACCACGTCGTGCTGGTGCAGCGCGAGAGTCAGGCGCTGGCGCGCAGTAGCGCGACGGCCTTCGTGCGGCCGCCACGCGAGGGGCCGGGAGCGCGCCCCCGCGCCGCCGTCGTCGCGGCGGCGCGCATCCGGGAAGGCCTCGTCCTCATCCTCAGCCGCCACGCCCTCGCATCGCTCGGCACCGACCTCCGGCCGAGTACGCTCTCGCCCATCCTCGGCTCGGCCGACGCCACGCGCCGTCGCGACTTTCTCGATGCCCTCGCCCGCTGGACCCTTCGTCCCGCTGAGTGGGCGTCGGTGGCACCTGCCGCCGGTTATGGTCCCCTCGCGTTGGCGAATGCTCCGCACGCCGTCGCTTCGCGCCCACCGCGCCTGGCGCCTCCCGCGGGCGCTGAGGTCGTCGCGCTCCCGCAGCCGCCGGCGGCGCGTGATTCAGCGGCACGGGCCGGCGTCCCGGCGTGGATCAACCGCCAGGGGATGCGCGTCGCGTGGACCCGCGCGCTCGGTACCCAGCGCGGGCTCGACTCGCTCCTCACGTTCGTCGATGTCAGCGCGCTCAACGTGCTCGCGACCGAGGTATCGTCTCCGGCTCGGAGCGATTCGCTCGGCCTGCGAAACGTCTGGCGGCCGATCGCGGTGCGTCTCGAGGCGACGAGCCTGCGCTGGTTCCCGGCGATCACGCTCGCTGACCTCCGGATGGACGGCGACCCCGCCACGCGCGAGATCGATGTGCACGGCGATACCTCCGCGGTCTGGTGCGGACTCGATTCTCTCTTCTGGCGAAGCGCGCTGCGCCCCGCCTATCGCGCGCTCGCGCGGCTGGGCGGCGACAAGAAGGCAGACCTCGTCGCCGGCGTCGCCCTCGATCTCGACGTGCCTCAGGATGGGTACGCCGCCGCGGGTTTTTGCGACGCCGACTACCGTGAGGGAATCGGGGCGCTCGGGCTCGACAGCACGGAGGCGAGTCGCTTGGGCGGCGTGCCGGCGTCCGCCGGCGCGCGGTACGAGGCGCTACTCGAGAATGGTCTCCTCGGACGATACGAGTCGGCGCTCGAAGGGCTCGTCGCGCAACGGGCCGAGGCGTTGCGCGCGGAAGTGCGCCGCGTGAATCCGGACCTGCGGTTCGCCTTCCGCTCGGCTCGAGTGCCGAGCGATTGGTTCTCGCTCGGATTGCTCCGGGGCTTATCGGCGCCCGATTCGCCCGTGTTGTTGTGGACGCGCGAACCGCGCGTCCGGGACGTGCTGGCGCATTACCGGGCGCGCGGCATCTACGCGCTGTCAGCCATGAGCCTGATTCCGGAGCGCGCGGCCACGAGCGACTGGCCACGGCTGCGGCGCGTTGCCTTCGTGGAACACGACGGGTTCTGGCTTCCCGGCGCGCGGGCGGACAGCCTGGGGCGCCTGATCCGGCGTCTGGCGCGGTGAGTCTTGCCCGGGGGACCCGGCGGCCGGTAGCTTTCGACCGTAGTAAGGTAGGAGGGTGGTGGGGTGCGTTGGTCGCGGTAGGCCGGCCGAATGGGCCTATCGAGGAAAGTCCGAGCTCCACAGGGTAGACCGCCAGGTAACGCCTGGGCGCCGAAAGGCGACGGAAAGGGCCACAGAGAACAGACCGCCCTTGTATCCAAAGGGTAAGGGTGAAAAGGTGGGGTAAGAGCCCACCGCGCGCCTGGTAACAGGCGTGGCACGGTAACCCCCGGTCGGAGCAAGGCCAAGTAAGCAGCGAGACCCGGCCCGGGTCACTTGAGCTGCGGGTAGGCCGCACGAGGTGGCTGGCGACAGCCATCCCAGAGAGATGACCATCTGCTCGTACCAACGAGTAAACAGAACTCGGCTTATGGCCCCACCACTTCCCTCCCAGTGACGAGCACTAAGCCCTATCCCGCTCACTGGGAGGCCGTGGCCGACCTCCGGGTGTTCCGGACGACCAACGAAGAGTGGGAAAAACTCTTGGGCTGGCGGGCCGACATGCGCAAGCGGGGCTGGAAATTGCTGCGCGTGTCGAGCGACGGGCCCGAGATGGTCGCGATCTTTGGCCGGACCAAGACTGACCGTCCCTCCGTCCCCTAGGAGACCGATGCAGCTTCGCGTTCTGTCAGCCGCAGCGACGATCTGCGCCGTCACTGCCTGCGGGCCCAAGACCGGCACGGTCGCGCCGCCCCCGGGCCCCGCCGTGCCCGGCCCGGTCGCTCCTCCCGCCGTCACGGCCCCCATCACGCGGGGCGGAGGGGATGTCGTTCGACTGGGGCCGAGCGCGCTGCGGTACGTGGTGCACCACCGGTCGCACATCGAGGAGCAGTACCCCGGCCAGACACGAACCTCGGACCGAGGCCTTCAGGTCTTTCTCTCCACGATTGTCGTCGGTCCCGCGGATAGCGCAGGCTACCCGCTCACGTTCACGGTCGATTCAGTCGTGTTGGACTCCGGCACGACACTCCCCCCGACGGTCAATCTCGCGGCCGGGAGGGGCCTGCGATTCGTTGGGTCCCTGGCTCAGACGGGTGAATTCAAACAGAAGTCGACGTCCGACTCGTCACTTGCCCAGGTGTTCACGCAGATCATCGGGCCGCTGCGCAACTTCTACCCCAGGATGCCGCAGGCTGGTCTCAAACCGGGCGCCGACTGGACCGATACCACCGCGACCAGCGAACGCGTGGCGATCGACGTCAACATCAAGATCATCGCCCGCTCCCGGACGGGGACGTGGGAGGAACGCAACGGCAGTCGTTGTCTCCGCCTGGAGTCGACCTCCACGTACTCGGTGAGCGGTTCGGGCACCCAGATGGGGCAGCCCTTGGAAGTCACGGGGACCGGCACCCGCAGCGGTGTGCAATTCGTCGCCATCGATGGCCGCTACCTGGGCGGTGAGGCCCACGACACTTCGTCCATCGTCGTCGGCGTGCCGATGCAAAGCATGACGGTCCCGGTCCGCCAGATCACGCACTCGACCGTCACGGTGCTGCCGTAGTGCGGATCGCGGCGCTCGCCGCCATCCTCGCGCTGCCCGCGGCCGCCGCGGCGCAGGAAGTAGCCCAGAATCGTGCCACCGCTTACCTCCATCCGACCGACGTCCGCGACGCCCGAGCTGTGTGGGTCAACCCGGCCGGTCTCGGGATACTGCGCGAAGCGTCGATCTATGCGGACATCGCCGTGCAAGACCCGGGGAGCAAAGGCCGGCTTCGGCAGATCAGCGCGGGGTTCAACTCGCGAGGGCTGGCATTCGCGTACCAGCGTGACGTCTTCGACGGCGGTCGGCGCGGACACACGTACCGCCTGGGACTCGCGGGTGGGACGCGGAACCTCGCCGGTGGGGCCGCGATGGCACTCTATCGTGGCGACACCAAGGCGACGGGCTGGGACGTCGGTCTCACCTACTCAATCGAAGGCGCTACGGCCCTGACGGTGGGTGGCGTCATCGCCAACATCGGCCAGCCCGTCGTGCGTGGCCTGCAGCAACGGGTCACCTTCATCCCGGGCGCGACGTGGCGGCCTCTGGGACCCGCCTCGGCGCTGTCGATCCACGCGCGGCTGACGTCCGACTCCGTGATGGGATATGCCTTGGGTTTGAGCTGGCAGGGATCCGGCGGCCGTTGGCCGCTGGGCGTGCTCGCCCGAGTCGACACCGACGGCGGGTTACGGCGCGGCGCCTTCTCGTTGGGGCTGAGCCTCGGCGGGCCCGACCGGGTGGGTCTCGTGGCCTCGAGTCCCGGAGACCTCTCCGGGGTGGACGCCGTCAGTTTGTGGGGAGTGTCGACGCGGCAGCCCAACGCGCCGCGCCACTAGCGCGGCCCAACGCGAACGCCGGTGCGGCCCCGCCTGACGCGGATGCCGCCCCGCGTCTCTTCCGGAAACAGCTTGTCGAGCCGCGGCCCCAGCTCGAGAAAATCCCGAAACGACAATGCGCGAAACACAGTGTCGGGGGGCTGGGGGCTTTGGCGCAGCACGAACCTGAAGAAGAATCCACCGCGAAAATCCAGATCGAGCCTCGGCCGCACGCTGTCCCGCGCGTAGGTCCGCAGCTGGTGCGGGGTCAGCACCACCGCGCGTCGCCGCGTGACCAGGAGCAACGTGGTGTCCTCCTGGCCACCCGGCTGGAAGACATAGTCCGCAGTATCTCCAGGCGCCAAGGCGCGGCGTTCGCGCAGGGCCCGCGCGAGGCTGTCGGGGATCGGATAAGTCGCCACGACCTTGGGCGGTTTGCTGAACACGGTGTACGCGACCACTGCGGCGCCTGCCACGAACGCAATGAACGCGAGACACCCCGCGACGCCCAAGCCGATGAGGGATTTCATGGCCATGGACGCAAGCCGGCGGCGGAATGGCATGCGCACGCGGTCGCGCGCCGCAGTCGGCAGCGCGTCGACCAGCGCGCGGCTCAGCTCCGCGGCGGACTGCATCCGGCGCGCGGGGTTCTTCTCCAGCATCCGCTCGAGCACGAACCCCAGCTCCTCGGGCACGTCGGACCGGCTGCGGCGGATCGGCGAGGGCACCTGCGTCAGCTGCTTGGCGAGGATCGATGCCGACGAGTCGCCGTCGAAGGGAGGTTCTCCCGACAGCATCTGGTACAGGACAATGCCGAGCGAGTAGATGTCGGAGCGGCCGTCGACCTTGTCTCCGGACGCCTGTTCGGGACTCATATACTGTGGCGTCCCGATGATCATTCCCTCGGTGGTCAGCTGCTGCGCCGTCGCGGCCTGCGCCGCCTTGGCGATGCCGAAGTCCGTGACCAGGACATGACCGCTGCGGTCGAGCAGGATGTTGTCGGGTTTGATGTCGCGGTGGACGATGTCGTGGCCGTGCGCGTAGGCCAGGGCGTCGGCGACCTGCCGCACGATGCGCGCCGCGTCGCCGACCGAGAGCCGCTTGTGCGTGCCGAGCAGCTGCCGCAGCGACGGGCCGTCGATGCAGCGCATGATGATGTAGAGGACTTCTTCCTTCCGGCCAACCTTGTGCCGGCCGACCTTATAGATCGGCACGATGTGCGGGTGCTCGAGCCGCGCGATGGTTTGCGCTTCGCGGAGAAACCGCTCGGCGAGCGTGGGGGAGGGCGCGAGGTCCAGATCGAGGACCTTTACGGCGACGTCGCGGTTCAACGTCGTGTCGCGTACGCGGAACACGGCCGCGAAGCCACCCTGCCCGAGGAGCGGCCCGACGGTAAATTCCTGACCCAACGCCTGTTGCAGGCGCTCCTGGAGAGCTGCGAGATCCATGGCGGTCGCGAAAGCTAGGATTGCACGGCGGGTTGTGCTAGGGACAGCGGCGCTCGCCGCGGTCTGGGTGTTCGGGGTGTGGCCGCCACCCATCTGGTGGCGCGATCATACGCCGCGCTGCTCGGCGATGATGCGGCTCCACGCGGCGTCGTGTCCGCGCCTCAAGTGGACGAAACTCGATGCGGTCGCACCGATCGTGCCGCGCCTGGTGATCGTCGGCGAGGACTGGCGTTTCCGAACGCATCACGGCATCGACTTCGTGGAGATCGGCGACGCCCTGGGCGTCGAGTCCGGGCGCGGCGCGTGGGCGACGGTCCGCGCTGCCTGGCGTAATCGCGACCGGCTGCGCGGCGCCAGCACGATCACCCAGCAGCTCGCCAAGAATCTTTACCTCTCACCGTCTCGCAATCCGTTACGGAAGGTCAAGGAGGCCGTGACCGCGTGGCGACTCGAGCTCGCGCTGTCCAAGGACCGGATTCTCGAGCTGTACTTGAATGTCGCTGAGTGGGGTGCGGGCGTGTGGGGGGTGACCGCGGCGAGTCAGGAATACTTCGGGGTAGCGCCATCGCAGCTGACCGAGCAACAAGCCGGAGCGCTCGCCGCGACGCTACCGTTCCCGCTCAGCTCCAATCCTGTCCTGCGCCCGGCGCGCATGCTCGCGCGTCGAGACTTGATCCTGGCCCGTTACCACGGGGCCGATGTCTACATTCCACCGGTTGAGGAGATCGACATTCCACCGCCCGTGATTCCGCCTATCGACGCGCCCCTCATCCCGGTGGTCATCGACACGCTGATGGATTCGATCATCGTCGTGCCCGACAGCACCCGGGATACGACGCGCGATACGTCGTCAGTCCACCAGCCGTAGGGGCATCACGAGCGCCATGTAGGCCGCGGGGTCGCTCCACCCGACGGGCTCCACGGTCGAAGCGCGCTCCGGAGCCTTGAAGGTCAGGCGCACCTCGTCGGTCGGCATGTACTTGAGGATCTCCAGCAGGTACATCGCGTTGAAGCCGATTTCGAGCGGCTCCCCTTCGTAGGTCACCGCCAGCTCGTCCTGTGCTTCGCCGAGATCGGGCGTCTGCACCGAGAACTTCACCGCTCCGCCCGAGAACGCCAATCGAATGCGGTGCGTCTGGTCGCTCGCCACCACGCTCATGCGGCGCAGCGCAGCGGCCAGGGCCGCTTTGTCGACGGTTGCCTGCTTGTCGTTCTCCCGCGGGATGACCTGCTCGTAGTTCGGGTACGGCCCCTCGATGAGCCGGGTGAAGATCTGGGTGGAGGCCGACCGAAAGCCGAGGTGGTTCTCGCTCCGCGCGATCTCGACCTCCTCGTCCGCCTTGAACAGGCGCCGGATCTGCTC
>Ga0070696_100001331_pt1 | contig 16110 bp, 18 predicted proteins | sample KBSK1253metaG_FD_65474 | JGI IMG/M metagenome (GOLD analysis project Ga0070696, IMG submission 65474) | Corn, switchgrass and miscanthus rhizosphere microbial communities from Kellogg Biological Station, Michigan, USA - KBS K1-25-3 metaG | ecosystem: Host-associated > Plants > Roots >... | reverse complement strand
GACCAGCCGTCGCCACGGCCGATCCTCGCCGCGCTCGAGTGCGTACCAGACGAGCACCGCGCACACCGCCCCCCCGGACGTGCCGCTCATGCTGACGATCTCGAACTCGTCGGCGACCTGTGCTTCGCAAAGCGCCTTCAGCGCGCCAGCGGTGAACGCCGTCTGACTGCCGCCGCCCTGGCAGGCTATCGCGATCTTCGTTTTTGCCGTGATATCGTCGAACGCTTCAGCTACGGCTTGGCGTCCTTCACTCCTCTTTGATGTCAATTTCTCAATGTCGAGGCCCATGATCGCTCCGCGTTCTTGCCCCCTTCGCGACGATACCGAGCCTCGTTCGGCCGGCATATTGGTAGAAACCCTAGCTCGGGGTTTGGACCGGCGGACGCTGCGCTTGCGACGTGGCTTGCTTGCGCGCGGTCGAGAGCGGGCCATTGATGTGTCTCCCTTGCGGCATTCAGCTGGCCTAGGGCGCCTAGCAGGCCGTTGAAAATCGCTTCGGGATAGCATGCTATCGCCCTGCGATGGGCACTACGATGGGTAAGAGGCGGGTTGGACCTTACTCAGGCCTCATGCGACTGCGGCAGGCGCAATTCGCCCGTCGATGAGCCGCAGCAGAGGATGAGATCGTAAGCGGCCATCGCGAAGGTGAAGGCGAAGCCCATGCGGGCGAGGCCGCGGCGCATCGGCCGGGCAAGGCCGCCGATCGTCTTGGTCCAGCCGAAGGCCTCCTCGATCAACTTGCGCTTCTTCTGGTTTTGCGCGTAGCCCGCGTGCCGCGTGGTGCGGCCATCGATGGCCGAGCGGCGGCCCTTCTCGTTCTGCGCCACGTGTGGCGTCACACACTTCTGTCGCATATCGGCGACGAAGTCGGCCGTGTCGTAGGCCTTGTCGGCGCCGAGCGTCAGCCGGCGCGTGGAGCAGAGTGGCGGCCGCCTCGCGTTCGGCGGTGCCGGTGGCCTGCGTCAGGCCGGCCTCGACCACGAGCCCGTGGCGGTTCTCGGTGAGCGCGTGGCCCATGTAGCAGAGCTCGGCCTCCTTGCCCTTGCCTTTGCGGAACAGGCGTGCCTCCGCGTCGGTGATCGAGGCGTGTGTCGCGTTCGACCGCTTCTGCCCGTGGAAGTCGACCTCCTCGTTGCGACCCTTGCTCTCGGTCTCGGTCCTGTGCATCGGGGCGGCGTCCTGCGGCGTGTCCTGGCGGTTGCTCTCGGTCGGTGCGGGCTGGGGCAGTGTCGCCTCGGCCCCAGGTCCAGCTTCGCCTCTGTCTTCGGCGGCGCCCCGCCGTCTGCGGCCGGCGGCATGGTGTCCTGATCGGGCGGTGCCATCTTTCTCGCCACGAAGCTCTTCATCGGAGCCCAGGCATTGATCAGCGTGCCGTCGACGGTGAAGTGCTCGTCCGACAACAGCGGCTTGACCTTCTCGTGCTCCAGGATTGCCTTCAGGAACTTGCGCGCGATATCGGCCTGAAGCAGCCGGTCGCGGTTCTTCGAGTAGGTCGAGTGGTCCCAGACCATAAGAGGAACGTCCGCCTCATGCGAAAGCTACACGTGGCTTCGTGTGAAGACTGTGCAGAATTGCTCACATCGGAAGAGGCCGCATCGTCCTCACTGCAGCGCTGCTCTTCAGGAACACGCTCAAAGGCGCACGCCGCGGGTACTTGCCGTTGAATCAGCGGTGACAAAGGCTGTCACTCCACGAATAGCGGCCTGAGCCCATGCTCGAGGCAATCGTGCGTCGGTGCACGCAACGACCTTAGGTACTTTCCGGCTCTTGGCGGCACAGCCATCAGGTGCGCTCGTGCCCGGGCACCTGCCGCGACAAACAGGAGTTATCCGCAATGAGATACCTAATGATCGGCGCCGCTGCCGCCATGGCTTTCGTCGGCGCAGCAACGCTCACACAAGCGCAAGACGAGAAGAGCAAGGGACCAGCGGCGACGCAACCTGAAAAGGCGCAGCCGCCGCAGGGAGGACCTAAAGCTCAGCCGCGCACGGGGGCGGACAGCGGTAAGGACCAGCCAAAGGCGCAGCCCCGGACGACAGATCGACCCGAGAACGCCGACGGGCAGCATAGGGCGCAGGAGCGAACGACGGATCGCGCGAAAGGCACCGAGGCCCCGAAACGCGATGCCGATCGGCCGAAGTCGGCCGAGCCGGCGCCGACCGATCGTCCCAAGAAAACCGAGAAGCCGGAGCAGGGCAAGGATCGGCAGAAGGCGAGCGAGCCTCAGGGACAGGATCGCGCCAAGAGCACCGAAGGCCCGCAGCGCGACCAGGACTGGCAGAAGTCGACGCAGGAAAAGGGCCGAGATTTGACGAAGTCCGCCGAGCAGCCCAGGCAGGGCGAGCGGGTTCGCGTCACTGAGCAGAAGCGCACGGCCGTGCGTGAGCGCCTAACCAAGATGCCCATCGAGAAAACCAGGATCAGCGTGAGGGTTAACATCGGCACCGCAATCCCCCGCTCGGTGCGTCTGCGATCCCTTCCCGTCGTGATACTCGACGTCGCGCCGGAGTATCGCGGATACAGCTATATTGTGCTCCAGGACGACACGATCTGCATCGTCGATGAGCGAACCTACGTCATCGTCGACGTGATCGGGTCCGGATCTGAGCACGCCGATCGTCCTGACGGAGCGCAGCTGACTTTGTCCGCCGAGCAGATGCGCTTCATCTTCGCCAACGTGCCGAGGGAGGGGGCGACCAGCGTGCGCGTGCGCCTCGCGCTCGGAGCCGAGGTGCCGCAGGACGTCGAATTGCTGGCTTTGCCTGCAGACGTGTTGCGGCGGCTACCCGAGATGGGACGCTACCGGTACATCATCGCAGGCAGCGACAGCGACGTCGTGATCGTCGATCCAAACGATAACGCAGTCGTGCTCGTCATCAACGAGTGACGCTCCACCTTCGAGAGTTTCAGCCCCCGCGACGCTCGCGGGGGTTTCCTTGTTCGCTGGCTGACTAATTGCGGAGAGAGGATCATGAGGCCAGCGGCGATGCACCGCGGCTCAGGAGACTCCATGCCGCAGCCGGGGTCAACGGCGCGGCGGCGGAACAGCGTGCAGGCTCTGATAAGTATTTTCCGAGTCTGGTTTGCGGGCTAGCGCTGGTGCTTCTATGGCGCGTCGGCCGGGTTCCCTCCCGGTTGGCCCATTTGGGAGGCGCCTGCCGATCCGCCTATAGGCGGCGCCAGCGCCTTGATTCCTCAAGGCGGCCAACCCATCACCTACGTCGGGTCCTCCCCACCCCGAGGTAGCGCTTCTTTTTCGACGCGTTAGCCAGGCATTTGCTTTGGCCGTTGTGCTGCACCTGGCTACGTTCTCACCCTGGCGGGAGCGTGATCGTCGTGGCATACTCGCAACCGTGGCCAGCAAGAGCCCCCGAGACAAGTCCATCACGCGCGACCAGCTTGCGAGCTGGGACAACGAGGGCGGAGCTACGCCCTCGAACCTGGACACCACGGAGGAGACACAGGCTGCGCTCGCCGAGGAGGAGGAAAACATATTGCGGTGCCTCGGCGCGGCGGTGATCTTGCAATGGAACGATCTTCCTACTCACATCCAGCGCCGCCTTTTCGATAATGCGGCTTCCATGGGTGAGCCTCGTCATGTCTCGCAACTGAAGGAGCAGATCGCCCGCTTCCTTCACGAGCACAAGGATGACGAGCACTAGCGGACGCCGGCTACGTCTTGGCGGTGGACGCACTAAGCGCTTCGATCATTGTGTCGAGCTTCTGATTGATTTGGCCGAGCTGGAAAGCCGCAATTCCGCGGCTACCGCCAGGCGCACGCTCGGGTCCGGCGATTTGCTCTGGCGTATGGTGGGGGGCAAAATCGTTCTCCATGCGCGCGCGCCAGGGCTCATGGATGATCTCATCACGTTCCGCTTTGGTCGTCATGTTCGGCACCGCGTCGAGTTGATCCAAGCGGCCGCCATCTTAGACTGAGTTTCCCGACCAGGCGGCTCAGGCGTCATGTTTCAACGCAGCGACGATGTTCCACCACTAAGGCCGTGATGCATGGACTGGCTTTACCCCGTCTCCGGTTTTGTCGTAGGCGCCATTGTCGGTCTCACAGGGATGGGTGGCGGATCCCTCATGACACCGCTGCTTATACTGCTGTTCGGGGTCCATCCTCTTACAGCGGTGGGAACCGATCTCGTGTATGCCGCGGCAACGAAGACGGCAGGCACAGTCATTCACGCCAATAAGGGTCACGTCGAGTGGCGCGTCGCAGGAGTCCTGGCTACCGGGTCGGTCCCAGCCGCGGTGTTCACCATCTGGTTGTTGGCGCAGTTGCCGAAACAGAGCGCAACAACCGCGGCCATCATCTCGATCTCGATCGGTGCGACCCTGATCGTCGCAGCCGTGGCGATCTTCTTCCGCCGGCGCATCCGCAACTATGCTCTCGCGCGCGCTGACGACCCATCACGAGTTCGGTACGCTGGGCCGATCACCGTGGCCTTTGGTGCGCTGCTGGGTGTCTTGGTGTCCCTGTGTTCGGTCGGAGCCGGCGCTTTGGGTGTGGCCGTTCTTTTCTTCCTCTATCCAAGACTGCCTCCGACCCGTGTGGTAGGCTCCGACTTGGCGCACGCCGTGCCCCTCACACTTGTGGCGGGCCTCGGCCACTGGGTTATCGGTAGCGTCGACTGGTCGATTGTCGGCTCCCTCCTTCTCGGTTCTCTCCCAGGCATCTATCTCGGCAGCCAGCTGTCGACCTACGTTTCCGATCGAGTCCTGTTCCCTGCGCTAGCAAGCATGATGCTCTTGATCGGTTTGAGGCTGATTGCTTCCTGACAGGACATTTCTATTGCCTCCAGCACCAAGGTCCCGGTGTAGTCAAACGTTTTGGGCCATTTCCCTCCCGTGGTCGGGTCAGTCCTATTGTCGCGCTGCACAGTCGGCCGCGTGACGCGGAGCCTCCTGGTCGGAGTGCCGTGAGGGTCGGCGAGTGGCAAAGAGGCCCGCCGCCGGTGCAGCGCCGGAGCGTTCGAACCGGGGTTATTGCCGCATCCCGTTTTTGCCGGCGAGAATTCGTTCGACAATGTCGATAACGGCTTGGTGCTTCTCTGGCGTTTGCGAGACAGTGGACGCTTCATTGTGTGCCGTCGCGACGTCCGCTAGGACGTCGCGCGCATCCTTCTCGCTGATGATTTGCAGATCCGTCAGCGCGATGAGAAGAGACTCGCAGATGCCGAGCGCAGCGAGACCCTCGGCATGGTTGAAGTTGGTATGCTGGGGCATCGTGGCATTTTCCTTCTGATCGGATGCTACCGTATCCCAGCGGAAGTGATACTGATCTACATTGGTGAAACCATTGGCTTTGGATAGGATTTGGCGGGTAGGCTGCGGCAGCTGGGCGTTGCGGCCCTGCGGGATGGCTCATGGTCAACGCGCAACTGGACAGCTTGCTGGCAAGGAAGCTGAATGCATTTATTCCCCTGACGCCCGAGGAGCTGAAGTGCCTTGCGGCAATGCAATCGAAGCCGCTCACGGTGAAGCGCGGCACGCAACTGGTACAAGAGGGCCAAACGGAGCACACGGCATTCGTTCTCCAGGCGGGCTGGGCGTGCAGCTACAAGGACCTGCCCAACGGTGGGCGTCAGATCATCTCCTTTCCGATCCCCGGCGATTGCGTGGGCCTGCGCAGCATCCTGCTGCGAACAGCCGACCATTCCTTCTCGGCCTTGACCGATGCCGTGCTCAGCAAGGTTGAGGGCGCGCACATCTTGAGGTGCGTGACCGAGTTCCCCCGCCTGGCCTCGGCAATCTTATGGGCAGCTTCCCGTGACGAGGCGATGGTCGTCGAGCATCTTGTCAACATTGGGCGACGCAGCGCCATCGAGCGCACGGCGCATTTTTTATGGAGTTGGCCGAACGGCTGGGCTTGATCGGTCTGGCGTCGGAGACCGAGTTCAAATGCCCGCTCAGCCAGTTCGTCCTCGCCGACGCGCTTGGTTTGACCGCCATACATGTCAATCGGGTTCTGCGTCAGCTGCGTGAGGAGGGCCTCCTCACGCTGCGAAAGGGCAGTGTCAGGATCCACGATCTGAACCGGCTCAGGAAGCTCGCGGGATACCAGGGCGGGTACCTGAATTCGCGCGATTAGGCGCGGCCGGAACGCCAAGACACCAATCCATGTTAATGCGGACCGAGGTGGCGTTGGCTACCACACAGTCGGCGGGCCGAGCATATGGGGTCCTTGAGCCTGCGGGGAACGGCTCGCAGGGTCCCGTATTCCCTCCGGGAGACCTCCCCCCTCAACTCCCGGAGGGTGGGCTCGGTATGCCAGTCTCCTTTGCACGATGCGCTCCTAACCCATGTCAATCAAGCCAACCAATGGCTCGGACCTCGTGAAGCAAACACAGCCCGCCCGCATTGAAGATGCGCGCGACTGGACGCCACTGCTGCATCGGTACCGGGAACCGGATCACCTTCGCAGCATGCTGGAGATCCTCATCACGGCGGTGCCGTTCATTGTGCTGTGGGTCTTGATGTGGGCAAGTCTCAGTTTCAGCTATTGGCTCAGCCTGGTCATCGCCGTGCCGGCAGCAGGCTTTCTCGTGCGGCTGTTCATGATCCAGCACGACTGCGGCCACGGCACGTTCTTCCGCCATCGGTGGGCAAACGATTGGGTGGGGCGCGTCATCGGTGTGCTGACCCTGACACCCTACGACCATTGGCGACGCAGCCACGCCATCCATCATGCGAGCTCGGGCAATCTCGAGCGTCGCGGCATCGGCGACATCCACACGCTGACCGTGCGCGAATATCTTGGACTGTCCCGTTGGCGGCGCCTCGGCTATCGTCTCTACCGCAATCCCATTGTGATGTTTGGTATTGGTCCGGCTTTCCTTTTCCTCGTGCAGCATCGGCTGCCGATTGGCGAGATGCACTCAGGGTGGCGACCGTGGCTGACGACCATGGCCACCAACGCGGCCACCGCGCTGCTTGTCGTCACGGCAATGTGGCTCGTGGGGGTAGGCCCCTTCATTCGTGTGCACTTGCCGATCACGCTGCTCGCCGCATCGATCGGAGTTTGGTTGTTCTACGTTCAGCACCAGTTCGAGGATACGTTCTGGGCTGAGGACAGCTCGTGGACCCTCCACACAGCCGCGCTGCATGGCAGCTCGCACTACGATCTGCCCTTTGTCGTGCGTTGGTTCACCGCCAATATCGGCATTCACCACGTGCATCATCTGTGCAGTCGCATTCCTTACTATCGACTGCCATCCGTGCTGCGCGACCACCCGGAGCTCAGCAGTGCCGGCCGCCTTACGCTCGTCCAGAGCTTTGCGTGCGTGCGGCTCGCGCTTTGGGATGAGACGCGGCGGCGATTGATTTCCTTTCGCGAGTTGCGCACTTACATGTGCGTGCCGGTCTAGGACGCCTGAGAAAACCTGGCGCTCCCGAATGTTGGCTCCAACGGCGCGGGCGAGTCTTGCGCGTAAGCGATCGGTCAACGCCGGCAAGCGGATTGCGGCTAACGCCACGCGACGCGTCGACGACGTCGAAGGGAATCCCTGCCTCCACCGATTTGGCGAGCGCACTGGATAAACGCGGCGGTATCCTTTGCCGGACTATCAAGCAGGCCCAAGCAGAGCGGCCCCGCACCACATGCACCATCTGGCCTTGTATTCTCAGCTGAGTGGCTGAAGATGGTTTCCCAGCCTGTCGCCGTTCGCCAGGAGGCAAATGCCGCACGACATCTCGATCATCGCCACCATCACAGTGGGCCTGGTGCTTGCCCTTTTGGGCGGCTTGCTGGCCTACAAACTCCGCCTACCACCGCTTGTGGGCTACCTCATCGCAGGCGTGGCTCTCGGTCCTTTCACGCCAGGATTCGTGGGAGATGCACACCTCGCAAGCCAGCTCGCCGAGATCGGCGTCATTCTTCTGATGTTCGGCGTCGGCCTGCACTTCTCGATCAAAGATCTTCTGGAGGTGCACAGGATTGCGGTACCGGGCGCGATTGCTCAGATCGCCGTCGCCACCGGCAGCGGAGTGGCTCTCGCGCTCCTGTGGGGCTGGACCATTGGCGCGGGCCTCACGCTCGGATTGGCTCTATCGGTTGCCAGCACGGTGGTGCTGCTGCGAGCCCTGGAGCAGCGCAATGCCCTCGACTCGGTCAACGGCCGCATCGCGGTCGGCTGGCTTGTCGTCGAGGACCTTGTGATGGTGCTCGCTCTCGTTCTCCTTCCGGCGCTGGCAGGCGTGCTCGGAGGGGATGCTCGCGGCGTCGCTGCCCAGTTCTCCGGCGACAGCCTGGCAACGGCGCTGGTTCTCACCCTTGGCAAGGTGGCGGTGTTCGTGGCCCTCGTCGTCCTGGTCGGGACGCGGCTCGTCCCGTGGCTCCTGGAAATGGTCGCCCGCACCGGCTCGCGTGAGCTCTTCACGCTCTCCGTATTGGCGGTTGCGCTCGGTATTGCCTATGGGTCGGCTGAGCTGTTCGGCGTCTCCTTTGCGCTCGGCGCTTTCTTCGCCGGCGTGGTGCTCAGCGAATCCGATTTCAGCCGTCAGGCGGCTGCGGACTCCCTGCCCTTGAAGGATGCGTTCGCGGTGCTCTTCTTCGTATCGGTTGGCATGCTCTTTGATCCCGGCATCCTGGTGCGTCAGCCACTAGCCGTAATGGCGGTGGTGCTACTCATCGTCTTCGGCAAATCGATTGCGGCTTTTGCCATCGTGCTCGCCGGTGGTTATCCGGTGACGACGGCGCTCACGGTATCGGCAAGCCTTGCCCAGATCGGGGAGTTTTCCTTCATTCTCGCGGGCCTCGGCGTTGCACTCGGCCTGTTTCCCCCGGAGGGGCGGGACCTCATTCTCGCCGGAGCAATACTTTCAATAGCACTCAACCCACTGGTGTTCGCCACCGTCGATCCATTGACGAGCTGGTTCAGGGCAAGGCCGCGATTGCTCGCGCTCCTGGAACGGTCCGGTGATCGCCTTGCGACGCTGAGCGAGAGGGCCGACGGGATCGAGTTGAAGGATCACGCCATCATCGTCGGCTACGGGCGGGTCGGCGAGATCATCGGCGGCGCGCTCAAGGCTCAGGGCTTTCCTTTCGTCGTGATCGAGGAGAACCGGCGGCGGGTTGAGGAATTGCGCAAGCAGAGCGTGACCGCCATTTACGGAGACGCCACCGCGGCCGGCGTTTTGCAAGCCGCGGGCGTCGACCGTGCCCGGCTGCTCATCATCGCGATCCCACAAGGCTTCCAGAAGCGGCGCATCATCGAACTCGCCCGCAAGGCCAACCCCCACATCGATACGGCGGTCCGGACTCACCGCGCATCGGAACTTGCTTATCTCAAGGGTCAGGGCGTCGGCCTGGCCATCATGGGCAGGCGGGAGGTGGCACTCGGACTGCTGCGTTACGCCCTCTCCAGTCTCGGGCTGTCTGACGACAAGGCGCACGCTATCGTGCAGACCGCACGCATGTCTGGCGAGGGCGGAGCGTTCGAACGAGAGCCGGACGTTGAACTCCCTGAGGGAACCCCAGAGTTGAGAAAGCATCGCGAGAATGACGAAGGCATATAAAACAGCCCTCAAGGGGCTAGCGACCTCTCTGGGTCGCGACGCTGCTGCTGCGCCAGACCTTGGCAGACTTGCAGCGCCGGCAGATGCGCTCGCCGGACCACTCGCTCTGAAACGGCGTTTTGCAGACGAGACACGGCCTGGTCTTCGGCTCGGTATACCGCTCTGGCTCCGGCTTTGTGTGGTCGTCTCTCACGACTTTCTCAATTCAGGTTACGGCGGCGTCGGGTGCTGCATCCCACGAGAGGCCAAGAGACTATGACGAACCACGGTCACGGACCGATCCCGACCGTGCGATAAGCACTCAGAACGTAGACTTGAACGACTTGGTCGCTGCGGATTGGGCCTTCTCGAACAGGTGCTGTGTGGCCCGCGTCGACAGATCGAAGAACTCCTTAGTCTGTTCGGTCGTCTGTGCGGCAAGCTTCTGAACGAACTCGCTCTGGAGTTTCGCGATTTCCGGCAGCGACTTGGCGGCGGCAATCGCTTGTGCCGCACCGAAGGCAGCCTCGGCGTTTGCTGTCAGGTTCTGCGCAATCTTCTCGTTGAGCATCTTCGCGCTGCCCCAGGCGGTGTCGGCAATCTCGTTCATGGCCTTTGCGCCGTCCTGCGCCGCTGCTGCAGCCTTCGAGTAGAATTCCTTGGAGGCTGCGACCCCCTGCTGCGCGATGGCCTGGACGTTCTCCGGCACGCGCGCGTCCTTGAAGAGCTTCTCTGCTTGATCGAAGGCTTGCTTTCCGAACTCTTGGTTCACGGTCGTATCCATCGGGTTGGGGTGTGGCATGACGCTTCGACGGGCGTCTCCACTACATATGGGCACCCTGATTGTGCATTGCAAATATGTATTTGTGCGGCGCGGCACGACGCGCGCCAGGCGAGCTTCTCGCCAGCAGGTTGGAGTGAGCCAGGGAGTGTGCCCAGTGAAGCGCAAACACCCAACAAGATCGCAGGCTTTACAACCGTCTCTCACGCCTGATTTGGAATTTCACGATCTGGGAATAGGGCCGTCGTCAGATAAGGTTGAGATCGCCTCCATCTTCGATGCACTTGGAGCAAATGCTTTAGCGTGCGCATTCCGCCTGAGCGCCACCGCAGTCTACGCTAGAGGTCGTGCGATTTGCGGGATGATCGGGTGCCGTTGGCGGCCGGTAGATGGTGACGGCAATGACGCCGACGGCACGGATCAGCGGAACGAAAATGGGTGCATACTTCATGATCGCTGCTTCCGATCGAGCGTTGCCTAGCTGGGAACCTTAAGGAGGTCGTCCAAGCTACCTTTTTGCGGCGCGCGATCCACACATCATGCGGCCCAAGCCGCCTTGGCGTGGCCGGCGCCGGCTTCCTTCTGTGGTGCCTCGGCGACGCCGGCTTCCGTTGTTATCATCAGGCCGGCGATGGAGGCCGCGTCCTGGAGGGCGATGCGCACGACCTTGGCCGGGTCGACAATGCCCTTCTCGATCATGTCGCCGTACTCATCGACTTGCGCGTCGTAGCCGAACGAACCCGATCGCTCGTCCATCACCTTGCCGACGACGATCGAGCCCTCGACTCCGGCATTCTCCGCGATCTGGCGGATCGGGGATTGCAGCGCCTTGCGCACAATGTTGATACCGGCATCCTGGTCCTGATTGTCGCCCTTGACCGTGATCGCCTTGGCGGCCTTCAGCAGCATGACGCCGCCGCCCGGTACGATGCCTTCCTCGACCGCGGCGCGGGTGGCGTTGAGCGCATCATCGACGCGGTCCTTGCGCTCCTTCACCTCCACCTCGGTGGCACCGCCGACCTTGATCACCGCTACTCCGCCGGCGAGCTTCGCCAGCCGCTCCTGCAGCTTCTCCTTGTCGTAGTCCGACGTGGTCTCCTCGATCTGCGCCTTGATCTGAATGACGCGGGCCTCGATGTCCTTCTTCTTGCCGGCGCCATCGATGATGGTGGTGTGCTCCTTGGTGATGGAAACACGCTTTGCCTTGCCAAGCATGGCGACGGTGACGTTCTCCAGCTTGATACCGAGGTCCTCGCTGATTACCTGGCTGTTGCTGAGCACCCCGATGTCTTCCAACATGGCCTTGCGGCGATCGCCGAAGCCTGGCGCCTTCACCGCTGCGACCTTAAGACCGCCGCGCAGCTTGTTGACGACGAGCGTGGCGAGCGCCTCACCCTCGACTTCTTCGGCGATGATGAGCAGCGGCTTGCCGGCCTGAGCCACGGCTTCGAGCACGGGCAGTAACGACTGGAGGCCCGCAAGCTTCTTCTCGTGGATGAGGATATAGGGCTCCTCGAGCTCCACCGTCATCTTGTCGACATTGGTGATGAAGTAGGCCGAAAGGTAGCCGCGGTCGAATTGCATACCCTCGACGACCTCCAGCTCGCTATCGAGGCTCTTCGCTTCCTCGACCGTGATCACCCCCTCGTTGCCGACCTTTTGCATGGCCTTGGCAATCATGTTGCCTATCGCCTTGTCCCCGTTGGCGGCCACGGTGCCCACCTGGGCGATCTCGGCGGTGTCCTTGACCTTCTTCGACCTCTTCTGGATCTCTGCGACCACCTGCGCCACGGCCTTGTCAATGCCACGCTTCAGGTCCATCGGGTTCATGCCGGCCGCGACCGACTTCATGCCCTCGCGGAGGATCGCGTGGGCCAGAACCGTGGCGGTGGTGGTGCCGTCACCGGCCATGTCGTTGGTCTTCTGGGCGACCTCGCGCACCATCTGCGCACCCATGTTCTCGAACCTGTCCTCGATCTCGATCTCCTTGGCGACCGTGACGCCGTCCTTGGTCGAGCGCGGCGCGCCGTACGATTTCTCGAGAATGACGTTACGGCCCTTGGGCCCGAGCGTGATCCTCACGGCGTTGGCGAGGATGTCGACGCCCCGCAGCATGCCCTCGCGGGCGTCGCCGGAAAAGCGAACTTCTTTGGCAGTCATTTGGGTCTCCAGACCGTGTTTGAGCGAAGCCGTTTTTCGCGGGATGCGATGGGCGAAGAGTTTTAGTTCGCAAGCACGCGATGATGCCGTCCCCCAAGGACGGGCAAGTCCCGTGCGGCCATCGAGGCAGCATGACCCACTGTTGTGCCGAACGGTTGATCAACCGAGGCCGGTGCTGGCCATCACTCCGGCGCGCGCCGCTCGCCTGCGTTCAGCGTTCGACCGGTCTCCGGGATGGCAACCTCGCCGTGCCCTTGAGACAAGAGGCGCTTGGCGAGAGTGGCATCCTCGACAGAATCGAAACGAATCTGGATGGCTGTATGGCCCCAATCAATCCAGCGTCCGGGATGCCAATCGCCGATCTGCCGATCGCTCATAAGCACGTTGAGACGCTTTGCCAGGCTATCGACGCCAAACATTCCGTTCTCGATCGGAAACGTCACTGTGCATTCAGGGGTGGCGGACATGGCGAGGTGCCTCTTGGCATCGTTCCACAATAGGCTGTCGTCCCAAGGCGTCGATAGCTTCGGAAAGTACTCAGATCGACTGTGGGGAGCCTGCTGACACTCCGCTGCTGGGGGCCGGTCCCCTCCAGTTAGCGAGCAGATAAACCCCGGCGAGCGCCGCGGGGGTTGAGGTCGCCGCGATCAGCGTCACTCGCTAATGACGAGGCACGATCGCGTTGTCGTTTGGATCGACGATCGCTACTGCACTGTCACGGCCTGCGATGATGTACCAATAGCGTTCCATCTGAGGGAGCCGCCGCAACACGTCTTCAGGAAGTCGAACCCGAATCCTGCCTACACTCTGTTGCCATCGGGGAGCCCTCCTTCTTGCGCCATGCCGTTTCTGCACAACAAGCCTTCGCTGATTCGGTGGGTGCGTTCGACGGCGGAGTAATCGGCTCGGACGCCAGGGTGTTGCTGTTGGCCGCCACCGACAAGGCCATCGCGCTCATCGACGGCTTTGCCGCCGAGCAGACGCGCTTCATCTTTGCCAACGTGGCGAACGATGGGGCCACCAACGTGCGTGTGCACCCGCGCTCGGTGCCGAGTTGCCGCTGGGCGTCGAGTTGCTGGCATTCCCCGGAACGTGGAGGGCCGCGCCGATAGCCCGATGGCGCACTAGCGTGCGAAAAGCGGGCTTGCGCTTCTCCCTCCTTGATCTCGGTGACATCGTCGATCGTCAGCAGGATCTTCCGCGTCGCCGAAGGCTCCTCCCGAAACTCGCGAGCGCTCATCGAGAGCGCGCCGTCCCACGCCGGTAACTCGAACTCGACCTCATGATCGCTGCTGGTGGCGCCTCGGGTCCGGATCGAGGCCGTGTGGAGCGCTGGCACATCGAGATGATCGCAGCCGACAGGCATCGCCCGATCAGCTCCGCGGCTCGACCGAAAAGACGCGATGGAATGAGCCTGACGCAGAGACGACGCGCAGGTTCTCGTCGAGTACGACCAGCGGCTAGCGAATCGCGGCGCTGATGCTGTCGAGGTAGGTGCCCAAGGCCTTAAACTGGCGCTCGGCGGTCTTTATCTCAGAAACGTCGATAAACGTGATGACCACGCCTTTGATTCCGCCTCCGTCGCTGCGGCAGGGCAGTATCGCGCGAATGAACCAGCCGCCGTCGTCGGCTCTTACCTCGCGTCTGACGGGCGTGTGGCTCGCTAGCACCGCCCGTGCATCCGGCAGGAGATCGCCGTCTTCGAACCGGCGCGAGAGGTCGGCAAGCGGCCGGCCGAGGTCGGAGGTGATGATCGAGAACAGCGACCTCGCGGCCGGCGTGAAGAAGCGGACATTCAGGTCGGCGTCCAGGAAGAGTGTCGCCAGGTCAGTGCTGTCGAGGATGTTCTGGAGGTCCCTGGACGTGACGCGCTGTTGCTCGATCGTGGCCTGAAGCCGGCTGTTGAGGGCCTCGAGCTCCTCGTTGCGAGACCGCAAATCGTCGTCCGACATTTCCGGCTCCTCTTTCGCAGATTGGAATTCGTTGTTGACGTATTTGCTCCGATCGACCAGCCATTGACCTTGACATGGCCCGCGACGGGACGCCCCAACGAGCCACCTAGGATGACCTCGGGTATCCTCGTTTGGCACAAATCGTCAGATAGCGGCTCACTGGCTCGAAGTGTAGAGACCCTCGTGCAGGGGAACGCACGCTGCGCAGCGCGCATTGTATCACAGCCAGGGCAGCAACTGACGTATCCCCTCTCGGCGTGGGAAGTCGGAAACGGCGCGCTGAAAGGATCGTCCAAGCCAGTAAGCTTGGGCGCTGCCGTCCTACGAGATGTCTGAGGTGACCCCGCGAGTCGGACAGAGTTGGGCTGGCTCGCCGTCGGACATCGCGAGATGCCTTTTTCATACCGTTCCACAATACCTCGTCGTTCCAAGAGATCGAATAGTTTCGGGGCCGCAGTTGCCGAACGTTCAGGTCGTCTGCGAGCGGCCCGCTCCGCCAGACTGGATCGCCGGCTCTTTTTGACGACGTAGCATCGTGGATCCGGTCCGAGAGAAGTTTGCTGACTCTCGTCTGCGAGGTGTCAGAGCAGATCATTGAGAACGCCGGACCGCCTCGTCTGTTACGACCCAAGTATCTGACTCTCCCGAAGGCGCTCAAACAGGAGCAGGACCGGCAGTCCGAGGATCGCGAAATAGTCGCCTTCAATCCGATCGAAAAGCTGTATGCCAGGCCCGTCGAGCTGATAGGGGACAACCGATTGGCAGACTTGCGGACCGGACGCAGCAAGGTACCGACCCAAAAACTCTGGCGAGAACGCTCGCATTGTCAGATGAGCTGACTCTATGTGGGACCAGATGACTTGCCCTCCTTCGGCCAGTGCAACTGCCGAGTGGACCTGATGGGTCCTGCCACGGAGCGCGAGCAATCGATCGCGGACAGCGTCGTGATCTGCCGGCTTGTCGAGTATCTTGCCGTCGAGTGACAGGACTTGATCCGCGCCGATGACCAGCGCTGCGGGGACCCGCGCACTTACCTCCTCGGCCTTCGCCCGTGCGAGTAGCTCGGCGACATCACTCGGGTCCGTCTCCGCGTTGGCGTTGCAGAGCGCTTCATGGATCGCCGCCTCGTCTACGTCCGGCCGTATGATATGAAACGCAAGCCCCGCGGCCGTGAGCAGCTTCTGCTGACCCTCGCCCTGCGATGCGAGCACCACATCTCGGCGGCTCGAGCCCTCCATGAGGCTTGCAGAAATTTCCATCATTGTGTGCTCCTGCCGGCTGTCAGCTGCTCGTCCAATCAGTTGGCGCGCCACTACCGCCGCGTCTCAAGTCTCGCAACCTGGCATCATGCCGGTTTGCTCAGCCAGCGGCCAACGCCGTGCGGATCAGCGCAGGAAGGGACTTCGAGCCGGTCTTCCTCATGATGGCCGCGCGATGGTTGTCGACCGTGCGCTGGCTGATGCCCAGGTCGGTGGCGATATTCTTGCTGGGATGGCCGGCCAGGACGAGGTCCAAGATCTGCCGCTGGCGCCCCGTCAGGCTGGCGACTCGTATCGCAGCCGTTTCCCGCCATGCAGACAGCTTGGCGGTGTCCCGCCTCTGATCGAGTGCGCGCCTGACGCTGGCCAGCAGATCTTCGTGGCCGACCGGCTTCTCGATGAAATCCACGGCTCCGGCCTTCATCGCTTGAACGGCCATCGGCACGGCGCCATTGCC
>Ga0070696_100001325_pt1 | contig 16139 bp, 14 predicted proteins | sample KBSK1253metaG_FD_65474 | JGI IMG/M metagenome (GOLD analysis project Ga0070696, IMG submission 65474) | Corn, switchgrass and miscanthus rhizosphere microbial communities from Kellogg Biological Station, Michigan, USA - KBS K1-25-3 metaG | ecosystem: Host-associated > Plants > Roots >... | reverse complement strand
TCGAGCGTGCAGATGTTGTCCTTCACCGCGACCGGCATCCCATACAGCACCCCTGTCGGACGCGCCGCGGCGGCCTGCTCCGTCAGGGCCTTCCGCAGCTCTTTCACCGGGGTGAGCAGAGCGTTGAGCCGCTTGACCTTCACGAGACGATCGGCGACTGCTTTGGCGTCGCTCACGAGGCCTCGGGCTCTTCGAACTGCCCCAGTTTCGGCACGACGAAGAAGCCGTTCTTGAACGCCGGCGCGAACTTGTCGGGCCCGATGGCGAGGGGCCAGGGGTTCTCTTCGTCGGGTCGAAAGCGAATCGCGTCGGGGCCGGGCACGAAGGGCCGCAGGCTCTCGCTCGCCGTGGCGGCGCTGAGTTGCGCCACGTAGTCGAGGATGCGTGACATCTGCTCGACCAGCACGGGAAGCGTTTCCTCGTCGACCTCGAGCTCCGCCAGCCGTGCGATGCGCAACACGTCGTCCCGCGTAACGCTCATGGACTCTCTTCTCCCCCCTCCCAGTCGCGCTCGAGGCCTGCGTAGGCCACGAGCAGCTGCTTGGTGCCGATGTCCTGATCGTCGAACTCGACGGTGACCTTCAACCCCTTGCCCTGCCCTGCCACGGCGCGCACAACGCCCCCGCCGAACTTGCGGTGGCGGACGCGTTCGCCCTGCACGTAGCGAGGAGCGTCCTGCGACTCGTCTGCGGGCATCCAGGGTTCGGGGAGTGCGCTGAGCGCGGCCCCGCCCCGGCGCGCGCGCGATCCCCGGGGCGAGCGGTCCCACGAGGGCGTGGTGTTCCGCTCCTGCAGCACCTCGGGCGGCACTGCCTCGAGAAACCGCGACGGCTCCGCGAGGTCGAGCCTGCCGTTGCGATACCGCGTGCGCGCCCATGAGAGATACAACTTTTCGCGCGCGCGCGTGAGACCCACGTAGCACAATCGTCGCTCCTCTTCCACGCCGCCCGGCTCGGTCACCGTGCGACTCAGCGGGAAGAGTCCGTCCTCGAGGCCCGCCAGCGCCACCACCGACCACTCGAGCCCCTTGGCCATGTGCGCCGTGAGGAGCGTCACGCCGGTCGTGCCCTGCTCCTCGTCCACCGCCGTGACGAGCGCGGCTTGCGTCAGGTACCGCTCGACCGGCGTGCCACCTCCCTCCGCGGCCGCTTGGGGATCCTGCACTTCGGCCCAGGCGGCCGCCCCGGCGATGAGCTCGCGAACGTTCTCGATGCGCTCGATGCCCTCCGCGCCCTCCTCGGCGAGGTACTGCTCGTAGCCGGTCGCGGCCAGCACGGCCTCGAGCACCGTGGCGGGATCGGCGTGCCCCGCCGCGTCTCGCAGCCGGTCCACCAGCGCCGCCACGCCGATGAAAGCGTCGCGCACGTTCGGCCGCAGCTCCGCCACGCGCGCCGCGCCGCGCGCGACCTCGAGGAGGGGCCGCCGCCACGTGACCGCCGCCTGCACCAGCAGGGACAGCGAGGCGTCGCCGATGCCGCGGCGGGGCACGTTCACGATCCGCAGGAAGGCTTGGTCGTCCGCGGGATTCGCGATCAGGCGCAGGTAGCCGAGGAGGTCCTTCACCTCACGCCGCTCGTAGAAGCTCACGGCGCCGACCAGGCGGTAGGGGATGCCGCGGAACCGGAAGGCCTCTTCCAGAGGCCGCGACTGGGCATTGGTCCTATAGAGGATGGCCATCCCTTCGTAGGGGATGTCGCCTTCGCCCGCGAGCCGGGAGAACTCCGCCGCCAGCCACTCGGCCTCGTCGCGCTCGTCGGCGGCCGTCAGCAGCGTGACGGGATCGCCGCCCTTCGTGGCGGTGAACAGCGTCTTCCCGAGCCGCGCGGCGTTCTGGGAGATGACGCCATTTGCGGTGTCGAGGATCACCTGCGTGGAGCGGTAGTTCTGCTCCAGCTTGATGAGCGTCGTGCCGGGGAAGTCGTTCTGGAAGGCGAGCATGTGCCGCACGTCGGCGCCCCGCCAGCCGTAGATCGCCTGGTCGTCGTCTCCCACGACGCAGAGATTGCCGTGCCGGCGCGCCAGCTGTTTGACGAGGAGGTACTGCGCGGCGTTGGTGTCCTGGAACTCGTCCACGAGCACGTGGCGAAAGCGGTCTTGCCAGTACGCCAGGCGTTCGGCGTGCTCGCGAAACAGCGCGAGCGGATGGAGCAGCAGGTCGTCGAAGTCCATCGCGTTCGCCTGCTTCAGGGCAGGCCCCAGCGCCTGGAACACGTCGGCGGCGACCCGCGCGAGCGGGCTATCGGCCTGGGCCCCCAGCTCCTCCGGGAGGAGCATCCGGTTCTTGGCGCCCGAGATCACCCCGTGCACGGCCCGCGGCGGATAGGCCTTGGGGGACACGCCGCGCTGCTCGAGCAGCCGCCTGATCAGGGCTTGGGAGTCGTCCTCGTCGTAGATCGTGAAGTTCGGCCCGAAACCGAGCAGCGGCGCCTCGCGGCGCAGGAGACGTGCGGACAGGGAGTGAAACGTGCCGATCCAGAGACCGCGCGGGTCGGCGCCGAGCAGGGTGCCGACGCGGCTGCGCATTTCCCCGGCGGCCTTGTTCGTGAATGTGACGGCAAAGATCCGCTCCGGCGGCACGCCCTGGGATTTGATGAGGTGCGCGATGCGAGCGGTGAGAACGCGGGTCTTCCCCGAGCCCGCCCCCGCGAGCACGAGGAGGGGACCGCCCGGATGCTCCACCGCCGCCTGCTGCGCGGCGTTGAGGGACAGCGTCATTTCGCGCGGTGGGGCAACTCGAGCACGAACACCGAGCCCGTGCCGCCCTCCCCGGGATGGAAGGACACCCGGCCGCCGTGCTGCTGCTCCACGATGCGCCGCGCCAGCGCGAGGCCGATTCCCCATCCGCCCGTTTTCGTCGACACGCCGGGCTCGAACAGCTGGCCACGTATCTCCGCCGGCACGCCGGGGCCGTCGTCCGAGACGGCGACGCGCGCGCCGCGCTCCGTGCCGTCGACCACGACCTCGATCCGGCCCCCTCGCCCGCTCAGGGCGTCGATCGCGTTCTTCACCACCACCTCCAATGCCCACTCGATCAACACAGGATCGCCCGTCGCGGTCGGTCCCACGCCTGGAGACACGAGGGTGATCGAGACCGTATTCGCGAGCGTGGGCAGGCGCGGGCGGAAGTAGCCCACGACCCGCTCCGCCACGGCGCCCAACCCCACCGGCTCGCGCCGCGCGGGACGGCCGATGCGCTCGAACCGCTTCGCGACGCGCTCCAGCCGTTCGGCGTCCGCCTGAAGATGCTTCACCAGGTCGCCACCCGGCGTACCCGGATTCTCCCGCAGGTAATCAATCCAACCCGTGAGGCTCATCAGCGGCGTCCCGAGCTGGTGGGCCGACTCGCGGGCCATTGCCACCCAGAGCCGATCGCGCGCGGCCCCGACCCGCACGCGCATGGCCCACGCCGCGAGGAGGACCAGGCAGACGAACACGACGGCCTGGAGGGCGGCGAGCCCTGTGAAGCGCCGCGCGGCCGGGACCGCGCCGTAGTGAATCGTGCCGACGCCCGGTTGCACGAGGGGATCGTTGATGCGATCGAGCTGGGCGATCCACGCGCGGCGCTCGGCGTCGCTTGCTCCGGCGCCGAATGGCGCGTTGTCGAGCGCGGTGATGCGCCCGGCAGGATCCGTCACGGCGATGGGGATGCCGAGGCGACGGACGTCTTCCGCGAGACTCAGCAGGGCATCGGCGGCAGCCCCTTCATGGGGGTCGTTCAGCCCGGCAAAGACCCGACCGAAGAGATGGCTCGTTTCGCGGGCGTCGTTACGCAGATGGCGCGCCACAATCCAGGCGTAGCCTACCGAGAGGGCGCCGAACAGCAGCGCGAAGCCGACGAGCGCGGCGGGGCCGGCCCGTCGGAGCAGATCTCTAGCCGCCACCGAACCGGTCGGCGCCGAAGTAGGGCGTGAGCGCCGACGGCAGCGTGACGGAGCCGTCGGGTTGCTGGCGCGTCTCGAGCAGCGCCGCAAGGGTCCGCGGCAGCGCCAGGCCGGAGGCGTTCAACGTGTGTACGAACTCGGGTTTCTCGCCGGGGCGCGGGCGGCACCGGATGTTGGCCCGGCGGGCTTGGTAGTCGGTGAACGTGCTGGAGCTCGACACCTCGAGCCACTGCCCCACCCCCGGCGCCCATACTTCGAGGTCGTAGGTCTTCGCGCTCGCGAACGAAAAGTCATTCGCGGCCAGGAGGACGACGCGGTACGGCAGCTCGAGACGGCGCAGCACCTCTTCGGCGTGGCCGGTGATCTTCTCGTGTTCCGCGGGCGATTCCGTGCTGCGACAAAAACGTACGAGCTCCACTTTGTCGAACTGATGGACGCGCAACAATCCGCGCGTGTCCTTCCCCGCCGCGCCCGCTTCGCGGCGAAAGCAGGGCGTGTACGCGGCGTACCCCCTCGGCAGCGCGGCGCCATCCAGGATCTCGTCGCGATGCAGGTTCGTGACCGGCACCTCGGCGGTCGGCACGAGAAACAAATCGTCCGTCTGCAGGCGATACGCGTCATCTTCGAATTTCGGCAGCTGGCCCGTACCGGTCATGGCCTCGCGCCGCACGACGAAGGGCGGCTCCACCTCGACGTAGCCGTGCTCGCGCGTGTGCAGGTCGAGCATGAAGTTGATGAGCGCGCGCGCCAGGCGCGCGCCCGCGCCGACGAGCACCGGGAACCCGGACCCCGCGAGCTTCGCGCCGCGCGCCAGGTCGAGAATCCCGAGCCGCTCGCCAATCTCCCAGTGGGGTTGACCGCCCTTCGGCGCCGGCGTGCCCCAACTGCGGACCACGGTGTTTTCCTCGGGGACATCGGCGAGCGGCAGGTTGGGAACGAAGAGCACCTTGGCGTCGAGCACCGACTCGATCTGCCGCAGCTCCGACTCCAGGCCGGTGATGCGCGCTCCCAGCTCGCGCCGCGCCGCCGTGGTCGCCTCGGGCAGGCCACCCTTGGCTTTCGCGACCAGCGCGTCGGCCTTCGCCGCGTCGTTGCGCTCCGCCTTGAGCTGGTCGAGCTGCGCGGTGAGGGTGCGGCGCTTCATGTCGAGCGCCTCGATCTCATCGAGCAGGCGCGTGAGCGTCGCGTCGCCCCGTCGCGCGAGCCCCGCCCGCACCTGAGCGGGCGAGGCGCGCAGCAGCTTCAGGTCAATCACGGCTCAGCGGCGCGGCCGGCCGAGCTCGAGGCCGCGATACCCGCAGTTGTTGTCGACGAGGATTTGGAAGTCGATGCGGCGGGACGCCGTGTCCACGGTGAGGATCTCCAGCTTGGCATAGTAGACCGCGGCGATGCCGGTGTCGCACGTCGTCTGGCGCGAGTGCACGATGGCGCGTCCGCCGACTGGGACCGTCACCGCGCTGTCGAGCTGAAAGCCGCCCCCCGGCGCGATCCGGATCGAGTCGAACGGAAGCGTGGTGGTCTGCACGCCCGAATTCCGTCCCAGCCGCAGCGCCCCCGTCGGCTTGAGGACCGCGCGATACGCAGTGTCCAAATCGATCGCGAAATCGAAGTTGCCGCCGTCCTGGATGAGGACCGTCCGGCCCGCGGCGACGAAGTTTCCCAGCCAGTACGCCGAGGGCGTGCTGGGAGGGGTGCCGCTCAACGCGTACAGCGAGACGGTGTCCACGACATTATCGGATTGGGCCTTGGGCAGGGCGAGGTCGCCGCAGGCGGCCGCGAGGACGAGGCACGGGAGCAACAGGAGGCGAAGAGAGCGCATGGCGTGCCCCCAAATTACCCCGCAGCGTCCGAGTGGGTCAACCCACGGTGGCTGCTTGACTTCGCCCGAGCCGAACCCTACGTTGCCCGTCCCTATGGCGACGATCCGCGACGTGGTGGAGGCCCTCAGCCGACGCACTGGCGTGGACGCGGTAGTGGTGGTCGGCCGGGACGGCCTGCCCATCGACTCCCGCACCGCCAACGGTTTGGACCCGGAGGGCGTTGCCGCGCTCCTTCCCTCCGTCATCAATCACATGATACAACTGGGCGAAGCGGGCGGCCGTGGCGAGTTCGGGACGGCTGTCCTGGAATTCGGCCGCGGTCTGGCCGTTGTCGCCGTCCTCAATGCAGACGCCCTCCTCGTGGTCCTCGTGCAGCCTGCCACCAATGTCGGTGCGCTGCTCTTCGACCTGCGCCGACACCGCTCGGCGATCGCCGGCCTGCTCTGACCGGGAGCCCGCCGTATGGCGACCTCCCCCCGTCACCTGCTCGTCGTCGATGACGAGCCCCACATCGGCCTCGTGCTCCGGCCGTATCTCGAGCAATTGGGGTATCGTGTGAGCTTCGCCCGTTCCCTCACCGAAGCCCGCGCTGCCGTCAGCGCCTCGACCCCCGACGGCATGCTCCTCGACTTGCATCTCCCCGACGGCTCTGGACTCGATTTCCTGCGCGACTTGCGCTCCAAGGACGCCACCGCCCGTCTCCCGATTCTCGTCCTGACCGCCGAGGGTGAGGAACGTGTGTTGCGCGAGGCACGGCGTCTCGGCGCGGCGCTCGTCACCAAGCCGTTCAGCCCCACGAAACTCAGCCAGCGCATCGCGACGATGTTCGGCGACCTCCCCGTCCCCGAGGACGACGCGTGAGCACCTGGGCCGCGATCCTCGCGGGTGGGTCGGGCACGCGTTTCTGGCCCCTCTCGACCAGCGAGCGCCCAAAACAGCTGCTGGCGCTCGTCGGCGACCGGCCGCTCCTCGCCCAGGCGGTGGCGCGCCTGCGCGGGCTCGTGCCGCCGGAGCGCACCCTGGTCCTGACGGGTCCGTTCCTGGTCGACCGCGTGGCAGCCACGGTGCCGGAGGTCCCACGCGAGAACATCCTCGCCGAGCCGCGCGCGGCGTCGACCGCGCCCGCGCTGGCGTGGGCGGCGCACGTCATTTCGAAGCGCGACCCCAGTGGCCAGATGCTCTCCCTCCACGCCGATTGGGCCGTGGGCGACGACCGGGCATTCCGTGCCGCCGCGACCGTCGCCCTCGACGTGGCGGCAGAGCACGACGTGCTCGTTACGGTAGGCGTGAAGCCGTCGCGCAGCGAGACCGGCTACGGCTACATCATTCCAGGGAAACCGATCGGGAACGGACGCCGCGTCCAGCGCTTCATCGAGAAACCGAGTCCCGCGCGCGCGGCGCTGCTGCGTCGCCGGGGCGCCTTGTGGAATACAGGCCTCTTCGCGTGGGGCGTGGCGCGCTTCCTCGGCGAGGCCGGCGCCTACGCCCGCGAGTTGACCGCCGGGTGGACCGCCCTGTCGGGTGGGGATATCCCGCGCTTTTTCGCGGCCGTGACACCGATCGCCGTCGACGTGGCCGTCCTGGAGCGTACGAAACGGCTGGCCGTCGTCACCGGCACATTCGCCTGGGACGACATCGGGTCGTGGGACGCGTTGCTACGCATTCGCAAACCCGACAGCCGCGGCAATGTGACGGTCGGCAACGTCACCCTGGGTGAGGACGTGCGCCGCTCGGTAATCTGGTCGGAGAGCGAGCACATCGCGGTCGTCGGCGTGCAGGACACGGTCGTCGTGCGCGCCAACGGACACACGCTGGTCATGCCCACGGGCCAGTCGGAGCGCCTCAAGGCGCTGGTGCAGAAGCTGTGAGCCTCGCCCTGTACATGCTCGATCCCGATCCGGCGCCTGCTTGGGCGCCCTTCGCGGGTGTCCGCCCGCTCTGCGAGCTGCGCGCCGGAGCGCACCTGATCCGCGAGCGGTGGGAGAGCTTCGTCGGGGCAGAAGCCGGCGCCATCTTCGCGCTCCCACACCTAGCGGGGTTCCCCGAGCCCGGCGTCCCGCCCGTCGAGGCACGCCGCACCGTTCAGGGCCCCGCCGTGATCGGCTCTTCGACGTTCGCGCCCCGAGGGCTCGCGCCGCATCTGCCTGACGCTCCCGCGCGGCTCACCCACGGCGGGATCACCGTAGGGTGGGCGGTGCCGGCTGGCGCCACCTGGACGGGCCCCCTGCCCCAGGCGCAGGCCGTCGAGGTGCAGGGCCTGGTGCTCCGCGGCGTGTTCGACCTCGTGACGGCGCTCGAGCTGCTCCTCAAGGATGATCTCGTCGGGCTGCTCGGGGAATCCGATCCGGTGCCGCGCGCCGCCACCGTGATCGGCGACCCGGCGTGGCTTGCGATTCGCGAAGCCGCGGTCGAACCCGGAGTGGTTTTCGACACCACCCTGGGACCGGTGGTCCTCGAGAGCGGCGTCGAGGTCAAATCGGGCGTGCGTCTCGAGGGGCCGTTCTGGGCGGGCGCCAATACGCGCATCGTCGGCGGACCGATTCGCGCGTCGGCGATCGGTCCCTGGTGCGTCGTGCGCGGCGAGATGGCGACGGTGGCGATGCTCGGCTACAGCAACAAGTCGCACGACGGGTTCGTGGGCAACTCGGTGCTCGGCCGCTGGTGCAACGTGGGGGCCGGGACGATCACGTCGAATCTCAAGAACACGTACGGCCCCATTCGCCTCGAGGTCGCGGGGGCGACGATCGAGACGGGGCGCACGTACCTCGGGAGTCTCATCGGCGATCACGCCAAGACGGCGATCGGGACGCTGCTCGGCACGGGCTCGGTGGTCGGCGCCGGGGCCAGCGTGTTCGACGGCGTGCGCGCACCCAAGTGGATTCCCCCCTTCGCCTGGGGTGGCGGCGGCGCCGATCGCATGCAGCGGGAGGGATTCCTCGCCATCGCCGAGCGGGTGCTCCCGCGGCGCAACGTGCCGGTGGACGACGCGATGCGCGCGTACCTGGAACGCATGTACGACTGGGTGACGCGATGACCGAGTCGCAGCGCTACCGCCGGCTCGGCAAGTACGAGCTCCACACCCTCATCGGTGAAGGCGCGATGGGGATCGTGTGGAAGGCGTACGACACCGTGCTGCGCCGCTACGTCGCGCTCAAGCTCCTCGGCAGCCACTTCCGTAAGACGAAGGAGATGCAGGAGCGCTTCCTGCGCGAGGCGCGCGCCGCCGGCGCGATCCAGCACCCCAACATCGTCACCGTGTACGATCTCGGCGACGTCGACGGCCAGCTGTACATCGCCATGGAGCTCGTGGAAGGCCGGGACCTGAGCGACATCATCACGTTGCGCGAGCCGATGGCCCTGGAGCGGAAACTCGACCTCATCATCGAGCTGCTCGACGGCCTGCACTTCGCCCATCAGCGCGGCGTCATTCACCGCGACGTGAAGCCCTCGAACGTCCGCGTCGTGCCGGACGGCCGCGTCAAGATCATGGACTTCGGCATCGCGCGCCTGCAGTCCGCCGATGCCAGCGGCTCGGGCGCGATCGTCGGGACGCCGACCTACATGGCACCGGAGCAGATCACGAACGGCGCGATCACGCCCGCGACGGACGTCTTCGCCGTGGGGTGCATGTTGTACGAGCTGCTCTCCTTCCATAAGCCGTTCGAGGGTGAGTCGGTACACGGCGTGCTGTATCAGGTCCTCACGACCGAGCCGAAACCGCTGCGCACGCTGGCCCCGTCGATTCCGGCGGCGCTCGAGCGGGTCGTCGGTAAGGCGATGAACAAGGTGCCTGACGAGCGCTACGAGACGGCCGCGCAGATGCAGAGCACATTGCTCGGCATCCGGGCCGCGCTCTCCGGGGCGGGCGACGAAACCACGCAGCGCCTTGGCATTCGCTGGACGCCATTGCCGGGACCCGTGCTGAAGCTCGTGACGCAGGCGCCGATGAAGTGGCGCATCGCGGTGCTCTCCGCGCTCGCGCTCGTCGTCGCCTTGCTATTGTTCTCGCCCACGCCCCCGGCGGCCGACGAGGTGGCCCCGCCGCGCGTGACGGAGCGGCCCACGGTACCGGGACCGGTGGCGTCCCAGATTCCACCCGTTTCGCCCGCCCTCTCGGCGCGGCGCGACTCGGCGCTCGCCGCACGCGACCGCGCGGTCCAGGCGGGGGCGCTGAAGAACAACACGACGTCGATGGTCCTCGCGGAAACGATGTTCCAGGTTTCCGAGCAGGCCCTCCTCGCCGGCAACCAGACGCAGGCGCTCAATGGGTACGTCGCGGTCCTGGAGCAGTACCGCAAGGCGACGGCCGAGGCGCAAACACTGCAGCGCGATGCCACCCAGATGATCCAGCGCGTCACGCCGACGGTGCAAGCGATCCCCGCCGGGCCCTCCGTGGCCAACGCCGCGACGTTCCTCGCGCGCGCCGACTCGTTGCTCCGGGCCCAGGACTACACGATGGCCAAAGTCGCCGCCCAGAGCGCCGAGCAGGTGGCGATCGACGCGGGGATCGCGCCGCCGAGTTCGCAGCCCACGGACACCCGCGGCGCGATCGAGGTGCTGCTGACGGACCTGGGGCGCGCGCTGGCGAGCGAGCGCGTCGGCAACGTGCGGGTGATCTATCCGAAAATGACCGACGCTGAGCGACGCGGGTGGGAGACGTTCTTCCACGATTGGGAGCAGATCACCGCACGCTTCACGATCGAGCGGTTCAACGCGCAGGGCGGCGCGGCCAGCGCCGATGTGCGGGCCCTGTTCGAGTACATCCCCGCAGGCGGTGGGGCGCCGCGTCAGGACCGGCGGCGGTTCGGCATGCGCTTCGAGAAGGCGAGCGTCGGGTGGCGAGTCTCGGCGGTGGCGGAGCTGAAATAGCCCTCACCCCCTGACCCCCTCTCCCATTCGGGAGAGGGGGAACTACCAGGCGCGGGCGGTAGCCGGCGGCGCTTCGGGAATCGCGAGGGAGTCGGGGCGTGGGACCGGCGGGCCAACGCGCCGTAGCGTGACGGGCTTCTCCAGGTCGCCGCCCGAGATCGTCAGCTTGTCCGCCGCCAGCTTCATACCGTAGACCTGCCACACGCCGTCACCCAACGTGATCCACAGGCTGTCACCCACGATGCGCCAGCGCGCGACCTCTTCGCCGAATTGCGCCGAGCTGTCGCTGCGCACGACGATGTGACGGATCTCGTCGCCCGAGCGGGCCTGCCACGTGCCGTCCAGGTGCACGCGACCCTGAGCCGCGAGCACCGCCATCCCCACGAAGACCATTGCGCGAGCGTGCATGGGCGAATGATACCCGGGTTCCGCCCGTTAGGTACCCGCGGATTGCGGGACAGCGGCATGTTCGTCCGAAAGGACCGCAACCTGCGGCTCCCACTCCCGCATCATGCGAATGAAGGTGGCGACGAGTTCGGCGTCGAACTCGAGCCCCGAACGTTCGTTGAGATACCCGAGCACCCGCTCGAACTCCCACGCGTCGCGGTACGGGCGCCGCGTGCGGAGCGCATCGTAGACGTCGCAGACGTGCACCAGGCGGCTGGCGTGGTGGCAGGCCCGCGGGTACGACAAGGTCGGGTAGCCGCCCCCGTTGATCATGATGTGGTGCTCGTAGGCGACGACCACAGCGAGATCGAGATCTTCTTCGGTGTCGAGCAGGATGCGGGCGCCCGCGGCCGGGTGCTCGTTCATCAGGGCCCGCTCCTCGTCGGTCAACTTGCCCGGCTTCGTGAGCACTTCGATCGGGATCTTGGTCTTGCCCACGTCGTGGAGCAGACCCGCGATCCCGAAGGCCCGCACGTCCCGCGCGGCGAGGCCGAGGAATTCCGCGAGCGCCATCGCGAGCACGGCGACATTCAGGGAGTGCGTCGTGGTGTACTGGTCGAACTCCTTGAGCTGTAGCAACGGCAGCACGATCTGCCGGCCGCCGTGCATCGCCACCGCCAGCGACCGCACGACGGCCTCGGCCTCGACGAGCGGTACCGCGCCGGTCGTCTGCACTTCCTTTTGCAGCCAGCGCAGGGTGTCGGCTTCCTCACCAAGCGAGAAGCTGATCGTTGCCGTGGGAAGCGCCTCAGGGGCCAGCTCCGCTTCACCGCGCAGGCCGACGGCGCCAAATCGAATGCTCGTGCGACGCATCTGGCGCGACTCCGTCGTGTCGATCATCGAGACATTCACCCGGGCCAGCACCTCGTCGAGGAAGCCCTCGAAGTCGTCGCGGCTCACCTGATCCTCGAACTCGAGGCGCTGCACGCCCGCCTCCGCGAGACGGCGTCCCCAGTCCCAATCCTTCAAGTCACGCAGGGGCAGCCGCCCGTAGACCACCTCGTCGCCCAGAAACGTGAACAGCGGCCGGGCTGTGTCGGCCTGGAGGTCGCGGAGCTCCTGGTACGCCGCATCCACCGCGCGGCCGCGCGCGGGATGCCCGTCGCGATAGAGGGTCATCGCGGCGAGCGCCTGTGCGAAGGTCGTCAAGAACTTGGCGGGATCACTCATCGGCGTGCCGATGGCTCGGCGGGGTCGGCGGCGTTGCGCAGCTCCGGATCCTTCGACGCGGCGGCGAGCGCCAGCACGGAGCGCGCGCGCGCATCACTGCTCCACCCACTGGCCAGCGCCATCACCGCCGCCACGACCTCGAGCGAGCGGGGCGGGAGCTTGGCCCGCCCGCGCCACGTCGTGCCACCGTCCGCCAGGGCTAGGAGCGCCGTCAAGGCGCCGGGGTGGCGCGAGCGCCCCAGCACCTTGATCGCGAGTACCCGGATGTCGGAGGGTGCGCGCGCGTCGTTGGCCAGGTCCGCGATCAGTGGGACCGCCGGCGACGGACAGTTGTCCAGGGCGGCGCTCAGGGCGAGCCGCGCCGTCCGGGGATCCGGATCGCGCAGCGCGCCGAGCAACGTGCGCTCGCGCTCGACGGGGACTTTGAGCGCGAGCTTCAATGCCTCACGCCGCACGCGCGCGTCGGCGTGGTCCACGAATTGGGTGCTGGAGAACCCGTCCGGCAACGACGGGAGGGCATCCAGCACAATGAGCAGATTGCGGACGACGAACCAGGGATGCTCGCCGGCCAGCCGCGCCACCACCGCGGCCCCCACCTCGCGTGGCGCGCGCGCCAGGCGATCGAGCAGGCCCCGACGCGTTGTGCGCGACTCGGATGTCGCGAGCGCGTCGAGCAGCGTCTCGAACGCCGGAACCGGGAGCCGCGGCAGCAGACGGTCGAGGGTGCCGAAATCGGGGGGCTCGCTCTGGGTGAGGCGACGTACGATCTCGGGCGCAGTGACGCGCGCCCACACCGGCCCCACGTCGGCGCCGCCCGGCGGGGGGGGCGCATGCTCCAACACGTCCACCAGCGTCGAGACGCCACCGCCCTCCAGCAGCCGCCCGACGGCCCGCCACGCGCCGGGGCCGAGCACACCGACCTCCAGGCCGGTTTGCAGCAAGCGCACCGGCTCCGCGTCGTTATTGGCATCACTCGCGGGCCGCGAGCGGCCCAACCCCGTCCCCGCCATCCGCTGCAACGCGCGTGCATAGGGGTCGGGGTTCGGGTCGTCGAGGGTCCAGCCAGTGAGGAGGTCGCGGACCTGATCGCGCAGCGCCTCGTCCGCCTGCGGCCGCGCGGCCCCGGTCCCCTGCTCCGCGTGGGCCGCGAGCTTCGACAGCATCCGCACCAGCGGCTCCGACACCGTCTTGCGCGACGCATCGGCCATCGCGCGCACGATTTCCAGGACGGCGTCCACCGCGAGCCCATGAGTCGCGTCGATCGCGAACTTCGTCCGCTGGGCCGCGTCCCCCCCCATCTCGATCAGCCGCCGCAAGGTCTCGGGATGGAGCGCGCCGACCAACTTGGACGTGCGGCGCCGCAGCGAGACGGCCTCGGCTCCCCCCGCGTCTTTCAATTCATCGGCGATCTGGAGCAGGTAGCCCACGATTACCTGGTCGTAGGCAGCGTTCTTGGGGTGGTCGTCGATCGCGCGGGCGATCACCGCCGGCTCGGTTGGAGGAGCCGCGGCGTCCTCGCCAACCGATTCTGCGACGAGCGCCGCACGGGCCAGGCCCAGCCATAGCTGCGCGGCGTGCGCTCCCCGGGCGCGGCCGCCGTCGTCCGCACCCTGCTCTTGCGGTGGCGCACCCGGCTCGTCCAGGAGCTCCAGGCGCTCGTAGGTGAGCGAGTGCAGCCGGATGTGCTCCCACGCCCGCAGCCGCTCGGGGGGGCCCAGGCCGAGCGGCTCCCCCGTACGGTCCGCCTCGGTCGCGAGCGTGCGCAGGGCGTCGGCGACCTCCGAAGCGCGAATCCCTCGATGGAAGGTGACCGCCCCGAGGTGGTGGCGGTGCAGCCGGCCGGCCAACTCGGCGAGGAGCGGGTGCTTGGGATCGGTGGCGACCCCTTCGATGACGAGTTGCTGCCGCGCGACCCCCAGCGAGAGCGTGGGCCTTTCCTCCAGGAACTGCTCCGCCCGCCGTGTCACCCCTGCCGCGGCGGGCGCCAGCAAGGCGTGCCCCTCCGGGTACATGGCGTGCTTGTGGAGTGCGATCGACAACTCGATGAGAAAATCCGCGAGATCCCGGGAGAGCGCCGTACGTTCCGGCGGCGACGGCGGCGGCGTCGGGGAGCTCATAGGGTACCCAAAATAGCGCTCCCCCCCGTGCTCAATGTCACACAGGGGGGAGCTGAAGCGGTAAGTCGTTGCTACCTAGGCGCCTAGGCGTCTAGACGTCTAGTTTTCCTAGTACATCCCACCCATGCCGCCGCCGCCACCCGGCATCGGCGGAGCCTTGTCCTTCTCCCTCCGCTCGACCACAACGCATTCCGTCGTGAGGAGCAGGCCCGCAATGGACGCGGCGTTCTGCAGCGCGGTGCGAGTGACCTTGGTCGGGTCGATGACGCCGGCCGCGACCAGATCCTCGAACGCGTCGGTCTGCGCGTTGTAGCCGAAGTTCTTATCCTTCGACTCCTTCACCTTGCCGACAACGATGGCGCCCTCGGCGCCCGCGTTCTGGGCGATCGCGCGGATCGGCTCCTCGAGGGAGCGCCGCACGATCTCGATGCCGATCTTCTCGTCCTCATCGGCACCCTTGGCTTTGTCGAGCACCTTCTGGCACCACAAGAGTGCCACACCGCCGCCCGGCACGATGCCTTCCTCGACCGCCGCGCGGGTCGCGTGCAACGCGTCCTCGACACGGGCCTTCTTCTCCTTCATCTCGGTCTCGGTGGCCGCCCCGACGTTCAGCACGGCGACGCCGCCGGCGAGCTTCGCCAGCCGCTCCTGCAGCTTCTCCTTGTCGTAATCCGACGTCGACTTCTCGATCTGGGCCTTGATCTCCGACTTGCGGCCCTCGATCGCGTCGTGCTTGCCCTTGCCGTCGACGAGCGTGGTGTTGTCCTTGTCGACGACGATCCGCTTGGCGCGACCGAGGTCGTTCAAGGTCGTGTTCTCGAGCTTGAGACCCATCTCGTCCGAGATCACCGCGCCGCCCGTGAGGATGGCGATGTCGCGCAGCATTTCCTTGCGGCGATCGCCGAACCCAGGGGCCTTCACGCCGCACACCTTCAGCGTGCCACGCAGCTTGTTGACGACCAACGTCGCCAACGCCTCGCCCTCGACGTCTTCAGCGACGATGAGCAGGGGCTTGCCGGCCTGTGCGACCTTCTCGAGCACGGGCAGCAAGTCCTTCATCGCCGAAATCTTCTTGTCGTGAATGAGGATGTAAGCATCCTCCAGGACCGCTTCCATCTTCTCGGGGTCGGTGATGAAGTAAGGCGAGAGGTAACCGCGGTCGAACTGCATGCCGTCCACGGTCTCCAGGGTGGTCTCGAGGCCCTTTGCCTCTTCGACCGTGATCACGCCGTCCTTGCCGACCTTGTCCATCGCTTCGGCAATGAGATTGCCGATTTCCTTGTCGTTGTTCGCGGAAATCGAACCCACCTGGGCGATCTCCTTACGCCCGGCGGTCGGGACAGAGATTCTCTTCAGCTCGGCTACGACCGCCTCGACCGCGTTCTCAATGCCGCGCTTGAGCGACATCGGGTTGGCGCCGGAGGTGACCGACTTCAGGCCTTCACGGTAGATCGCCTGCGCGAGCACGGTCGCCGTGGTGGTCCCGTCGCCGGCGAGATCGGAGGTCTTGGTCGCCACTTCCTTCACCATCTGGGCGCCCATGTTCTCGATCTCGTCGTCGAGCTCGATCTCCTTCGCGACAGTCACGCCGTCCTTGGTGACGGTCGGGCTGCCGAACTTCTTGTCGATGACCACATTCCGGCCCTTGGGGCCGAGGGTCACCTTCACCGCGTCCGCCAGCTGGTCCACACCCCGCTTGAGGCGGGCCCGGGCGTCGGTGCTGAATTCGAGATACTTGGCTGCCATCTGTACGTCCTCCTAGGAGCTACGCGAGCTTCGCGATGACGTCGGCTTCTTTGATCAGGATGATCTCTTCGCCGTCCAACTCGACCTGC
>Ga0070696_100001324_pt1 | contig 16140 bp, 12 predicted proteins | sample KBSK1253metaG_FD_65474 | JGI IMG/M metagenome (GOLD analysis project Ga0070696, IMG submission 65474) | Corn, switchgrass and miscanthus rhizosphere microbial communities from Kellogg Biological Station, Michigan, USA - KBS K1-25-3 metaG | ecosystem: Host-associated > Plants > Roots >... | reverse complement strand
CCACCGCCTCGTCGCGACGATGGCCGCAGAGCATGACGACCCCGGTGAGGGGAGCGGGCGCCGCCATCACCCCACGCGCCGGGCGGGCCTGCCCGGGTGAGGCGCTGATGGCCCGCGACGCTGCAGACGGCCGGCACGTCAAGCCGGCCGGCAAGGTCCGCGCCGCGCGACTGACCGACCTGCCCGCCCTCGGCGAGCTGTCACGGATCGCGCAGACCGAGGGCTCGGGCTCGCGCACCCTGGGGCTGCCCGTGAACGGCCCGCCGATCGGCGTGTTCAGCCTGTTCCGACTGCCGCTCGTCGCCGTGCGACCGCACGACCTCCTGTTCGTGTACGAATCGGACCGCCACGTAGCGGGTCTCGTCCGGGTCGAGCGAGAGAGCACCCGCGACGAGTGGACGATCGTCGAGCTCGACGCGATCGGGCCGACGGTCCCGGGCACGCGTTCGGGCCCCGGCGAGATCCGTTTCCGGCTCGTCCAGCAGATCCTGCGCGAGGGCCAGAAGCGCGGCGCCGCCCGCTTCCACGTCGCCTGCGCCGACGCGGACGACAACGTCGAGCTGTTCATGCAGGCCGGCTTCGCCCGGTATGGCGAGGAGCGGGTCCTGTACCGGCCGCCCGAGCCGGCGCTGCCCGCGCCGTGGACCGAGAAGGCCGCCACCGCCGCGCGTATCCGGCACGTCAAGCCGGTCGATGCAAACGCGCTGATGCAGCTCTATCAGTCGGTGACGCCCGCGCCGGTCCAGCGCCTCGAGGCCTTCCGCATCCCCGACTGGGAGCGCCAGGGCTCGAACTGGCGGGTGCCGCGCAGCTCGCTCGCCCCGATCCTCCGCTTCGCCGATCTCGACGCCTACGTCGTCGAGAGCGCCGATGGCGCTCGACTCGACGGGTTCATCCAGATCGGCGTCGCGCGCGAGGACCAGCCGCACTATCTCCGGCTGCTGACGCGCGCCGAGATCGACCCGAGCGACCTGATCGGGTTCGCGCTCGGCGAGATCGCCGCGGAGACGGGACGAAACGGGGCCCATCAGCCGAATCACGGCGTTCTCGCACCCGTGCGAACCTACGAGTCGCCGGCGGATCGACGCCTCGAGGAGGCCGGCTTCGCCGAGATCGCCACCGTGACCCTGCTGCTGAAGGAGACCCTCGTCCGCGTCGCCGAGCCGAGCCTCGTTCCCGCCGCCGTTCGCCACCTGGAGGTCACCCGTGGCTCCTGAGCCCGCCGAGTCCGTGGAGCCCGCCGAGTCCGTGGAGCCCACCGAAGACTCGCTCGAGGTCCGGCCCGCGCCGGAGCCGCAGTCCACGACCGACGACCTCGACGTGCTGCTCGCGGCGCTGCCACCCGAGATCGTCGCGGCCATCGACGGCCTTGCCGATCGCGAGGGCCTGATCGAGGTGGTCATGGACCTCGGCCGGAGGCCTGAGGCGCGCTACCCGGACTCGGAGGCGGAGCTGCTCGAGCGCGAGGTCGACGAGGCGGACATCCAGTACGTCGTCGAGCACATCGGCTCGTTCGGCGATGACAATCGAGCGGGGATCGAGCGGACGCTGCATCGCATCTCTGCGATCCGAAATCGGAACGGCAAGATCGTCGGGCTGACCTGCCGGATCGGCCGGGCCGTGTACGGGACGATCGAGATCATCGCCGACTTCGTCGAGACCGGGAAATCGCTGCTGATCATGGGCCGGCCGGGGATCGGCAAGACGACGATGCTCCGCGAGGCGGCCCGCGTCCTGGCCGACGACCTCGACAAGCGAGTCGTGGTGGTCGACACCTCGAACGAGATCGCCGGCGACGGCGACATCCCCCACCCGGCGATCGGCAAGGCCCGCCGGATGCAGGTGCGGACGCCGTCGCTGCAGCACGAGGTGATGATCGAGGCGGTCGAGAACCACATGCCCCAGGTCATCGTCATCGACGAGATCGGGACCGAGCTCGAGGCGCAGGCCGCGCGCACCATCGCCGAACGCGGCGTGCAGCTGATCGGGACCGCACACGGCAACACCCTCGACAACCTGATGCTCAACCCGACGCTGTCGGACCTGATCGGCGGCATCCAGAGCGTCACCCTCGGCGACGAGGAGGCGCGGCGCCGGCGGTCGCAGAAGAGCGTCCTCGAGCGCAAAGCGCCACCGACGTTCGACGTCGTGATCGAGATCCAGGATCGCGAGCGGGTGCTGGTCCACGGCGACGTTGCCGACACGGTCGACGCGCTGCTGCGCGGCGATCCGGTCGCGCCGGAGCTGCGCTGGCGCGACGAGGAAGGCGTCCATCGATCGCAGTCGCGGCCGAGGCCGTCGCCACGGGAGCAGCTGGTGCCGGACCGGTTCTCCGGCCTGATCGGGCAGGGCGGATCCGGCTGGCGAACCGAGCCGGGCTGGCGAGGCGACTCGGGCTTCCGGGGCGGCGTCTTCGCGCCGGGTGGCGAGCGCGGCGCGCGCTCCGGGTTCCGGCCCGGCACGTCAGGGTCGTGGCGCCCGGGCCGATCGGGATCGGGGACGCCGGCGGCCTCTCCAGGAGCCCCGCCCGGACGAGGCGAAGCCCCTTTCGTCGCCGGTGACATCGCGGACCGTGGCCCGCTCGAGCGGGGGACTGCACCCGCGCCGGAGCCGCGGGCGCGGGACGCGCGCGAGCTGTCGCGACAGCGCGAGTGGCGCGAGTCGGCGTCCAAGGCGATCGATGCGCTGAAGGCGGAGGAGGGAACCGGGCCGGTGAACTCCGCCGAGCTCATCGCCGACGACGAGGCGCTGATGGACCGCGTCCGCGAGGCCGGCATCGAGGAGGACGGCGAGGCCATCGTCATTGCGGACGCTGGGGCCCTGCCCACGTTGCGGGTCCTGCCGCAGGGGATCAGCCGGAAGCGCCTCGAACAGGCGATCCGCGAGCTGCAGCTGCCGGTGATCATCGCCCGCGACGTCGACGAGGCCGACGTCGTCATGACGATCCGCAGCGAATACAAGCAGAAGACGCCGATGGTCCGCGAGGCCGAGGAGCGGGCCATGCCGATCTATGTCCTCAAGACGAACACGATCCCGCAGATGCAGTCCTCACTGACCTCGATCTTCGCCCTCGAGATCGACCCGCGCGATGCGGCGCTGCGGGAGACCGAGGAGGCCATCGGCGTTGTCCTCCATCGTGCCGAGGCGGTGGAGCTCTCGCCCCAGAACGCGTACATCCGGCGGCTCCAGCACCAGATGGCCGAGCGGGCCAATCTCGTGTCGCGCTCCCGGGGTCGCGAGCCCTACCGGCGCGTCCGCCTGTACCCGGATCCTGCCCGCAGCCCCTGGCGCTGACGCGCGGGCGTACTACCTGTGCGAAATGCACTAGTCATGCAGGCATGCTTGCGCTGAATCGGTCTGTCGAACCGACTCAAGTGGCCTGATACTTCATTCCCGGGCTCCATCCGAGTCTCCATGCACAAGTTCGGCGGTTGCAGGAGGTGGGCGGTGCAGGAGATCAGCGGCGGCGACACGGCCTGGATGCTCGTGGCCACGGCCATGGTCATGGTGATGCTCCCGGGGCTCGCACTCTTCTATGGCGGCCTCGTGCGCCGGAAGAACGTCCTGTCGACGATCATGCACAGCTTCTTCGGGCTCGCCCTCGTGAGCGTCCTGTGGGTCCTCATCGGCTTCTCGCTCGCGTTCGGGCATGACATCACGGGCCTCGGGCTGCTCGGCGGCGCCGAGTACGTCGGCTTCAACAACGTCGGCCTCGTGCCGAATCCGACCTACGGCCCGACGATCCCGTTCGTCCTGTTCGCGGGCTTCCAGCTGATGTTCGCGGCGATCACGCCGGCGTTGATCACCGGCGCCTTCGCCGAGCGGAAGCGGTTCGCGAGCTTCGTGATCTTCACGGTTCTCTGGTCGCTGTTCGTGTACTCGCCGATCGCGCACTGGGTCTGGGCGACCGACGGCTGGCTGTACAAGCTCGGCGCGCTCGACTTCGCGGGCGGCACGGTGGTCCATGCATCGTCCGGCCTGTCCGCGCTCGTGGTCGCGCTGCTGATCGGCAGGCGTGCCGTCAGCGGCGAGCGCATGGAGCCCCACGACATCCCGATGACCGTGCTCGGTGCAGGCCTGCTCTGGTTCGGCTGGTTCGGGTTCAACGCCGGCTCGGCGCTGACCGCCGGCGGCCTCGCCGCCAACGCCCTCGTCGTGACCAACACCGCGGCCGCCGCCGCGACGATCAGCTGGGTCCTCATCTCGTACGCCCATCGGCGCAAGGTCAGCGTCGTGGGTGCCGCGTGTGGCGCGGTGGCGGGCCTCGTCGCCATCACGCCGGCATCCGGCTTCGTGACGGCGGGTGGCGCGATCGTCATCGGCCTGTTCGTCGGCGGGCTGTGCTACAGCGCGACGCTCCTGCGGGAGCGGCTCCGGATCGACGACGCGCTCGACGTCTTCTCGGTCCATGGCGTCGGCGGCGTCTTCGGGGCGCTCGCCACCGGCGTCTTCGCGACGACGGCGATCAACGCCTTCCCGGGCCTGATCGACGGCAATCCGGGCCAGCTCGCGACGCAGGCCATCGCCGTCGCGGCGACGATCGCGTACTCGGTCGTGGCGACCTACGTCATCGTGAAGGCGGTCGGCTTCGTCCTCGGCCTCCGCGTCCCGTCAGAGGAAGAAGAGGTCGGGCTCGATCTGGCCGTCCACGGCGAGGTCGCCTACCAGCGCTGAACCGTCAGCCGGTGAGCGCCCGCCGGTCGATGAAGATCTGCTCGCCCGAGAAGCGCCGGGCTCCCGCGTCCCAGGGGAACAGGATCGCCAGCTCCAGTCGTACGCGCCGACCCGATGGCGCGAGCCCCGCAAACGGCGCGTGGTGGGTCGCTTCGAGGAGGACCGCCTCGAAGACGCCCTGCGGGCCGATGACGATGTCGGTGAGCGCGAAGCTGTTGTCGGGGAAGGCCGCGAAGAGCTCGGTGTAGAACGCCCGGGCGCCTTCGTGTCCTTCCCAGCGAAGACCGGTGCCGACAATCTCGTACACGCAGTCGGGAGCGAGCGTCGAGATCAGCCCGTCAATGTCGCGCCGGTCCTCGGCGATCGAGTGCCGCACCCAGAGCTTCTTGATCCGGCGCTGTTCCGCCGGGTCGGCCGCGAGCGCGAGCCGTTGCCGGACGGAGGCCACCGGGTCAGAACTCGGTGACGCCGGTGAAGGTCCAGCCGTCGATGCGCACCGCCGGAACGACCGCGGCGCCGAGGAAGCCCTTGATCGTCTTGCGCGAGCTGCTCACGGCGCTCACCCCGGCGAGCGCGTCCAGGTAGGACTGCGTGAACCGCAGGTTCCGAACCGGCCCGACGATCTCGCCCCGTTCGACAAGGAACGTCCCGTCACGGGTCATGCCGGTGACGATCGCGAGCTTCGGGTGGACCACGTTCGTGTAGTGGAAGCGCGTCACGAGCAGCCCGCGATCGAGGCCGCGGATCAGCTCGTCGCGGGGCGTCGTGCCGGCCGACATGACCGCGTTCAGCGGGAATGGGCCCCACGGATTCGGCGCCGGCAGCCCGTGCCCGGTCGACGAGCGTCCCGCCCGCGCCGCGGTCTGGGAGTCGTAGACGACCTCGCGGCAGACGCCGGCGTCGACCATCGGGACCCGCTGCTTCGTCACGCCCTCGTAGTCGAACGACATCGGCAGGCCGTTCGGGTCACTGCCGTCGTCGAAGATCGTGACCAGGTCCGAGCCGATCCGGCGGCCGGGCTCGACGAAGGAGCGGCCCTCCTGCACGGCCAGGGCCGAGAAGCCGAGGTAGCCGAGCATGTCGGTGATGTCGACGACGGCGTACTCCTCGAGGACGACGGGGTAGTCGCCCGCCTCGACGGTGACCGCGCGGTCGCCGGCACGCGCCTTGGCGGCCGCCTCTCGCCCGATCGCAGCGGCATCGATGGTCGTCGCATCCATGCTGACGCCCTCGGCGTAGCCGCTCCCGCCGTCGGGCGACATGTGGACCGTGAGGAGCTGCGACCCGGTCCGGCGCTCGGCCGAACGGATGCCCGCGGAGTTGGCCACCGCCACCGCCTCTGAATCCGTCGAGAAGGAGCCATAGGCCGTGACCCCGACCGCGTTCGCCGCCGCGATGACGGCGCGAACGCCCTCGGCGCGGAGCTCCGGTGTGGCCTCGGCGGTGCCCTCGGACCAGGCGTTCGCGGGCGTTCGCGCCGCGCCATCGGCCGGGCCGGGCAGGCCGGCCCAGTCGTCGAGCTCCTCGCAGCTCCGGGTGATCGATGCGGCCCGGTGGACCAGCGATCGAAGCCCCTCGGTATCGACCTTCCCGGTCGAGACGACCGCGATCCGCTTGCCGACGACGTGGCGCAGGTTCACGGTCAGAGAGCGCTCGACGACGTTCTGGTGGATCTCGCTGTTGGCGAAGCGGGTGAGGGCCGAGTCGCCGGCCATGACGAGGACCTCGGCCTCCGTTGCCCCGATGCGCAACGCCCGTTCGAGGACCTCCTCGGCGAGCGCGAGCGCGGACTCCGGCTCGCGTGCGCTGACCTTGCGCGCCATCTCTGCTGCCGCGACGGCGCTGCCGCCGGCCTGCGCCCCGGTCGGGCCCGCGTGCCCCGGCGTCGCGATCCGCTTCGAGGGGCTCACCACTTGCCGACTCCCACCTGGACGTTGCGGAAGCGCGCGCCGGGGACCGCGTGGCCGACCCGCGCCGTCTGCGACGGCTCGCCCTTGCCGCAGTTCGGCGTGCCCAGCATCACGAAGCTGCGCTCGTCGCCGACGGCGTCGCACGACCGCCAGAACTCGTATGTGATCCCGGTATACGTGGCGTTCTTGTACAGCTTGCCCCGCTTGCCGCCCTTGATCTCGTAGGCGACCTCGGTCGCGAACTGGAAGTTGAGGCGCCGGTCGTCGATCGACCAGCTGCGGTTGTTGGCGAGGAGCAGGCCGTCGTCGGTGTCGGCGACGATCTCGTCGAAGCTCATGCCCGGGACGGGCACCATGTTCACGTTGGTCATTCGGATCAGCGGGATCCGGTTCCAGCCGTCGGCGCGCATGCCGCCGCTGGATTGCGCCCCGACCCGTGGCGCCGTCTCGCGGCTGGACTGGTAGCCGACGAACCGGCCGTTCTTCACGAGCGGCACGGCCTGTGCCTCGACGCCCTCGTCGTCCCAGCCGAAGGTGCCCATCCCGCCGGCCGCCGTCGCGTCGGCCACGATCGTCACGAGCTCCGAGCCGTACATGAAGCCCTCGTCGAGCTTGTCGGGCGTGAGGAAGCTCGTCCCCGCGTAGGACGCCTCCGTGCCGAAGACGCGGTCGAGCTCGGTCGGGTGGCCACAGCTCTCGTGGAGCTGGAGGTAGAGCATCGACGGGTCGAGCAGGATCGTCCGGCGACCCGACGGAAGCTGCGGCGCCGACAGGAGCGCGACGGCCTCCTCGGCGTAGGCCTCCGCGTGGCCGGCGAGATCGAGGCCGCGGATGTACTCGTAGCCCGCTGCCTGGTAGCCGCCGCCGGCATCGGGGTAGCTCCGGCGCTGGTGCTCGTCGCCCTCGATCGCGTTTGCCTCGACGGCCGCCCCCACCTGGGTGATCACCTGTTCGGTGAAGCTGCCGTCCGTTGCGGCGAAGGTCTTCCACTCGCGATGGCCGGTGTAGATCGACTCGGTGAACGTGACCCCGTTGACCTTGCCCGCCGCCCGGTCGGCCGCCACGAGGTCGGCGATCTTGGTCTCCAGCGGGATCTTGAACGGGTCCTCGACGATGGGCGTCTCGTAGGTCCCCGTGGCGGGCGGTCGAGTGTCGAGCTCGGCGGGGCGACGGAGCGCCGTGGCGGAGGCCTTGGCGACGCGCACGGCGAGCGCCCCGACGCGATCCGCCTCCGCAAGGTCCAGCGTGTCGCTGGCGGCAAAGCCCCACGCGCCGTCGACGAGGACGCGGACGCCAAAGCCATCGGTCTCGCCGAGCGCGACGCCCTCGACGCGGCCGCTCTTGACGGAGATCGACTCGTCGCGGCGGCGGATCACGCGGACGTCGGCGTACGTCGCGCCGAGCTTCGCGGCGGTGTCCAGGGCGCGGTCCGTCAGGTCTCGCATCTTCGGGGCGGCGAGCGTACCAAGGAGCCGAAGGCGGTGCCTACACTCGCCGGGTGCGGGGTCGTTTCATCACGCTGGAGGGGCCCGAGGGGGCCGGTAAGACCCTGATGGCCGAACGCCTGGCGGAGGTCCTGCGCGCACGCGGGCGCGAGGTTCGTCTCACGCGCGAGCCTGGCGGGACCACACTCGGCGAGCAGATCCGCTCTCTGGTCCTCGCCGGCGCGGGCGCTGGCAGCGTGGGCGCCGCCATCGATGCACGCGCCGACGCGCTGCTGTTCAACGCGGCTCGTGCCCAGCTCGTCGCCGAGGTGATCCGGCCGGCGCTCGAGGCGGGGGAGGTCGTGGTCTGCGCTCGCTTTGCGGACTCCACGCTCGCGTACCAGGGCTACGGCGCCGGGCTGCCGATCCCCCAGCTCCGCTCAATCGCCGAGTTGGCAACCGCGGGCCTGTGGCCCGACCTGACCGTCCTCCTCGACGTCGCGCCGGAGATTGGCCTCGACCGGAAGGCCGCCGACGCGCGCAACCGGTTCGAGGCAGCCTTCGACCTCGAGTTCCACCGCCGGGTACGAGCCGGGTTCATCGACCTCGCCCGCCAGGAGCCGGAGCGCTGGCGAGTCGTGGATGCCGCTCGCCCGGCCGATGTCGTGTTCGGTGACGTGCTCGAGGCCGTCCTCGCCGCGCTCTGACGCGGGGCCTGCGTCCTAGAGGACCTGCGTCAGCGCCTGCCCGGTCAGCACCACCCCGAGGATCACGACCAGCCCTGCCGTCGCGAGCTGGACCGGGGCGACCAGCCTGCGGAACCGATCCACCGCGGACATGCCCTTCGCAACCCGCCGCTCGACCAGGCGGCGCGCATGGACCAGTAACAGGCCAATCCCGGCCAGCACGACGGCCATGCCGACGCCGAACCCGACGACGAGCACGAGGCCGTAGGCAACGCGGCCGGCGGCGATCGAGCCGAGCAGCAGGATCAGCGCAGATGCCGACGGCACCAGGCCGCCCGAGAGGCCGAGCGCGAGCAGGCCGCGCCAGGAGATCGAGTCCCCGGCGGGCTCGTGGCTGTGGGGGTGCGGGTGTCCGTGCTCGAGCTCATGGTGGTGCTCGTTGCCCTGCGCATGCGCGCGCCGATGTGCAGCGGCGGCCGCAATCGGGCGCAGGCGCCGCCACAGCAGCGCCGCGCCGATCGCGATGACCAGGCCGCCCGACGCCACGCCGAGGACCGGGTACAGGCGTTCCGGCGGCAGCACGCTCGAGGCCGCCAGGGTGATCCCGGCGAGCACCAGCACGCCGAGGGTGTGCGAGACGGTGACCGCCAGGCCGAGCCCGACCGCCTGCCGGCTGGAGCCACGGGCGCCGACGAGGTAGGCCGCCATGATCGTCTTGCCGTGGCCGGGCGAGAGCGCGTGGACGACGCCCAACCCGAACGCGATCGCCAATGAGACGAGGATCGCGAGCGGCGTCAGGTCCTGGACGTTCACGATGGCGCCGAGGCTCTCGCCGACCCCGCCGGGCACTGCACCGAGCGCCGTCCCTGGCACCGCCGACGTGGCATCGGCGAGCGGCGCGGCGTCCGGTGCGTTCCACGCCGGCTGCGAGGCGCCACCCTGCGTGACCTCGACGGAGATCGACCGTTCGTTGAGCGGCTGGGTGAGGAGGTCGGCCGGGTAGCTCGTGAGCCGGCTCGACAGGCCGCCGCCCGCTTCTTCAGCCACGGACATCCCCGCGGATCCGGCGATCGTCGTGCCGTCGCCGAGGACGACGATCTCCCGCCAGCCGATCCGCTCCGCGAACGACCGATCCTCGAAGGAGATCGTCGTCGCCGAGGCGATCCTGGCGGCGAGCGGCGCCTCGAACTCGCAGACGAGGCGCATCGTCGACAGTCCGCCCGCGCCGGGCGGCAGGCTGAGGCCCGCCTCGACCAGCGTCGGCGCAAGCGGGGCGCCGCCGGAGGCGAGATGGAGGTCTCCGGCCAGTGCCCGGCACTCCGGCCCGCGGCTCGCTGCCAGCTCGGCGGCCGATACCCGCCCGTCGCCGTCGGTGTCGAGCCGCTGCTGCTCCTGGAAGGCTGGAATCTCCGCCCGGTCGATGACGACGTCCAGCGAGACCCGATCCGGGGCAACCCGTATCGCGGCGAAGTGGTTGATCGTGAAGTTGCCGAGGGGGTGGGCGGACGCGACGGCCGGGACGACGAGTGCAAGGAGGAGGCCCGCGGCTGCGAGCGAGCCGCTGCGCCGGCGGGCGCCGCCGCGGGACCGTTCGCGGCGCGCCCGTGCCGGGTGGGGAGAAGCGAGGTGCGCGTGGCGTGGCGTCACTGCAACGACTCCAGCGACGCCTGGGCCTTCGAAGCGGAGAGGGGATCGAGGGCTCCGCGGATGGCGAGTGACTGCTGGAGCAGATCGTAGGCCCGCGTCGAGTCGCCGACCGCGAGTGCGATCTCGCCGGCGTGGTACAGGAGCATTGCGTCGCGCGTGCCGAGGGCGAGCGCCTTCGTCATCGCGGCGTCGGCATCGGCGGCACGTCCGTTCGCGAGCAGCGCCCACGCCTCGGCGTCGTAGCCATAGATGTCCGGCCGCTCGGCGAGTTCCTTGTCCGCGAGGGAGAGGGCCGTCGCGGCGTCGCGCCCGTGGTTGACGTCGAACAGGACGAGCTGCCGATTGAAGATCAGCCCGGCCGAGCCCTGCAGCTTCGCGATCGCCAGGACCGTGGCGTATTGGTCCTCGGCACCGCGGTCATCGCCGCGCATCGCGAGCAGGTCCCCGAGCGCGGTGAGCGCATCGGGCTGGGGTGCCACCGCGATGGCCGCACGGAAGTCGGCGATCGCGCCGTCGGTGTCGCCGAGCGCCGCCGCCGCGCGAGCCCGCCCCGCCAGAGCAAGGAAGCTCTGCGGCCATTCCTCGACCGCCGTATCGAACCAACGCGCGGCCGCCTCGGGCGCGCCCGCGCTCAGCTGCATCGTGCCGGCGACGTAGGAGTACCAGCTCAGGCTGGGGCCCTCGATGCCGGCGGTCACGGCGGCGGCCTGCGCCGTCTCGGCCTGCTTGACGGCGCCCGCCGGGTCGCCCCGGAGGAACGCGACGCGCGCGAGCCTGGCGCTGATGGCCGGGCTGTTCGCGATCGACTGGATCCGCTTGTAGGTGTCTGCCGCCGTGCTCACGTCGCCGAGCTCGAGCTGGGCGTCGGCGACGATGGCGAGGATCGCCGGCTGGTCGGACGCCGTCCGGTCGAGCGCCTGTGCCTCGCTCAGCGCTCGACCGAAGTCGTGGGTCGCGAGCGCGAGGCGGGCATGCAGCGCGAGGACGTCGAGCTGGTTGCGCTCGATGGAGAGCGATCGGTTCGCGGCCTCCTCGGCGCGGTTGTAGTCACCGACGTCGCCGCTGAGTCGCGCTCGAGCCTCGTACAGGAGGCCGAGGTTCGCGGCCGAGAGGAAGTCGCGGTCATTGATCGCGACGTTCTGCGTCCAGGCGGCGATCGAGTGGTCGATCTGCGCGAGGCTGCCCGGTGCGTTGAACACCGGGGCGTCGGGGGCGCTCACGGGGCCGTTCACGGTGAGGGGCGTCGCGGGCCGGAGTGGCGCCGCGGCCGGGCGCAGCAGGGTCGACCCCTGGCTGATCGCGACCACCGCGGCTGCCGCAACGAGCAGCGCAATCGGGCGGGGGCGGCGGACGCGGGGCAGAGTGATGGCGGTCACGTGGATTCGCTCCGGTCGGTCAGTCGGATGGATGGATCAGGAGTGACGTCGGACGCACCAGGAGCGCCGCCGAAGCGGCGCTCCTGGTGCTGAGGCTCAGTGCGGGACACCGAGGTACGGGAAGCTGGACAGGTAGTCGGTGTGCGCGGGCACGCCGTCGCTGGTCACGCAACCGTTCGTCGTGATGCCGAGCTCGGCATCGATGACGTCATCCGCCAGGGCTCGGCCGTTGAGGGCCTCGCCATTTGCCTTCGTCGTCACGTTGTACGTGATGACGTCGGGCAGAAGGATGTTGGCGATGGCCGCGGCGGTTGCCGCGTTGTAGTCCGGGCAGCCCGTCTTGAGCGCCGCGTTGATGTTCATCAGCGTGACGATCGCGTTGGTCTTGAACAGGCCGCCGAAGGCGGTCCGCTGCTGCGCCGGCGGGGTCGTGTTGAACCGGTTCTTCGTCTGGCCCGAGTTCGGGTCGACGAGCTTCGTGTTGAACACGGTGTTGATGGCCGGTCGGCCCATCTGGTCGGCCGCCATCCAGGAGGAGCCGTCCCACCACGAGGTTGTGCCCCACACCCCGACATTCGTGCCGCCGAGGGCGTCATCGGGGACCTCGATCACGACCGCGTTCGTGTTGAGCGGCGTGAAGAAGTCCGTCGGGTTGGTACCAAGCCTGTCCGTGCCGACGCCGAGAACGGTGCCGACGAAGCCGGTCAGGTCGAAGAAGAACGGGTCGCTGCGGACGCCGGCGAAGACCTTGCTGTCGCCCTTGGCCGAGCCGATGCCCGATCCGCCCGTCGACCCGGAACCCCACGCGACGCCCTGCTTGAGCGACTTCGCGTTGGCGCCGGAGTAGCGGGTGACCGTGTATGCCTGTGCGCCGTTGCCGTTCGGAGCGCCGAAGCGCCAGACGTACGCCTTGTCAGGCCGCGCATCGCCGTCGTTGTCGACGTTGATGACGTAGCGGACGTTCGTGCCGAACGAGCCGCCGAACAGGTTGATCGCCGGATTGGTGGTCATGGCCAGCACGGTCCGCGACGCGTTGCTGCCCTGGAACACGTAGACATCGTTGATGTCGCGGTCCCCGTGGTCCGAGTGCGGAGCAAAGTCGCCGGCGGCGTTGGTCAGGCCACCGAGGGCCGGCGCGTCGAGATGGTCGGCGCCGGCGACGAGCAGCGGCGCGCCACCCAGCGCGAGCGTGAGAGCGGCGCCTGCGACGAGCGCACCGCTCCGTAGTGATGGACGTTGCATTTCCGAGTTCCCCTCCAAGGCAAACCACTCCCCTCCCGCCGGATCGACGCGTCCTGGATCCGGCGCTTGGCTCGAGGTTTGATGTGCGATCGGACGGGGCCCTTCTGGCCCGTCCTCGCCCCTGTTACGCGGGTGGGTCCGCGGCGGATCAATGGCGATCAGATGGGTCGTGGAGAAGGGTCGCCTCGGTACACTTCCAACCCGTGCGAGAGGCCACCGACCCCCGGATTGAACCGTCGGCCGCCCTGCTGCGAAGTACCCGGTGAGCGATCCCGAGATCGCAGCGCGTGGCACCGCCAGGTCCGATGCAGACCGGACCGATCGGGCCTGGATGGACCGCCTTGCGGGCGGCGATCTCGGGGCGCTCGATCTTCTGTATGAGCAGTACGGAGCGATGGCCTTCTCAATTGCGTATCGCATCACCGGGGACCGATCGGCAGCCGAAGACGTCGTCCAGGACGCGTTCCTGGGCGCGTGGCGCAACGCCGGTCGGTATGCCGGTGCGCGAGGCTCGGTCCGTACCTGGCTCCTCTCGATCGTCCATCACCGGGCCATCGACGCCATCCGGCGGCGCCGGCCGACAGTCGAGCTCCCGGATTCGGAGGCAGGCCTCCCCGATTCCCTGACGCTGCCCGACACCTGGGCGGACGTCGAGCTGCGGCTCGACCGGGCGGCGGTGTGGGAGGCGCTGACCAGCATCTCCAGCGTCCAGCGCGAGGCCATCGAGCTCGCCTATTTCGGCGGGCTGACCCAGACCGAGATCGCCGAGAAGACGGGCGTCCCGCTTGGGACCGTCAAGGGCCGCCTGCGGCTCGGGCTGCAGGGCCTTCGCGCGGCGCTGCTCCCGCTGGATGGCGGAGGGGCCGGCCGTGGCTGAGCACACCTTCGCCGGCCTGACCTGCGCCGACGTGCAGGACCTCGCCTCGGGCTTCGTCCTCGGCGCGCTGACGCCCGCCGAGTCCGACACGGTCCGCCGCCACCTGGCCGAGTGCCCTGAGCTCCACGCCGAGATGGCCGAGCTCAACTCGGTCGTACCCGCGTTGTTCGAGGCCGTCGATCCCGTCGCCCCGACGGCGGGTCTCAAGGACCGGATCCTCGCCGCGGCCGCGGCTGACCTCGAAGCACGGCGTCCCGCGGCGCAGCCGACGCCCGCACCCTCGCCCGCCGCACCGGACCGGCCAGCCGTCCCGGCACGACCCGAGCCCGCGCGCGGCTGGGATCTCGGTGCCCTCTTCCGGCGGCCTGTCTGGGCGGCGGTGGCGGCCGCCGCGCTCGTGGCCGCCCTGGCCCTGGGCGCCTGGAACGTGCAGCTTCGCGACCAGGTCGCCGGGCTCGAGGCCTATCGCACCGGCGTCGTGAAGGTGCTCGACACGGCCGCACAACCGGAGGCGCAGCTCGCGATCCTCGCCGCGCCCGCCGGCCAGGGCCCGAGTGGCCTCGCCGCGTGGGGCGCCGATGGGAACGTCGCCCTGGTCATGCGCGACCTGGAGCCGACCACGGGGACACAGGTCTATGAGGCCTGGCTCATCGCCGGCACGTCCGCTCCCATCCCGATCGGGGGCTTCCAGGTGGGAACGGATCGCACGGGAACCTTCGGCACGAACCATGTGCCGCTGGGTGAGGGCGTCGTCGTGGCGCTGACCCTGGAGCCGCGCGAGGGCGCGAAGACGCCCACGATGCCGATCCTCGCCCTGGGGACCGCGCGCGCCGCGCAGTCGAGCTAGCTCAGCGGGGTCGGCCTTTCGCCGGCGCACCCCGCCGGCGCGCGATCAGCTTCCGGCGGACCCCGAGGTCACGCCCGAGCCGGTTCCGTTCCCGCTGCCGCCGTCGTGCGCGGCCTCGGCGAACGTGCCCGGGCCGGCCGCCCGCGCCGCATAGAGCGCCGACTCGGCGGCCCGGACAAGCTCGTCGCCGGTGTTGCCGTCGGCCGGGAAGCGGGCGAGCCCTGCGGAGACGGTGAACCGCTTGTCCGACGCTCCCGCGCGGGCCGCAACGGCATCGACGATGCGCCGCGCGACGGTCGTGCCCTTGGCCCCCGGCGCCACGACCATGAACTCGTCGCCGCCCCAGCGCGCCACGGTGTCCACGAAGCGGACCGTCTCGCCGACGACCGCGGCCACCTCGCGCAGCACGTCGTCACCCGCGGCACGTCCGTTGGCCTCGTTGAACGCGGTGAGGTTGTCGACGTCGAAGAGGACGATGGTCAGCTCGACACCCTGGCGAGCCGCCCGAGCGATCTCGAGCTCCATCACTCGCGTCAGCGTCCGGGCATTGGCGAGGCCGGTGAGCATGTCCGAGTTGGCGACGCGCTCCGCCCAGTCGATGCGCTCGGCGGCATTCGTCGCCAGACGGGCCCGATCGACCACGACCGCGACGAGATCGGCGATCGCGGCGACGCGTTCCGAGACGCCCGGCTCCGGAGCGCCCTCCGTCTCGGCCGCGAGCGCCCCGACCGGCTCCTCGATGCCCTCGCGTCCGATGACGACGGGCCACGCGGAGATGACGCGGCCGTCGGTGTCGGCCTCGCCCGTGACCTGGATGCGCTCCTGGGCCGCGAGCTGGACCGTGCTGCCCTCGCCCGCGGCGGCCGCTTCGAGCCCCTCGAGCGCCTGCTCGTCGTAGCCCCGGGCCGCGGCGACCGCCAGCCCACCGCGCTCTCCGTCCCAGAGGTAGGCCGCGACCCTGTCGGCACCGGTCGAGCGCAGCGTGATCTCGAGCAGCTCGTCGAGCGTGGCGTCGGGATCGTCGCTGCGGGCGACGGCGCGGATCGCTGCGAGGAGGAGGGGGTCGGGGGTCAAGGCGGGCCGATCGTACACGAGCGGGAGGGGTCGTCAATCGAACACGCGATCGACCGCTCGCGAGGCCCGGTCCGGCGCCGGAGGCGGGCAGACCCGCCCGTATACTCCCGGCCGTGAAGCTGATCCTGGCGATCATCCACAATGAGGACGCGGGTGCCCTCGTCGACGGACTCCTGGAGAAGGAGTACCGGGCCACCCGCCTCCACTCGTCGGGCGGCTTCCTGAAGCAGTCGAACGCCACCATCGTCCTGGGCGTCGAGGACGACCGAGTCGACGACGTGATGGCGATCATCACCGAGCACTGCACCTCGCGGACCCAGGTGGTCAACCCGATGCCGCCGATCATGGAGCCGGGCGAGTTCTTCATGCCCTACCCGCTCGAG
>Ga0070696_100001320_pt1 | contig 16173 bp, 16 predicted proteins | sample KBSK1253metaG_FD_65474 | JGI IMG/M metagenome (GOLD analysis project Ga0070696, IMG submission 65474) | Corn, switchgrass and miscanthus rhizosphere microbial communities from Kellogg Biological Station, Michigan, USA - KBS K1-25-3 metaG | ecosystem: Host-associated > Plants > Roots >... | reverse complement strand
ACCCGGAATCTGAACTCCACCACGACTCCGAAGTTCGCGCCGCCGCCCCTCAAGGCCCAGAAGAGCTCCGGCCTCTCCTCCTCGCTCGCCCATACGATCGCACCGTCTGCGCTGACGAGCCTTGCGCTCAGCAGGTTGTCGAGCGTCAGGCCGAAGGCCGGCGACAGGTGCCCGATCCCGCCGCCGAGCGTCAAGCCGGCGACGCCCGTGTCGCCGAACGTCCCACCCGGCATCGCCAGCCCGTGCCGCTGGCAGGCCGGGTCAATGTCCTCCCACAGAGCGCCTCCTCCACAAGTCACCGTGCGCTCCACTGGATCGACCGCGACCTGCCGCATCAGGCGCAGATCCACGACGAGGCTGCCGTCGCCTACGCAGTGCCCGGCGACGCCGTGACCGCCGCCTCGCACAGCCATGGGCAGACCCGCCTCGACCGCGTAGCCCACGGCCGCGGCGACGTCGTCGATGTCGAGCGGCCGGGTCACGAGCTCCGGCCGCCGGTCGAGCATGCCGTTGAACGTGGCCCGCGCGGCCTCGTAGCCGCTGTCGCCGGTTGCGATCACCGGACCGCGGTGACGGGCTCTGAGGTCGGCCAGCGACGACACCGGGCGAGCCTACGACATGCAAAGAGGCTGTGAAAGCTCTTGCCGCGGACTACCCGACCCGGGCGAGCAGGTCGAGCGCGCGCTGTTTGAGCAGCGCCGCCGCGCCAGGGTCATAGTCGGCCACGCTGTTGTCGGCGAACAGGTGGCGGTCGCCGGGGTAAAGGAACAGCTCGGCGCCGCCGACGGTGTCGGCGATCTCGCGGGCGGCGGGAAGGTCTTCCTCCGCCCACGGGTCGTCCTCCATGAAGTGGATCTGGAGCGGGGCGCCCGCCGGCCACGAGCCGCCGAACTCAGAGAGCGGCAGCGCTGCGTGGAACATCAGCGCGCCGCGGGCACCCGGCCGCGTCTGAGCCAGCTTCTGCGCAGGCATGCCGCCGAGCGAGAACCCGGCGTAGACGAGCTCCGCGGGCAGGTCGTCGGCCGCGGCGACGCCGTTGTCGAGAAGCGTGCCGAAACCGAGCTCCCGCGCGTGCGCGACTCCGTCGTCAACCGTGTCGAACGTCTTCCCGTCGTAGAGGTCCGGCGTATGAACGGTGTGCCCGGCAGCCCGAAGCTCGTCGGCGAAGGCCTTGACGCCGGGCGTCAGCCCCTGCGCGTGGTGGAAGAGGAGAACCTCGGCCACGACCTCAGACGCTACCGCGACTGCGCACCGGGGGTCACCACTCCTCGGGCGAGAGCACCAGCGAGTAGCCGTCGGGGTCGAGAAAACGAACCGCCCCGGACCGCTGCCAGTACGGATTGGGAGCCGCGACGGGCTCGAAGCCGGCCGAGCGCAGGCGAGCCACTTCCGTTTCGACCCGCTCGGGCGAGCCGAGATAGAAGACGAGCTGGTCTTCGGCCGTCGGCGAGGGCAAGTCGTCTTCGTGAGACACGAGCTCGAGCTGCCCCGACGAGTCAGGGAGCCCGAAGACGACGCCGCTGTAACCGACGTGGTCCTCGAACGACGCGATCACCGGCAACTCCAACAGCTCGTAGAAAGCGACCGCCGCGTCGAGATCTCTGGTCGGTCGCGCGACGCGGAGCTGGAATTCGCGCAGCGGCTCAGACCGCCGAGTCGAAGAACTCGGCGCCACCGGTTTCCGGCGGTGCGCCGTACGCGTACATCAGGACCTCTTCGTCGCCATGGTTCGCCGACTGCAGCACGGTGCCGGACTCGACGTGGACGACTCCCCCAGCCGGGACGTCGACGCGCTCCGGTGGATCTCCGAGATACATCGTCAGTGTCCCGGACAAGACGACGAACGTCTCCTCCTGGATCGTGTCCAGGTGCCGCCGGCCCTTTGCGCCGGGTGGGTAGCGCCACATGCTCCCGCGCGTGTGCTCGAACCCAAGCACGTCGCTCAACCCCGAAACGTGGCGCGGGACTCCGCCCGGCTCGGGCTCGCGCTCGACCCACTCGAGCTCGTCGGGACGGATGACGCGGAAGGCCACGGGGCAACCCTACCGATGAGCTTCCACCCCCAGAGGTCTGTCCCCAAAGCGGTTCCAGGGCCGAGGCGTTTTCCGGGACAGTCCCCGTTCGGGGACAGTCCCTACAAGCAATGAGGCCTAGGCGATGACCGCCTGCTCGAGAATGTCCAAGCCGCGCTCCAGTTGCTCATCCGTCGCAGTCAGCGGCGGCAGCAGGCGGATCACGTTCCCGTAGAGCCCGCAGGACAGAATCAAGAGCCCGTTCTCGCGCGCCTTCGTGGTCACTTCTTTCGTCACGTCGCCCGACTTCTCGGCGAACTCGATCGCGAGCATCGGCCCGAGCCCCCGGACGTCGCCGATCGCGGGTTGCTCCTCGGCGATCCGCTCGAGGCGGCCGCGGATCAGGCGGCCGACGGTCTCGGCGCGCTCGCGGAAGTCGTGCTCGGCCACGGTGTCGAGCACGACACAGGCCGCGGCACAAGAGACTGGGTTGCCCCCGAATGTCCCGCCCAGTCCGCCGGGATGCACGGAGTCCATCAGCTTCGAAGGCCCCGTCACGGCAGCAAGCGGCAGCCCGCCGCCGAGAGTCTTGCCCGAGACGATCAGGTCGGGCTCGACGTTCAGGTGCTCGATCGCCCACGGCAGCCCGGTGCGTCCGCAACCGGACTGCACCTCGTCGGCGACGTAGAGGATCCCGAGCCGCTCGCAGATCTGCTTCAGCGCCTGGACGAAATCGGTGGGCATCGGGATGAAACCGCCCTCGCCCTGGACAGTCTCGAGCACGACGCACGCGACCTCATGTGGATCGACGTCCTGCGCGAAGAGCAGCTCGAGGCCGGCGATCGCGTCAGAGGTCGTAACTCCCCGGTACTCGTAGGGCGCCGGGGCGCGGTAGACATCCGGCGCCAGCGGCCCGAAGCCCTTTTTGTAGACCAGCTTCGAGGTCATCGCCATCGTCAGGTTCGTCCGGCCGTGAAAGGCACGGTCGAAGACGACAACGCCGGGCCGGGATGTCGCGCTGCGCGCGATCTTGACCGCGTTCTCGACCGCCTCCGCGCCCGAGTTGACGAGCAGCGACTTCGTCTCGGTGTTGCCGGGCCAGAGGTCGTCGAGCCGCCGGCAGACCTCCACGTACGGCTCGTAGAGACCCACCATGAAGCACTGGTGCAGGTAGCGGTCGACCTGCTCGTGGATCGCCTGGACAACCGCTTCCGAGTTGTGCCCGAGGTTCTGACACGCGATGCCGCCGGCGAAGTCGAGGTACTCGCGGCCGTCGGCGTCCCAGATCGTCGCCCCTTCCGCGCGGCTGACCGTCAGGTCCGTGGTCGCGACGCCGCGCGTCACGTACCGCTCGCGCCCGGCGCGGACGGCTGCGGCGTCCTGGATCTGCTCCGTCGCCATCGACTCAACCTTAGAAGATGCGGCCTGATTCAGACGAGTTTCCGCAAGAGGCAACGGCCGAAGGCATCTACATAATCGGACCCCGATCCGACCCCACTACAAGGAGCTGGCATGAACACGATGGCTTCAGCGCGCTCCAGCGCTGGGCTTGCCCGCTGGGCCTCGCTCGGCGGAATTCTCTACGTGGTGCTTTTCGTCATCGGCATCATCGTCATGTTCGACGGTGAGCCCAACAGCGACTCGTCTCCGGCGAGGGTGATCGCCTACTACTCCACGTCGAGCCACCGTGACAAGATCAACATCGGCTGGATCATCGCGGGCCTCGGCATCTTCTTCTTCCTCTGGTTCCTCAGCAGCCTGCGCGGAGCCGTACGTCGCTGGGAAGGAGAGAACGGCTACCTAACGGTCCTGACGACGATCGGCGGCACCGTCTACGCAACGCTCGCATTCGCGGCGATCGCGTTGAACGCGGGAATCAGGACGATGAGCGACGACACCTATCACCACACGGTGTACCCGGGCCTGATCCACGCCGCCGACGACGCGAGCTACATGATGCATGCAACCGGCGGCGCGGGCGCTTCGGCGATGATCATCGCGGCCACGCTGGCGGCGATGCGTGCCGGGGCAATCCCCAGCTGGGCGGGATGGCTCGGGATCATCGCCGGAATCCTCGCGCTGGCCTCGATCATCTTCTTCCCCCAGGCCGCGATCGGGCTCTGGATCCTGATCGTGAGCGGCCTGCTGTTCGCCCGTGGCGCGAGCGATCGTCCGCGCCCGGCGATGGCCGGTTAGTCGAACCTCATCGGCGTTCTGAGCGCGGCCTGCGCCGCGCTCAGAACCGCTCGACGACCTGGAAGCGTCCGGGCTCCTCCATCAGCACACGCTCGTTCTCCTGGTTGGCGTGGCCCACTTTGACGATCAGGCGACTCGGCACCTTGCGGACAAAGTCACGCTCCTCGGCCGTGATCGAGATCGGCTCGTGGCACTCGGGGTCCGAGCATTCGCAGGCGAACGGTTCGTGCTCGAGCTCTCGTTTCTGATCTGCTGCCACGACTCCTTGCTCCCGTAGGGCGGGTTGGGAAAAGCGAGCCGGCGAATCGTCGCGACACGGTCAAGCCCGGCCGCAAGGCCGAACATGTGGAGATCGACGGCGGCGCCAAGGCTACGCCAACGGCGCATCGGGAACAAGAGGTGCCGATCGATGAGCTCTGCTCAGAGCGAGAGTCTGAATCTCAACCGACGAAACAGGAGGCCAAGATGGGAAAGCTGGTCGTCACCGAATTCATCACCCTCGACGGCGTGATCGAAGACCCCGGCGGATCCGAGAACTTCGACCGCGGCGGCTGGGCCTTCAAGTTCGAGCGGGGCGAGGATGGAGACAAGTTCAAGCTCGACGAGACGCTCGAGGCCGAGGCACAGCTCCTCGGCCGAGTGACATACGAAGGATTCGCGGCCGCGTGGCCGGAGCGGACCGATGAGGTGGGCTTCGCCGACAAGATGAACACGATGCCGAAGTACGTGGTCTCGTCGACGTTGCGGGACCTCAGCTGGGAGAACTCGACCCTGATCGACGGCGACATCGCCGAAGAAGCGGCCAGGCTCAAGGAGCAGGCCGCCGGCGACATCCTCGTCCACGGCAGCGCGACGCTCGTCCGGGCGCTGGTCGCGGACGACCTCGTCGACGAGCTGCGGCTGATGATGTTTCCGACCGTGCTCGGCGCCGGCAAGCGGCTGTTCGGCGACACCTCGTCGGCGAAGGCGTTTCAGCTCGTCGAGTCGAGGCCGGTGGGCGGCGACGGGGTCGTGATCCTCAGGTACGGGCCCGCCAAGTCGTAGGGAGATTCACCCGTACCCCGGTAGACGGGGTCGTGGAGGTTTGTAGCTGCTTCTAAAGGTTTTTCTGTCCGAGGACGATGTTTTCGGACATGGCTGCTGCACGCGCGTCCGTTGGCGCCCGGACCGAGTTTGGCTCGTCCTCGCGCTGGATCGATCGATGGCTTGCTGCCTGCAGCGACCTCGCCGAGCTCGAGCGCTCGAATCCGATGACGGACGCGGTCGTCGAAGAGATCGACGGCCGGATGATCCGGATCGGCGACCAATGGCTCGCCGACTTCGCTTCCTGTAACTACCTCGGCTTCGATCTCGAACGCGAGATCATCGAATCTGTGGCCCCGGCTCTCGACCGCTGGGGCACCCACCCCAGCTGGTCGCGGCTGCTCGGCAGCCCGGTCCTCTACGAGCAGATCGAAGAGCGCCTGACGGAGCTCGTAGGAGCCGAGGACGTCCTCGTGCTGCCGACGATCACGTTGATCCACATGTCTGTGATCCCGGTGCTTGCCGGCGACGGGACGATCTACGTCGACAGGCGCGCGCACAAGACGATCTACGAGGGCGCCCAGTTCGCAGCGGCTCACGGCGCGACCGTGAAGCGCTTCCGCCACGAGGACCTGGACGATCTCGAGCGGCTGCTGAACGAGAACGGGAAGGCGCCGCGGCTGATCTGTGTCGACGGGGTCAACAGCATGACCGGAAACGCAGCCGACATCGAAGCGATGGCTCGGCTCGCTCGAGACCATGACGCTCTGCTCTACGTCGACGACGCGCACGGCTTCGGAGTCATCGGCGAACGGAGCCCGATCGAGCCCAGTCCCTACGGGTTGCGCGGGAACGGAGTCGTCAAGTACGTCGGCGAGTCCTACGACCACGTCCTCTTCGTCGCCGGGCTCTCGAAGGCGTATTCCTCGCTCGCGGCCTTCCTTGCCTGCCCGAGCGAGCTCAAACGCCTGCTCAAGACCGCGGCGCCGCCTTACTTGTATTCCGGCCCTTCCCCGATTGCATCGCTCGCGACGACGCTCGCCGGCCTGCACGTGAACCAAGAGCGCGGAGACGCGATCCGCGCGGACCTCTGGCAGAAGACGGCAACGGTTCTGAATTGCCTCGACCGGCTCGGCGCCCATACCCCGAACAACTCCGGCTTCCCGATCATCGAGGTCCCGCTCGGTCACGGCGAGGACATCGATGCGGTCGGCAGGTTCCTGTTCGAGAACGGGATCTACGTCACCCTCGCGGCCTATCCACTCGTTCCGCGGAGCGAAGTCGGCTTCCGGATTCAGATCACGGCCGCGAACACGGACGCTGAGATCGCTCGTCTCGTCGACGTGCTCGGCAAGCTCGCGAACGGATTCGATCTCCAACCCTCGACGCGAGCGGAGCGCGCGGCGTGAGCTTCCGCCCGAGCCGCCGCAACTGGCGCAATCACGCCTGGGCGTGGTACCTCGCCGCCACCGGTGCGCTGACCGCTGCCTACTTGTTCTTCCCGCCGCTGGCGGGAAACGGCCCGCTGATCAACTCCCTGGGCCTGCTGGGGGTGCTCGGCATCGTCGCCGGCATCTTCATCCACAAGCCGAAGGCCCAAGCTGCCTGGTGGTTGTTCGTCCTCGGCCAGTTCCTCTTCTTCAGCGGCGACCTCTACACCTACAGCTACCCGAAGCTCTTTCACGCCGACGTCGGCTTCCCGTCGGCCGGCGACGGGCTCTACCTGGCCGTCTACCCGGCCCTGATGGCCGGAATGTTGCTCCTCGTCAGGCGCCGAAATCCGCGGCGCGACCCTGCGGCGTTGATCGACGCAGCGATCTTGACGATCGGTGTCGGTCTCCTGTCCTGGGTCTTCCTGATCTCGCCGAACATCCACCTGTCGGGGCTTTCCTGGATGGCGAAGAGCGTCTCGATCGCCTACCCCCTCGGCGACGTACTCCTGCTCGCGGCGGCGATCCGCCTTGCGGTTGACGCAGGCAAGCGCGCACCCGCCTTTTATCTGCTCGCCGGCAGCATCGTTTGCCTGCTCGCGACCGACTCGGCGTACAACCTCGCGCTCCTCAACGGCACCTACAACCACCAGCTCGTCTACGACGCCGGCTGGATCTTCTACTACCTCTTGTGGGCCGCGGCGGCACTGCATCCCTCGATGCGGGCCCTCGAGGAACCGGCGACCGACCTTCGGACTCGACTCACCCCGCTGCGGCTCTCGCTGCTCGGCGGCGCCTGCCTGATCGCCCCCGCAATTCGCTTCGCTCAGGAGCTCGGCAACCCAGACGTCCTGGTGCTCATCATCGCCTCCGCGGTCCTCTTCTTGCTCGTCGTCGCGAGGATGGCCGGGCTCGTTCGCCAGGAAGGCCGAGTGGTCTCGCGCGAGCGTGCCTTGAGAGGCGCCGGAATCGATCTGGTCGCGGCGGCCGGCCACGATCAAGTCTGCGAGGCCGCAATCGCCGGCGTCCGCCGTCTGCTCGGCGACGATCAGTCGGTCCGGCTCGCGCTCGTCGGGAACGACGACGCCGAGGTGGTCGCATCGTCCGACGGCGGCGGCTGGCAGCTCGACGATTCGACGGCAGACTGGCTTTCCAAGACCCAGGTCGGGTCGCTGCGAACGTCCTACGACGCGGTGCCCGCGTTCGTTCGCGGCGAGCTGAGGCTGTTCGCCGGCGACACCGTCCTCGTCATTCCGCTCTCGATCCGCTCCGACGTGCAGCCGATGCTCGTCGTCTGCTCACCCACGAGCATTCAACCGGCGCTTGTCGACTCGCTCGAGGCGCTGGGTGCGCAGATCTCTCTCGCCCTCGACGGTGCATCGCTCGCCGCGGATCTGCACCGCCGCCGGAGCGAGGCGCGTTTCCGGTCGCTCGTCGCGCACTCGAGCGACTTGATCACCGTGCTCGATACCGACGGGGTCGTGACGTATCAGAGCCCTTCGATCGAGCGCGTGCTCGGCTACAGCGTCGTCGACGTCGAGGGAAGCCGCTTCGACCGGATCCTGAGCGAGGCCGACCGGCATCGGCTCCAGCAGTTGATCACCGGCAACGGATCCAGCGGTCCCGACGGCCACACCTTCGAGTGCTCGCTCGAGCATCTCGACGGAACGAGCTTGAAGTTCGAGGTCCAGCACACCGATCTACGTCAGGACGAGCACGTGCGGGGCATCGTCCTCAACAGCCGTGACGTCAGCGAGCGGAAGGCCTTCGAAGAGCAGCTCGCGCACCAGGCGTTCCACGACCCGGTGACGGGGCTCGCCAACCGAGCGCTGTTCTCGGATCGTGTCGAACACGCCCTGATGCGGGCCCAGCGCGGATTCCCTGACATCGCGGTGATGTTCATCGACCTCGACGACTTCAAGACGGTCAACGACAGCCTCGGCCACGAGGCCGGCGACCGGGTACTTCAGGAGGTCGCTCGGCGGCTGCTGATCGCGGTGCGCCCCACCGACACGGTCGCCCGCTTCGGCGGCGACGAGTTCGCCGTCCTCCTCGAGGGCGTCACAGACTCACCCGAGGCCGCGGACGCGGCCGCGCGGATTCTCCAGGCACTGGAGATTCCGACCAGCATCGAGAACAAGCAAGTCTTCCCGCGCGCGAGCATCGGAATCTGCCTCGTCGACCGCGAGGTCTCTGTCCCTGATGCGGCCGAGCTGCTGCGAAACGCCGACGTCGCGATGTACATGGCCAAGCGCGACAGCAAGGGGAGCTACCGAGTCTTCGAGCCGACGATGCACGAGCGCGTCGTCGAGCGCCTCGAGCTCCGCTCGGAGCTACAGCACGCGATCGAGGCCGGCGAGCTCGAGTTGCACTACCAGCCGGTCGTCCGCCTCCACGAGCATCAGATCCTCGGCGTCGAGGCGCTTCTGCGCTGGAATCACCCGACCCGCGGAACGATCCCGCCGCTCCAGTTCATCCCCTTGGCGGAGGAGACGGGCCTGATCATCCCGATGGGCCGCTGGGTGCTGGAGACGGCCTGCCGTGAGGGAGTCCGCATTCAGAAGGAGTTCCCGCGAGCAGAGCCGCTGGCGATGAGCGTCAACCTGTCCGTTCGCCAGCTCCAGTCCGATTCGATCGTGGCCGACGTCCGCTGCGCGCTCGAACAGAGCGGCCTGGATCCGTCGGCGCTCGTCCTCGAGATAACGGAATCCGTGATGATGGCCGACACCGATTTCGCAGTTCAGCGGCTCGAAAGTCTGAAGGGGCTCGGTATCCGTCTCGCGATGGACGACTTTGGCACGGGCTACTCGTCGTTGAGCTACTTGAGCCGTTTCCCGGTGGACATCTTGAAGATGGACCGGTCTTTCGTCGGCTCGGGCGAGAACGTGGCACTCACCTCGGCGATCATCGCGCTCGGCGCGAGCCTCGAGCTCGACGTCGTCGCCGAGGGCATCGAGCTTCCCGAGCAAGAAGATTCGCTGCACGACCTCGGCTGCGAGATCGGACAAGGGTTCCTCTTCGCCCGCCCGATGGACTCCGGCGCCCTGTTCGACTTTCTCTCGGGCCGCCCGGAGTGGACGGACGCGGGCAGCAAGCCGGCGTCCAATGCAGCATAGTCACGAGGCGCTCGACCGCCCGGGCGGGCTTGCCCGCGGGCATCTCCTTTCGCCGCTTCGACACCGAGACTTCCGGGTGCTCTGGGCGGGCATGGCGGTCTCGCTGCTGGGCGACGGCATCTTCCTGATCGCGATCGCCTGGGAGAGCTACTCGCTCTGGAACGCACCGGCGGCATTGTCGATCGTCGGCATCGGAATGGCCGTCCCGACGGTGCTCTTCCTGCTTGCCGGCGGGATCGTGAGCGACCGCTACGACCGCCGCCTGGTGATGATGTGGGCAGACGGTGTGCGGGCCGTCGCGGTAGCGGTTCTCGCCGTCCTGGTGATTGCCGGCTCGCTCCAGTTCTGGGAGCTCGTCGTTCTGGTCGCGGTCTACGGCAGCGGTACGGCGTTCTTCACGCCCGCCTTCGAGGCTGTCGTGCCGGACCTCTTGCCGGTCGAGGATCTGCCCGCAGCGAACTCGCTCGACCAGTTCGTTCGGCCCGTAGCGCTCCGTCTCGCAGGCCCGCTGCTCGGCGGCACGTTGGTCGCCGCCGGTGCGGGGCTCGCATTTGCCGTCGACGCGGCGTCGTTCGGCGCATCTCTCGTCGCCGTGGCCGCGATCCGTTCTCGGCCGCCGGTTCGAGACGAGACGAACGCCACCGCATTTGCCGCGGTAAAGGAAGGCCTGCGCTTCATTCGGCGACGGGTGTGGCTCTGGGGCACGCTCGGCTCGGCCGCTGTGGCCTACCTCGTCTTTCTCGGTCCAACCGAGGTGCTGCTTCCATACGTCGTCAAGAACGACCTGCACGCGTCGGCGGGCACGCTCGGTTTCGTCTTCGCGGCCGGAGGTCTCGGCGCCGTCGGTTCGGCTGTGTGGATGGGTAGCCGCGGTCACCCGCGCCGCGGCATCTCGTTCATGTACGGAACCTGGACGCTGGCGACGCTGGCAGTCGCAGGCTACGGACTGGCCACGGCCGCATGGCAACTGATGCTCGCGTGCCTGGTCTTCAACGCGCTCGAGACGGCGGGCACGATCGTCTGGGCAACGATCAAGCAGCGCCACGTTCCGAGCTCGATGCTCGGACGGGTGTCGAGCCTTGACTGGCTGATCTCGATCGGGCTGCTTCCCGTCTCCTTCGCTCTTACGGCTCCGGTCGCAGCGGCGGTCGGAGTGCGCGCGACGCTGATCGGGGCGGCCGTCGTCGGGGCGACCGTCACTATCGGAGCGCTCTTCCTTCCAGGGATGAGGGACCTCGAGCGAAGCGACGAGCTGCTCCCGCCGACCGACCGTTCGCTGCCGGTCGCGGCTCCTTCACGGTCCTGACGCCGAGCGGCCCTCGGCTTCGCGCTTCAGGTGCCCGAGGCCCTCTGCGAGCGACTTGTCGAGGGTCTTCTGCAGCGTTCCACGCAGGAGCCTGGCGAGGAGGCCGGAGAACGACTCTTCGGTTCGCACGTGCGTCCCGCCGTCGCGGGGCTCGAGCCACCATTCGTGGTAGGCGTCGATCGTCAGCGTCCGCCCGCGCCAGGCGATGTAGCGCGGCGGCTCGATCCGATCGAGCGTCGAGACGATCGTGCCCGGGCCGGCCTTCCAGCGGAACTCGGAGCCCGGCGCCAGCGGGCCGGCGAACGACATCGACTTCACCTCTGGATTCCAGTTCGGCCAGTTCTCGAACCTCGTCAGCACCTCCCAGACGACCTGGGGCGGCGCCTCGATCTCGATCTCGGCGCTGGTCATGACCGGTGCGGTTCCGTTCGGAGTCACGTGCTCAGCGGCCCGCGTTCTTGGCTACGTACGCGGCAACGTCGCGAATCTGCTCCTTGCTCAGGCGGCTGGAGAATGATGGCATGCCGCCGCCGCCCGATTCGACCATCGCGCGGACGACCTCGAAGGTCGGGCGGAGAGCGTCGAGGTTCGGGCCGATCTGGCCCGAGGCCGAGGCGGCGGCGAGCGTGTGGCAGGTACCGCAGCCGGCCTCCTTGAACACGGTCGCCCCGGCGGCAGGGTTCGCCGCGGCCGGAATCGGCGTCGGCTTTCCGGAGGAGGCGGCTGCCGGGGTGTTCTGGCCGTAGAGCCAGACCGCGCTCGTGTACCAGACGCCGATCAGGACTGCGAACAGAAGGCCGCCGGCGACAGGGAGGACGAAACGCGGAAACCGGTGCAACCGGACGATCGTCACCTTGGCGGCGAACGCGCCGTAGACGGCGCAGCCCAGCAACCCGTGGGCGAGCACACGGGTACTCGGGTGGCGGAAGCCGAGCTTGAAGATGCAGTGGTAGGCAACGGGAAGCGTGAAGGCGAAGGCAAGGCGGCCCGACCACCGGTGTACGGGATTCACCCAAGCCGGCTTCGGCCAGGGCAGCTTGTGAAAGATCCAGGCGGCCGTGAAGAGCTGGAAGCAGGCCAGGACGATGGCCGCGCTCGCAAAGCCGGCCTTCAGATGGATCGGATCGCTGAAGAAGAGCCGGAAGTAGCCCTTCGAGCGCGGCGCGTGGTGCGCCAGCAGCCCGGCGGTGAGCGCGACGAGCGCAAACGCGAGCAGCGGCGCCGCAAGCCAGCGATACGACCGCGTCGTCGGCGCCGGGGCTGCGGCCGCCTCGCTCATCGGTTGCTATCGAATCGCAGCGCGGCGGAGCGATCAAGCCTCGCGAGGCCGTTGGCTCTCTTCGACGACGCAACTGAGCACGACACCGCGCGGGACGTGGCCGGGGCGTGACCCGAAAAGCCAGGTGTCCGACACCCGGGTTAAGCGCTCCGGATTGTCAAGGGCGAAACGTGCCGAGTTTGGGACTTTTCGTCCACAGGCGCCCAGTGCGTGCGCACGTACGGCCGGGTGAAGCCGAGCCGGCCAAAGTGCTCGTACGCCGGCGTGTCCATCGCCTCCGAGGGTGCTTCGATGTCCGCGATGAACCTCCGCGCGCCGGCGATGAGACCGTCCACAACGATGCGCGCGCAGAGCGCCGCGTCCGGCTCGTAGTCGTCGCTCATCACACCCGGGACCGGCCCGTCCATGCCGAGCCAGGCGGTGCCGTCGGGGCCGATGTGCATCCCACGGGCGGCCACGATCTCGCCGTCCGCCCGGGCGACGTACTCGAACCAGCCGGGGCGCCCGATCAGCGCCTGCAGCCAGCGGCCGGTCTCGAGCCGGTAGACGCGCTGGAGAAACTCCGCCCACTCGTCAGCGCTCTCGCTGTCGACAAGCTCGACAAGGAGCTCACGCCCCGCAAGGGCCGCGTTGTCCACGAGCGGACTCCCATCCCGGACGATCCGGTCTTGCGCGTCGAACGGCTCGAGCCCGCGTTCGCGCAGCCAGTCCTCGAACGTCGCAGGCCGGCAGTGAGGGAGCGACTGGAGCAGGAACATGGTGATCCCGGCCTCGCGCCAACCGGCCAGGATCTGGTCGAGCTGCTCCTCGGTCGCCGGTTCGACGACCCCGAGGCCGATCGCACGGCTGAAATAGCGGCGCCCGGTCGCGGCCCAGCTGAGCGCGAGAGTGCCTCCGACCTTCCGCGTCGTCACACCAGCCTCGCGGGCGAAATCCGCCGGTGCCGCGGCGTAGAGATCGGCCCAAGAGCGCGCCTCAGCCTCTTCGATCTCCGCCGCGGTGGCCAGCGAAACGGGAGCCGTGTCCATCAGTTGGGTGGGATTCTGGCCTAGCCCCGACCTGGGAAGAACGGGCCCCGACGGTCGCAGGGGCCCTTCCTCCACAGGAACCACTACATCTGCAGCGGCTTGACGACGCCGATCAGGTGGCCCTCGGGATCCTTGAACTGGCCGAGCTCGATCATGTCCATGATCGTCTCGGGCCCCATGATGCGTGTGCCGCCGAGGCTCTCGGCTTTCGCGAGCGCCTCCTCGATGTCCGGCACCGCGACGTAGAAGGTGACGTGGCCCTCGTACCCCTCCGGCCCGCCGGCTACTCCGCCACCGATACCCGATCCGTCCGGCGCAAGATTCCCCTCACGAGCCACCATCCCGTAGTGCATCGGGTTGTTCGAGTCGATCTCCCACCCGAAGAGCTCGGAGTAGTAACTCCGCAGCTTGTCACCGTCCTTCCCGATCACCTCGAAGTGCACCACCGGCTGTCCCATCTCTCGCTCCTTTTTGGCTGACACCGGAATAGACCGCGACGCTCGCCGAAAGTCATCGCTGTGCGTACCATGGCGCCGATGCCCGAATCGTCGCTCACCGTCAAGCCCGGGGCCGCCGAGCAAGAGCTCGAGCAGCACCGCCCGGAGCTGACCGCCTACTGCTACCGGATGCTCGGCTCGCCGTTCGAGGCCGAGGACGCCGTGCAGGAGACGCTGCTCCGCGCCTGGCGAGGGATCGACCGCTTCGAGGGCCGCGCCGCCCTGCGTTCCTGGCTCTACCGGATCGCGACCAACGTCTGCTTCGACATGCTGAACGCCCGCGAGCGCCGCGCCCGGCCGATGGACCTCGGTCCGGCACGCGAGCCGGTCGTATCGAACCTGAACACGCTGCCTGAGGTGACGTGGATCGAGCCGATCCCGGTCAGCTCCGTCGCCCTTGAGGCCGATCCGGCAGAGGTCGCCGTCGCGCACGAGACGATCCGGCTCGCCTTCGTGGCAGCGCTGCAGCACCTGCCGCCCCGCCAGCGCGCGGTGCTGATCCTCTGCGAAGTCCTGCGCTGGAAGGCAGCCGAGGTCGCCGAGTTGCTGGAAACGAGCGTCCCCTCCGTCAACAGCGCCCTCCAACGGGCCCGGGCGACGATCGAGGCAAGCGACGTCGAGGCGGACACCGCGCGACTCGACGAGGCCGACCGCGACCTGCTCTCCCGTTACGTCAAGGCCTTCGAGGCCTACGACATCGAGACGCTCACGTCGCTGATCCACGAGGACGCCAAGCAGTCGATGCCGCCGTACGACATGTGGCTGAGCGGCCGCGACGACATCTTCGAGTGGTGGCTCGGCCCGGGAATCGGCTGCCGCGGATCGCGGGTGATCCCGACCGTCGCCGCCAACGGCTCGCCCGCCTTCGGGCAGTACAAGCCGAGCGAGTCCGGCAGCGGCTTCGACCCGTGGGCGTTGCAGGTGCTGGAAGTCTCAGACGGGCGGATCGTCGAGCTGACGTTCTTCCTCGACACCGATCGGGTCTTCCCGCTCTTCGGGCTGCCGCCCCGGCTCGACGCGTAGCACCGCGTCCAGGCCGGCAAACCCGATCAGCTCGGACAACGCGGCCGACGCGTGGAGAAAGCGCAACGTGCGACCGTGTCGCCGCGCGGCGAGCTGGAGCCGTGCGAGCAGATCGATAGTCTCCAGGTCGGCGCCGCCCAGGGCGCTCAGGTCGCAAACCAGAGGTCGAGGGACAGAGGCGGCCATCTGAAGATAGACCGTCCTCCGAAGCAAAACTCATCGGCCGGTGAGCGATGAATTGCATCGCAGAGCAGGGTCTAAGCATTCGAACTCGACCAGAACGAACCGGAAGGACGAACCAATGACGATCGCCGACAACCGCCGCTGGCTCGCGCTGTACGTGCTCACCCTCGGCAGCCTGATGATCGTTCTCGACGTAACGATCGTGAACGTCGCGCTGCCCTCGATCCGCGCAGACCTCGGTTTCTCCGAGACCTCGCTCGCCTGGGTCGTCAACGCGTACCTGCTCACGTACGGCGGCTTCCTGCTGCTCGGCGGCCGGCTCGGCGACCTCTTCGGCCATCGGCGGCTCTTTCTCATCGGGATTGCGCTGTTCACGGTCGCCTCGCTCGCCTGCGGGCTCTCGACGACCCAGTGGATGTTGATCGGCGCGCGCACCGTGCAAGGGCTCGGCGGCGCCGTCGCCTCGGCCGTCTCGCTCTCGTTGATGATGACCCTCTTCACCGAGCCTGCCGACCGTGCGAAGGCGATGGGGATCTTCGGCTTCGTCGCGGCAGGCGGCGGCAGCATCGGCGTCCTGCTCGGCGGCGTCCTGACCGACCTGATCAGCTGGCACTGGATCTTCCTGGTCAACGTCCCGATCGGCGCCCTCGTCATCCTGCTCTCGCAGCGGCTGTTGCCGGGCGAGCGCGGCCAGGCGATGTCCGGGCGGCTCGACGTCGCCGGCGCAGTGACCGTGACCGCGGCGCTGATCATCGCCGTCTACGCGATCGTGAACGGGAACCAGAACGGGTGGACGTCCGCGACGACGCTCGGTCTGCTCGGCACGTCCGTTGTGGTCCTGGCCCTTTTCATTGTCATCGAGTCGCGGGTTCGGTCGCCGCTCGTTCCGCTCGGGCTCTTCAAGCACCGCAACATCACCGTCTCGAACATCGTCGGCGTCCTCTGGGCGGCGGCGATGTTTGCCTGGTTCTTCCTTTCGGCGCTCTATCTCCAGCTCGTGCTGGGCTACAGCCCGCTGGAGGTCGGCCTGTCGTTCCTGCCCGCCAACCTGATCATGGGAGCGTTCTCGATCGGCCTCTC
>Ga0070696_100001318_pt1 | contig 16183 bp, 12 predicted proteins | sample KBSK1253metaG_FD_65474 | JGI IMG/M metagenome (GOLD analysis project Ga0070696, IMG submission 65474) | Corn, switchgrass and miscanthus rhizosphere microbial communities from Kellogg Biological Station, Michigan, USA - KBS K1-25-3 metaG | ecosystem: Host-associated > Plants > Roots >... | reverse complement strand
AGCGGGGGCGGGGGCGGGGGCGGGGGCGGGAGCGGGAGCCGGACGCGGAGGAGGTAGCGGGGGAGGTGGAGGGGGGGGCGTGGCGCCTTCCTCTTTTGCTGCGACGCCCCCACCACTCCGACCGGCCCCCAACGCTCGGCTGTAACTCCGGGCGGTCACTTCGTTATACGTCCCGACGGCCGTCGCCACGATCCCGAGCGACATGAAAAGCTGAAACCACGGAGACGCCGCGACAGATCGCACGCTACTGCTCGTTGGCCGACCAGGTCAGCATGGAGATCTTGTCGTTCTGCGTGTTCACGAGCAGCGTCCACGCGGCCGTCGATACCATGACCAGCGTGCCGAGATCCTCGCTCTTCCAGCCGCGCCGACTCGCCAGCTCCTTGAGCTTCGACGCCTTATCCCCGATGCCGATGCCCTCGAATCGGCCGGAGCTTGAGGGCATGGCTAGCATACCGGAAACCCGGCCACCACCGCTGAAGCTCACGCCCATCCCACGGCCACGATACGCCCAGGTTTCTCCCGTGCCGCTGCTCGAGGCGACTCGATTATCCGGATCGCCGAGCTTGCGGCGCACGTCGTCAGGTGACATGCCGATGCGGATGCCTTCGAACGCGGCGTCGGACGAAGTGGCCGCCGCTGGGGCGGCAGCTGGGGCCGGCGCCGGGGCGGGTGCCGGAGCTGGAGCCGATGCCGCGACCGGCTGCACCTGCGCAACTGGTGCGCCGGCGCTGGTCAGTTTCTGTTTGTATTGGCAAGAAACCGACGCACCAAGATCGCAGCCCTTCGAGTAGAACGACGTCGCGCGCGAAAGATCCCGAGCGACGCCCGTGCCGTTCTCGAACATCACGCCGAGCAGCGTGCAGGCGTTGCCGACGTTGCCCACGCAGGCCTTCTCGAGCGCCGGTTGCGCCTGCGCCATCTTCGTCGCATCCGAGCCGTCGCCGGACAGGTACAGCGCAACCGTCCAGCAACTGTCGCCGTCGCCGCGCTGGCATGCCGTTTCTTCATCCGGGGTCGGCCGCCGCGCCTGGGCCGTGTAATTGGGGTCCCGCAACTGGGCGGCCTTGTTGCACCCCGCGTCAAAGCCGGCGTCGCACGCTTTTTGGAACAGCTGTTGTGCGCGCGGGATGTCGTTCGGGAAGCTCAATCCCGTTGACACTGCGGTCTGGTAAATGCCTCCGAGCGCAAAGCACGCTTTGGCGACGGCGGCATCGCACGCCTTGGTGAAATACTGCATCGACCGCTCGACATTGGGCGCATTGTCCATGTTGCCGAGGTAGCGCATCCCCACCTGGAAACACGCCTGGGCGTCCCCGCTGCGACACGCCTGTTCTTCAGGGCCCTGCGCCTGCACCGCCGGTGCGATGAGCAACAGCAGGCCGATTACGGCCGTGGACCAACCGTGAAACCGGGACATACCGACTCCTTTCCTAACGGGACTTGTCATGACGCTGAGCGACGGTGAGTGCACCGTCCGACGAAACTCCGAGGATCACTTTTTGAGCGCCCGACTGGCGGGCCTGCAGAATGGCATCGGCTGTGGCGGTCTGGAGGTACGACGCGAGCTGCCGTACGCCGTAGGCGCGGAACTCTTCGTTGCGTTCGACGGCGCGCAGAACGATTTCCGGAGCGGTGTAGGCGACTTCAATGCCGTACTCGCGCCAGTGCTTGGCGAGCTGCAGGCAGGCCACTTCCGCGACGTGCAAGGGCGGCAGCTCGTCCATGAAGTGGATGCCGCTCCACCGCGCCAAAAACGCCTTGTCGAACCCCGCGGACTCGGCGAGCGCATCGCGGCTGCGTCCGAGCCACCGCGCGGGATCCGGCGCGCGGCCCGATTCGTCGGCTTCACACAGCGCGCGCAGCGCTTCGACGCCGGCGTTGGACGTGCCGAAGAACACGCAACCGCTGAAGTCGACTGTGCGTCCCGAGCTCTTCTCGCGGCAGCGTGCCGTGTCCAGAATATCGAACAGACAGTGGTGGATGTCCGCGTGGCATTTCTCGAGCTCGTCCAGGAGCACGAGGCGATAGGGATGCTCGAGCACGGGGCGGGTGAGCGTGCCGCCGACTTCATAGCCCGGCATTCCTGGCGGCGGTCCGATCAGCGTGTAGACGTCGTCAGGGTGCTTGTATTGGTTCATCCGCAGGATGATCGGCTCGACATTCGGAAACAGGGCTTGGCCGAGCAGCTGCGCGAGGAACGTCTTCCCCGTTCCCGTGGGCCCGACGAGCAGAAATGCGCCGAGATGCCGGCCGGTCTTTGCAAGCCGGAGATTGCGCTCGAGCTCAGCCATGATGGCGTCGACCACGCGATCGTGGCCGCGCACGTTGTCCTTGAGCCAGGGGATGAATTGCGCGACGGGCGTCGTCATGAGGCGACTGTAGTCGACGGAACCCGCGGCACCGCGGCGCCGCCGCTCTTCGCGGCGCGCCGACAGCGCAACGCCGCTCACGCCGACAATCGCCACACCGAGCATCGCCGGGGCGAACCAGATGCTGAGGCGATTCAGCCCGATCACCGAGCCGCCGAGCGACAGCACCAGGGAGAGAAGAAGGAAAGGATGGATCTGGCTTTTCACCGGACCACCACCGTCCATTCTTCCCTGTCGCCCACGTTCATCACCCGGCTGCGGAGCTCGCCCTGCGAGGAGGCTGCCCCGAAAGTCACGCCGCCGCCGCCGTCGCGCGTGGCGACGATGAGCAGGTGCGCCGGTGTACCGACAGGGAGTGCCACGGTGATCTCCGTGCCTGCGTTGCGCAGCACGAGATCGCCGAACGGCACGCCATCCAGGCCGAGCCAAACGACGTCACCGTCTTCCGCCATGTTGTCGAGCACCCGAAGGCGGAAGAGCCCCTGCCGCCCGTTCAATAACGCCTTGCGCATTGGTGCTGTCGCGTGCGCCAGCACGTGGGCCACGCGTTGCGTGACCGCGGGTGCCGCATCCGGCAGCGCGGCCGCGACCGCCCGCCCGATGCGATCGCGCTCGGCGTCGCTGGGATTCTCGGTCAGCTCCGGAATCCGGCCGCTGGCCAGCGCCGTCTGCGCGGCCCGCGTCGCCTCGCGATCGAGATCGTGCGCGCCCACGATCAACAGCGGTTCGTCCTGCTGCGCGACGGCGGGTGGCCGCGACGGGCCGCCGGGCGCCGAGCTCCGGCCCGCAAGTGGAATGCCGATCGCCGCAGCGATCGCCGCGGCCGCGATGGCGGCGACGAGCATCCAACGGCGGGAGCGCGAGCCGGCCGCGGGCTGATCCGGCATTGGCGTATAGGCGACCGCCTGGCGCGAGCCGTCGGACAGCAACGGTTGCCCGCCGTCCCGGATCGGACGCATCGAGCCCGAGGCGGGCCGCAACGCATCCGACTGCGGGCTCGGTTTGGGACTGGGCTGATCGGCACGTGGCACGGTAGACCTCCCTAGCTCGCCGGCGCCGCTGGCGGGGCCTCGACGGGCACGACGGCGGCGTTGCCGTCGGCGCCCAGCCCAACGGTCACGGTTTTGGCCCCGTCGTCCTTGGCTTGTGCGAACTGGGGCGCGAACATGTCGAAGACGATCCTGTCGAGCTCACGGATGCCGAAGCGGCTGATTTTCTGGTTGGCGAGGAGCGCGCGCATGATCAGCTCGGGAGCGACAAACGAGACTTGGAGACCGTATTCGCGACCGAGCTTCGCGAGCTTGAGGAGCGCAATCTCGGCGATCACGATCCCCTCGAGCGGCTGGAAGACGTAGACCTTGTCGATGCGGCCGAGGATCTCCGGACGAAATACTTTGGCGTCGGCGAGGTAGCCCTTGACCGCGTTGAGCATTTCGTGGTAATCCGAAACGTCGCGCTGGATCTTGCCGATCTCCTCGGCGTGCGCGTTGCTCGTGAGAATGATGATCGTCTGGGTGAAATCGACCGTCTTGCCTGAGCCCTGTTCGGTCAGGCGGGCTTCACCCATGAGCTGCAGGAACAGATCGAAGACCTGCGAGTAGGCCTTCTCGATTTCGTCGAAGAGAATCAGCCGGCGTGGATTGGATATCACGGGACGCGTCAGCTGTCCGCCCATTTCGGCGGAGACGTACCCTTGCGGGACGCCGACGAGCCGGGTCTTCGCTTCCGGCCCCGTGAACTCCGAGCAATCGAACCGGAGCATCGCCTTTTCGTCCCCGAACAGGAACTCGGCGATGGCTTTCGCCAGCTCGGTCTTGCCCGTTCCCGTTGGACCGAGGAACAGCAGGTTGCAGATCGGCCGGTCCTTCTGCTTTTTCGCCATCTGCAGCCGGATCAAGCGGGCGACGTCCTGGACAATCGGGTCCTGACCCTTGACGCGCGACTGCATGTGCGCGACGAGCGCCGCCTCGTTCACGCGCCCGATCCCCGTCTCGGCGGCCTTCTTGTCGAGCAGAGTTTTGAGCTGATCCCAGTCTGTAAGCCCCCGAAGATCCGCCACTTCGCCCCCTGAGCTTGTCAGCGTGTCATTCCAGCGGTAACTCTGACCACGCTAGTGCCGGGGGCTTATCCGCCTTTCCATCCCGCTCTTACCGCTGGGATAAGACCCGTAAACCGCTGGGGGGTCTGCTGCTTCGCCTGACGACGCTTGGCGCGATCGATCTGCGCGACCGCAGGGGCCACCCTCTTCGCGAGATCCTCGGCCAGCCCAAACGCATCGCGCTGCTCGTGTATCTCGCCCTCGAGAGCTCACGGCTCGGGGGGAGAGTGTCGCGCGACCGTCTCCTGGCGCTGTTTTGGCCTGAATCCGATGCGGGGCATGCGCGCAACGCACTGTCCCAGGCGCTGCATCATCTGCGACAAGCGCTCGGCACGGATGTGATCGAAAGCCGGGGTGCGACCGTGGTGGGCGTTCGCGCCGATCAAGTGTGGTGTGACGCGACGATCTTTCTGGAGACGCTGGAGCGCGGCGACGTCGAGCTCGCGCTCGATTTGTATCGCGGAGAATTCTGCCCGACGCTGTTTACGAATGGAGCGCCGGAGCTGGAGCAGTGGCTCGATGCGCGGCGGCGCGAGCTGCGGGAGCGAGCCCTCGTCGCTGCGCGGAAAGCGGCCGAGCAGCTGGCCGAGCGCGGCGACGCCGCGGGAGCGGTGCGAGCCGCCCGCCGCGCACTGGCGCTGCGACCCGATGATGAGGCGGACGTCCGGGCGATGTTGGTCCTCCTGGAGCGCGCGGGTGATGTTGCCAGCGCGCTCTCGGCGTATCAGGACTATGTGAAGTGGCTGCACGCCGAGCTGGACACCGAGCCCGCGCCGCAAACCGCGCGACTGGTTGAGGCGATGCGCCAGCGTCGCGAACGGGATTCGGGTGCTGCGGTTGCCGTGACCGACCAGGCCGACACGCCGCCTCCACAGCCGTCACCGATCTCGCGTCCTGTCCTCCCAAGACGCGAATGGCGTCTGCGTCCCGCACTGCTGGCGTCCGCCGCACTCGCACTGCTCACACTGTCCGGCGCGATCGCCTACGACCGTCGCGAGGGCCGCGCGAATCCCGCGAACAAGATGATTGCGGTTTTCCCCTTCGCGGTTCATGGCGGAGAGCGACACGACTACTTGCGCGAGGGGATGGTCGATCTCTTGAGTGCGAAACTGGATGGCGCGGTCGGTCTGCGCGCGGTCGATCCCCGCAGCGCGATTGCCAGCGTCCGCGCCGAGTCCGCCAGCACTCGGGATGCGGCCGCACTCGCGCGCGCCGCCCGCCGCCTGGGAGCCGGATGGTATGTGACGGGCGACGCCGTCCCCGTCGGGGGGCGTCTCCAGATCAACGGCGCGCTCCACGACGTCAGTGGAGATCCGCAGGCCCTGGCTACGGCGAGTGTCTCCGGCGACAGCACCAATCTGTTCGAGCTCGTGGATGATCTCACCGGAAGACTGCTGGCGAGCCTGACGGGAGGTCGTGATACCGCACTGACGCGACTGGCTGCGGTGACGACTCGCTCGCTGCCGGCGCTCAAGGCGTTTCTCGAAGGCGAGCGCAACGTCCGCGCTGGCCGCGATGCGCAGGCCGCCGCGGCCTTCCGCGATGCGACGCAGCTCGACACCACGTTCGCGTTGGCGCAGTACCGGCTCGCCATCATGTCGACCTGGATCAGCGTGCGCGATGCGCAAAGCGTGAAGACCGCGTCGGCGGTTGCCGCGCGGCATGCGGAACACTTGACACCGCTCGTGCGCGATCTGCTCGCGGCCTACAGCGCGTATCAGTATCCACGCCCGGACGAGGCGGAACGGATGTATCGGATGCTCAGCGAGTCGCATCCGGAAAACGTCGAGGCGTGGATGATGTTGGGTGAGACACTGTTTCACTTCAACTGGACGCGCGGGCGCTCGGCAAGCGAATCGCGCTCGGCCTTTGAGCGGGTGCTCTCGCTCGACTCGACCAACGCCCACGCCGTCATCCACCTCGCGCGCCTGGCCGCGTCAGAAGGCCGGATCAATGATCTGGACGATCTCGCTCGCCACTACTTTGCCTTGCATCAAGAAGCCGACCGCGTGCTCGAGATGCGCGCGCTGCAGGCCTATGCGCACGACGACCCTGTCCTGCGGGCGTCCATCGCCGCCGAGTACCAGCAGACGGACGAGTTTGTCCGAGCCTCGATCCTCCAGGATGTATTGGTGTACGCGCACAGTCTCAATCGCGGAGCTGAGCTCGCCGGCCCTTACACGAGAGCGGCAGCCGCACCGATGGTGCGCTTCAGCCAGCGGATGTTATCGGATCTAGCGCTCGCCCGCGGACGATTTGGTCGCGCGGCCGCGGCCGAAGTCGTGGGATCAGGGATTGACCCGGACTGGCTCGCCGAAACTGCCGCTCTGGTTGCTGCTGACCCCTTCTTTCCACTGCCGCGCGCGGAGGTAACGGCGCAACGCGACAGCGTGGCGACGCGGCGGCCGTATGCCATGCAGACGAGCATTACGCGGGTTCCTGCGGTCGATCTCGGCAGCACGATTCGCGCGTATCTGCTCGGCCTTCTCAGCGTGCGGCTCGGCGATACAGCCGACGCGAATCGTCACCTGGGGGAGCTTTCGGCCCGTCGGGATGATGAGAGTGTGGCGGTGAGCGCGGCACTCACGCATGGATTGCGCGCGGAGCTGGCCCGTGCTCGCGGCGACTTCCGGCGCGCGCTCGTCGAGCTCGAGGCGTTCCATGCGGCGTCGGCCGAGACCGCATGGTATCCCCTCGGTCATTGGGGACAGCATGAACGCTTTCTGCATGGTGAAGTGCTCCTCGCGCTCGGCCGGGACGACGAAGCCCTCCCTTGGTACGACACCTTCACGCTGTTCGACTTGCCGTACTTCGCGCCGGCCGACCTGCGGCGCGGAGAGATTTACGAGCGACAGGGAAATCGCGCTCGTGCCCGGTTCTACTTTGGCCGCGCCGCACTCATCTGGGAGGGGTGCGACGTGGAATTCCAGCCGCTGCTCGCGCGGGCGCGCGACGGATTACGGCGCGTCAGCTCCGATCAGGCCGCGCCGTCACACGCCTCCCGCGAATCGTGACGCCCGCGAGACGCTGCACGGCCTGTTCCATTACGGCAGGTGCGATCTCGACGAGCGAGAACGTATCGCGCACGTCGATCTTTCCGATCTGACCTTTCTGCAGTCCGGCCTCCTTGATCAGGGCACCGACCAGATCCTTCGCGCTCGCGCGGTCTTTTCGTCCCACGTAGACAAATAGTTTGCTCCAGCGCCCCTCCTCCGCCGGAGCACCGGTTTCAGCAGCTTCGCCGGTCGCAGCTGCGGACCGGCTGATAGCCAGCAATGCCGCCGCGACCATGGCCGGCGCGTGCTCCTCGAACAGGGGCGCGAGCATCGCAAGCTCCGGATCCACGTCGCCCAGCCGGAGTCGCGCGGCTATCTGCGCGCGCAGCGCGGCGACGCGGTCCTGCGCGCGGTCGGCGGGGGAGGGCAGCGGCAACGGTGTCAGGGTCGCGATGGATCGCAGATAGGGCAGCTGTGAGGCGAGCACGAGTACGGTCGGCTGCGGCGCGATTGCGGCAAGCTGGCGCAGCTCGTCGCGCGTCGGGAGCACGGCCGCGATGACCGCGTCAGGCGGCTCTCCCGGTGCTTCGATGGCGCCTCCGGTCCAGACATACGGGCGCAGCGAGCGTAGTGAATCGAGCACGTCGCGCACGCGCTTCCGCGCGGCCGCGACGATCGCGTACCGTGCAGACGTCACTGGTCCGAGCGGCCGCCCCACGTCGTCGAGGGGCAGGTCGCCGATGATCTCGGGGCGCCGCGCATGGCGCTCGAGGAATGGATCGAGCGCGGTGGGATTCCAGCTCAGGATGACGCGGCGGGCGTTCGGCGCCTCGGCGAGCAACGGATCGAGCTCGGCGGCGAAACTCTCGGGCCACGCGAGGGCAATCGTGTCGAGGGTTTCGAGCTTGAGTGCGGCGCGCGTCACGAGTGCCGCGAGATCCGAGTAGGCGCCGGCCAACACGCCGATGCGCCCTTCCTTCAACAGCGCGGCGGTGCGGGCAAGTCCCGTGACCGCGTGCACGCGCAGCTCGGGCGGAGCCGCTTCGGCCCACAGCACCGCCTGCTCGTCGTCCGCACAGACGATGACGGCATTCTTTCCCAACAGTTCCCACGCCTTGCCGGCCCGCTCTAAGGCGGGCGGGGTCACCACAACGACGTGCCGCACACGAGCCTCGATTGTCAAAGGATGCTAATTTTCGCGCCGTGAAAGGTAATCACATCGCGCTGTTCCTTCTATTGACCAGCTCGCTCACGGCGCAAACCCGGCCCCGGGCAAGAGAGATCGGCATCGTGGTCGGATCGATCCCCACCGGGCCGCTCAACGCGATCACCGACGTCGCGGGCGTCCGCGTCGGCCAGACGACGATCGCGCGCGGCGACTCGATCAACACCGGAATCACTGCGATCCTGCCGCATGGCGGCAACCCGTTTCGGGAGAAGGTCCCCGCAGCCATCGTGGTGGGCAACGGATTCGGCAAGCTCGCCGGTTCGACGCAGGTGAACGAGTTGGGCGAGCTCGAGTCGCCGATCGTGCTGACCTGCACACTGTGCGTGCCGCGCGCGGCGGACGCCGTGCTCACCTGGCTGCTCGCGCTCCCCGGCAACGAAGATGTACGCTCGGCCAATCCGGTCGTGGCGGAGACGAACGATGGATTCCTGAACAACATCCGCGCGCGGCCGATCACCGAGGCCGACGTGCTCAGCGCGATTCGCGGCGCGACCGAAGGTCCGGTTGCGGAGGGAGCGGTCGGCGCGGGTCGAGGGACGGTCGCATTCGGATGGAAAGGCGGAATCGGGACGTCGAGCCGCAAACTCGCGGCGCAATTCGGGGGGTGGACGGTCGGCGTTTTGGTCCAGACGAATTTCGGCGGAGACCTGCGCATCCAAGGCGTGCCGATCGAAATCAAGGTAGGGACGCAGGGTGCTGCGCCCCTACCACAAAACGGCGACGGGTCGATCATCATGGTGGTCGCCACCGATGCGCCGCTCGATCACCTGCGGCTCGTGCGCCTGGCCAATCGTGCCCTCGCTGGCCTAGCGCGGACGGGAAGTTCAATGAGCAACGGCAGCGGTGATTATGTCATCGCCTTCTCAACACGGCGTGTCTCTCCAACCGCCCAACCGCCCAACCGCCTAACCGATTCAGTCGAAGTCGTCCGGAACGATTGGATGTCTCCGTTATTCCAGGCGACGATCGACGCGACCGAAGAAGCCATCTACAACTCCTTATTGCGGGCGGAGACGGTGCGGGGCTATCGTGGCGTTGTGCGTGCGCTGCCCGTCGACTCGACGCTCACCATCCTCAAGCGCCACGGAGCGATTCCGCGATGATGGACGGTCTCTCCTCGAACCTGCAGCACCTCGAGACGTCGGCGACTGTCGCCATCTCGGCTGAAGCCAAACGACGCAAGGCCGCGGGCGAAGACGTGATCGACCTCGGTGCCGGAGAACCCGATTTCGCGACGCCGTCAATTCCGGCCGAGGCGGGGATTCGGGCGATCAAGGACGGGAAGACGCATTACTCGGCGAACGAAGGCATTCTGGAACTGCGTGCCGCGGCGGCCACCCACCTGTCGTTGCTGTCCGGCGGCCGTCCGGTCAACGCCGATCACATCATCGTGTCCAACGGGTCCAAGCAGTCGCTGTTCAATGCGTGCTTCACGCTCTTCGGACCCGGTGACGTCGTGGCGATCCCCGCGCCGGCGTGGGTGTCGTATCCCCAGATCGTCCATCTGGCGCGGGCGCGGCCGGTGATGATCGCCGGTGACCCGGAATGGAGCCTCAAGGCGAGCGTCAAAGACCTGGAGCGGATGTTGCCGGGAGCGACCGGGTTGATTCTGTGCTCTCCCTGCAATCCCACGGGCGCGGTGTACACGCACGCCGAGATTCGCGCGATCGCGCAATGGGCCAAAGACCGGAAAGTCTGGATCATCGCCGACGAGATCTACCGGCGCATTCACTACGGCACCGGTCCCGCGCCGTCCTTCCTCGATCTCCCCGACGACCTGCTCGAGCGCGTCGTCCTGATCAGCGGCGTCAGCAAGACCTATGCGATGACGGGTTGGCGCATCGGCTTCGCGCTTGCTCCCGCCAGGGTCGCGAAAGCGATGGCGGCCTTGCAGTCGCACACGACGACGGGGGCCAATCACCCCGCGCAGTTCGCCGCGGCCGCGGCACTCGGCGATGAGCGCGTCGAGCAGGACGTTAATCGGATGGTGGCGGAGTTTCGCAAACGCCGCGACATCGTGGTCAGCCGCTTCCGGCAAGACCTCCCGGGCGTGGAATTCGTCGATCCCCTCGGCGCGTTCTACTTCTTCTTTAGAGTCGATTCATTCGGAAAGATCAGCGGCACGGATTTCTGCACGCGGCTCATCACCCAGTCCGGCGTTGCCCTCGTGCCCGGCGCGGCGTTTGGGGACGATCGGTGGGTACGGCTGTCGTACGCCGCCGCGACAGATTCGATCAAACAAGCCCTCGATCGAATCGTGAACTTCGCGAGGAAACTCGGAGACTAGAGCTTCGGCGGTCTGTGGGACAGAAACTCGACGCCAGTGGGCGTCATGGTGCAGTCGTCTTCGATCCGCACGCCAAACTTCCCCAGCTGATAAATCCCCGGCTCGTCTGAAAACACGATTCCGGGCTCCATGCGGGTCGCATTGCCTTCCACCATGTACGGCGGCTCGTGGCCGTCCATTCCCATGCCATGGCCCAGCCTGTGCGTGAAGTACTGCCCGTAGCCGGCTGCGCTGATGACCTTGCGTGCCGCTCGATCAACTTCCTGGCACTGCGTGACGTTCGGCTTGGCATTCTCGACCGCCGCCGTCTGCGCGTCGTGCACGATGTTGTAGACCTTCTTGAACTCGTCCGACGGCGCGTCACCGAACCAGATCGTCCGGGTGATGTCGGACGTGTAGCCCTCGACCCGGGACCCGGCGTCGATCAGCACTACTGTCTCCCGCGCGAGCTGCCCGGCCGAGGGACCGCCGTGGGGCAGGGCGCTCGAGGGCCCGAACTGCACCAGCCCCCCGCCGGGAGAGCCGCGGCTCGCCATCTCGCGTGAGAGCAGAGCGGCGACGTCGCGCTCCGTCATGCCGGCCGCGAGCTGCGTGAACGTCGCGGCGATCGACGCCTCCGTAGCCGCGATGGCCTGACGGATGAGCGCGATCTCCTCTGGCCCCTTGATGATCCGCAGGCGCTCGGTGATCGCGCTACCGTCGCGCGGGATCCAGCCACGGACCTTGGTCGTCAGACGCACGTAGCTCTGGTAGGAGGTCGTGGGCTCGACGGCCAGTTCGCCCTCGCGTCCCCGCGGCTTCATTTGCTGCGCCGCCTTCGCCACGAGCAGCCAGGGATCCTCCGACTCCTCCCAGCCACGGGCATCGCTGATGACGGTGTTGCGCTTGATGCGCTCGACCTCGAAGGAGGGACACACGATCGCCGGCGCCGCACTCGCGGGAATCATGAGCAGGATGAGTCGCTCGCTGCGTCCCGGATTGTAGCTGGTGAAGTATTGGAAGTTGGTGCTGGGTTCGACGACGAGGAGGTCGAGGCTCCGCGCCCTGAGCTCCTCTTGTGCGCGCGAAATCCGCTGCGCGAACACCGCTGGGGTGAGACTCGGAGTTTGCGACCGCGCGACCGCCAGACCGCCGGTCGGTCGCGCCGCTGCTCCAATCACTACACCGCCCGTGACCGCCAGAAACTCGCGTCGTTCCATGGTGCAGCTATATTACGCGAGCCTCGCTCGCGCTGGAAGGCGCAGAAACCCAATGCATTTCGAAGCACGCATCGAGCCGCTCGACGGCAAACTCCCGAAGGTGTCGTACCGCTGGGATCCCGAGACCGACATCCTCACCGTTTCCTGCAAAGGTGTGCCGAAAGGAAACGGGATGAATGGGACGGTCGATCTCGAAGGCGGGGACGGCTCGTTCGTCGTGATCGACGTCGCAGGCGGCGCGCTGCGCGGCGTGGACGTCGTGACGTGGCCCGATGACGTCCGCACCGTGGCGTCACTGAAGCCCCCGGAGACGTCGAAGGAGGGGCATGTGACGTTTCCGACCCGTCGCTCGCAGCCGGGGATCGCCGCGGTCGAGCTCGATACGGCGCTGACCGTGGACAAGAACCAGACCGAATCGGTGTTTCACATTCGCGTCGGCCGGCAGCGCGCCGCCACCGTGGTGCGCGTCGCCGATCACATGCTGGTGGAGGTGGACAAGCAATCGCGCATCGCAGGGCTGTGGCTGCTGGAGGTTCCACCCTTCCCCAACGTCGAAGCAACGGCGTAGTGGACGAGAGATTCGAGCGCTACGTCTCCGAGCTGTTCGCCGCTGAAGACCCGATTCTCTCAAAAATCCGCGCTCGGCACGCCGCCGAGAACATGCCGGCCATCAATATCTCGCCCGAAGAAGGCAAGCTGCTGCACGTCCTGCTGCTCATGATCGAGGCGAAACGCGTACTGGAGATCGGCGCCCTCGGCGGCTACAGCGGCGTCTGGTTGGCGCGTGCGCTGCCCGCCGGCGGCGAGCTGACGACGATCGAGAAGGATCCCAAACATGCCCGGGTCGCGCGCGAAGCGTTCGACATGGCCCGCCTCCACGGCCGGGTGCAGCTCATCGAGGGATCCGCGCTCGACGTGCTGCCCACGCTCTCGCCCGGTTTCGACGCCGTGTTCATCGATGCCGACAAGGAGCCACTCCCCAAGTACTTCGACTGGGGGATGAAGCTCCTCAGGCGCGGCGGCCTGCTCTTGTGTGACAATGCGTTCTTCCACGGCGCCGCCGTCGACCCGAACGATCAATCCGGCAATGCGCGCGGCGTGCGGGCGTTCAACCAGCTTGCGGCACACGATCCCCGCCTCGTCGCCACCATCATCCCGGTCCGCGACGGATTGGTGGTGGGCGTCAAGACACGAGACAGCGCATGACGTGGTGGCGCGCGCTGGTCGACGCGGGCGCCCTTGCGGGGGGCTCGGGGTTAGGGGTTTGGGATCGGGGAGAAACCGCCACGTACGACACCTTCATTGTGGAGGACTCGGAGCTCCAAACGCACGCGATTCCCCCTAGCCCCCAACCCCTAATTCCTAGCCCCGTCTCTTTTCTTAATGGCATACAGCGGTGGAGCGTCGTCGCGTACGACGGCGTGGTCCAGATCGTCAACGCGTACGTGGCGGCCGCGGTCCGGCGGCGCGACTCGGACGGCGCCTTGCGCACGACCTTCGAGCGCAGTCGTGCGTTTGCGATCGCACCCCTGGACCGCATGAGTCCGGCGGTGCGTCAGGCGCTCGAGCAGTCCGCGTCCGACGTCGAGGCGGTCGACGGCGCGCTGGTAGAGCAGCCGGCGCGCTATCTCGAGATGATCGAAGCGACGGTGCGCCGCGCGCGCGCCCGCCTCGAACGCGAGCTGGCCGAGGCGGCGATTGCGGACTTGGGGCTGGAAGAATGGCTGGTGATCGACGGCCTCCTGTCGCGATCGCCGGGCGTGGCGCAGCACCCGCGTGCGCTGGGCGTCATCAAGAGCCACGGCGCGCAGTTTCTCGAGGGCAGGGGACTTGAGCGCGCGTTGACACTCCCAGCCGGTCATAGGACCAGCGTGTTTGCCGTGCGCGGCGGGCACACGCGCACGGAGGTGTACTCGTGGTACCTCCGGCTGTGGCCGTGGGAGGGCAACGATCTGCTCTACGGGCTGCTGCGCATCGAGGCGCGCGCGCACGTCGAGACGGTGAGCCGCGCCGCCGAGCTGAGCGGATGGCTCTGGGCCGAGCGCGCGCCGCTCGCGACGCCGGCGACACGGTGGGACCGGCTGTTGTATCCTTTACATCACGTGGAGGAATACCTGAAGACCCGCGCGCCCCGGGACCTCCGGCCAGGGCCCAGCCGCCTGTCCCGGTTGCCGAGGCTTGCGTCGTGAACGCGATCGGCAAGGTCGTCGCGACCGAGCTGAAGCCATCCACCCCGCATCAGTTCCATTTTTGGACCGCAACGGATACGGTGATCGGGATTGGTGCGATTGTGAAAGTGACGGGAAGTGGGACGGGGGAAGAGGGAAGGGTTGTTTACGGAGTCGTAACGGAGGGATTTGCCTACTCCGATCTTCAGACGCCGCTCCACGACGTGATCGGGGCCGAAGGCGATCCGACGCGTGCCGAGGATGCACCCACCGTACGGCAGCAGATTCGCTACTGGACCGCGGCGGTGTTGCGCCAGACGCCGGAAGAGCCGCTCCAGCCCGTGCCGCTCGGTCAGGTCTTTGTCGCCGCTGACGCCGACGTCGCCCAGGCGCTGCGCATGGACACCTTCCTCTATTCGGCGACGCCCACGGCGATTCCCATCGGGCTCTATACCTCCGCCGGTCTTGAAGCACCGGTCTACCTCGATGCCGACTTCCTGCTCGGGCCCGAGGCGGCGCATCTCAACATCTCGGGCGTCTCCGGCTTAGCGACCAAGACGAGCGCGGTCGAATTCCTGCTCGCGTCGCTCTTTGCGCACTTCCCGGCGCACAAGGGTCGCGTCGCCGCGGTGTGCTTCAACGTCAAAGGTCCCGATCTCTGTTTTCTCGATCAGCCCGGCGACCTCAGTGCTGAGGATCGGCGCCGCTATGAACGGCTGAACGTGCCGGCCGAGCCGTTCAAGCGCGTCCAGCTGTACGCGCCGCTGAAAGCGGACGGCGTGAATCTCAACACGTTGCGCACGCATCCCGATCTGGTCGGTGACGTCGAGCCGCTCACCTGGGGCCTGCAGGAAGTCGTCGACTACGCCGAGGTACTGCTCAATCGCGACGACATCGACGCCAAGGCTGACGCGTTTATTGATTTTCTCAGAGACAGGGTTTTGAACAAGTCCTTTGACGACGGCTTTGGCACGACGCATCGCGTGCAGACCTTTGCCGATCTCGATCGGCTGTTCCGCGCGATCTTCGACGGCCTAGAGATCGTGTCCGGAGGCCGCAGCGACACCTGGCGGACGCACCACATCGCCACGATGCGCAAGGTCCGCAACCGTCTGCTCAACATCTCGACGCGTTGCAAGGGGCTCGTGACCGACGACGGGCCGTCCAGCGATCTGCCGTGGAAGGAATTCGCCGACCGGACGGTCTATGTCATCGACATCGCGAACGTGGACCCGCTGGGGCAGGACCTTGTGTTCGCGCGGGTCGTCTCCAAGCTCCGCGAGCAGCTCGAGCGCCGCGAGCTCGGCGTCGATGCGGTCGTCGTGTTCGTCGACGAGCTCAACAAGTACGCGCCCGGCGACGGACCCGAGACCTATGTCAAGAAAATGCTCCTCGACATCTCCGAGCGCGGCCGCTACCTCGGGCTCGTGCTGTTCGGCGCGGAGCAGTTCCGCTCGCAAGTCCATCGCCGCGTCGTGGGAAACGCGGGGACGCAAGTGTTCGGCCGCATGGACATGGACGAACTTGCCACGCCCGGTTATCAGGTCCTGACGCCGGCAACAAAGAGCAAGCTCGCCACGCTTCCGATCGGGGAGCTGATGATCCGGCACCCGCATTTCACGCAGCCGATCTTCGTCCGTTTTCCCAAGCCGCCGGTGTTGCGTGGCCGGGACGGCGTGGAGCGGTTTCCGCCCACTGCCGACGTTCCGTTCGAGGATGCCGTGGTCCGCCAGCTCGTCCGGCTCGATCGCCGCGTGCGTCCAAATCAGGTGAAGGATCTGATCGCGGATCGCGAGCCGGACGATGTACGTCGGGCGCTCGCGGCCGCGCGCCGG
>Ga0070696_100001308_pt1 | contig 16255 bp, 12 predicted proteins | sample KBSK1253metaG_FD_65474 | JGI IMG/M metagenome (GOLD analysis project Ga0070696, IMG submission 65474) | Corn, switchgrass and miscanthus rhizosphere microbial communities from Kellogg Biological Station, Michigan, USA - KBS K1-25-3 metaG | ecosystem: Host-associated > Plants > Roots >... | reverse complement strand
GCGAACGGCGACATCCACATCGGCCACGCCGTCAACAAGATCCTGAAGGACGTGATCGTCAAGGCGAAGACGCTCGCGGGCTTCGACGCACCCTACGTGCCCGGTTGGGACTGCCACGGCATGCCGATCGAGGTGCAGATCGAGAAGAAGTACGGCAAGAACCTTCCCGCCGAGGAGACCCAGAGGCTGTGCCGCGCCTTCGCCACCGAGCAGATCGAGCGCCAGAAGAAGGATTTCGAGCGCCTCGGAGTGCTCGGCGACTGGGACAACCCCTATCTCACCATGGCGTACCGCAACGAGGCGGACGAGATCCGCGCGCTCGGCCTGGTGCTGCGCAAGGGCTACCTGTACCGCGGGCTGAAGCCGGTGAACTGGTGCTTCGACTGCGGCTCCGCGCTCGCCGAGGCGGAGGTCGAGTACGAGGAGCGCAAGGATCCCGCGATCGATGTGGGCTTCGCTTTTTCCGAACCCGGAAAACTGGAAAAAGTCTTCAATACCAAGATCACAAAACCTGGCTTTGCCGTCATCTGGACGACGACGCCCTGGACCCTCCCGGGCAACCAGGCGCTCAACGTGCATCCGGAGCTGACCTACAACCTGGTCGATAGCGAGAAGGGCCTGCTGATCCTCGCTGCCGAATTGCAGGAAGCCTGCCTGAAGAGATTTGGTTTCAACGGAAAAACTGTGGCGTCGTGCAAAGGCGCGGCGCTGGAAGGCATTCGCTTCCGGCACCCTTTCTACGACCGCGAGGCCCCCGTCTACCTCGGCGAATACGTGACGACCGAGACCGGCACCGGAATCGTGCACTCCGCGCCTGCGTACGGCGTGGAGGACTTCGAGTCCTGCCGCCGCTACGGCATGAAGGACGATGAAATCCTGACGCCGGTCATGGGCGACGGGCGCTTCGCATCCTCGCTGCCGCTCTTCGGCGGCCTGTCGATCTGGGACGCCAACAAGAAGATCGTGGAGGAGCTCGAGCGGCGCGGCGTGCTGTTCCATTTCGAGATGCACACGCACAGCTACATGCATTGCTGGCGCCACAAGACGCCGGTGATCCTGCGCGCCACGACCCAGTGGTTCGCCGCGATGGACAAGCGGGTCGAAGGGCAAACGCTGCGCGCGAGCGCCCTGCGCGGCGTCGAGAACACGGAGTTCTTCCCGCCGTGGGGCCGCGCGCGCCTGCACGGCATGATCGCCAACCGTCCAGACTGGACGCTCTCGCGCCAGCGGCAGTGGGGCGTGCCGATGCCGTTCTTCCTGCACAAGGAGACCGGCGCGCTGCATCCGCGCACCCAGGAGCTCCTGGAGGAGGCGGCGCGCAGGGTGGAGCAGGGCGGCATCGAGGCCTGGCAGAAGGTGACGGCCGGAGAGCTGCTCGGCGCCGAGGCGGCGCAGTACGAAAAGGCGCGCGAGACTCTAGACGTGTGGTTCGACTCCGGAACCACGCACTTCACGGTGCTGCGCGGCTCGCACAAGGACGAGTCGGCTTTCCCCGCCGACATGTATCTCGAGGGCTCGGACCAGCATCGCGGCTGGTTTCACTCGTCGCTGCTCACGGCCTGCATGATGGACGGCCGCCCGCCGTACCGCGCGCTGCTCACCCACGGCTTCGTCATCGACATGGAAGGCCGCAAGATGTCGAAGTCCAAGGGCACCGGCATGGCGCCGCAGCAGGTGTCGGACCGGCTGGGCGCCGAGATCCTGCGGCTGTGGGTGGCGTCGAGCGACTACAGCGGCGAGCTCGCGATCTCGAACGAGATCCTGAACCGCGTGGTGGAAAGCTACCGCCGCATGCGCAACACCCTGCGCTTCCTGCTGGCCAACACCTCCGATTTCGATCCCGGGCGGCACGCGGTCCCGGTCGAGGAGATGGTCGAGGTGGATCGCTACGCCCTTGCCATGACCGCGCGCACGCAGGACGCCGTCGCCGAGGGCTACGCGCGCTACCAGTTCCACCTCGTGGCGCAGAAGCTCCAGGCCTTCTGCTCCGAGGACCTGGGGGCCTTCTTCATCGACATCCTCAAGGACCGGCTCTACACCTGCAAGGCCGAGTCGAAGCCGCGGCGCTCGGCGCAGACCGCGCTCTATCACATCACGCACAGCCTCGCGCGCCTGATGGCGCCGATCCTCTCCTTCACCGCCGAGGAGCTGTGGCAGGTCTTCACCGGCAAGAGCGACGACAGCGTGTTCTTCCACACCTGGTACGCGCTGCCGCAGCCGGCCGACGCCGCCCGGCTGCTGCCCAAATGGGAGCGCCTGCGCGAGCTGCGCGACCCGGTGCGCAAAAACATCGAAGCGCTGCGCGCCGAAGACAAGCTGGGCGCGTCGCTGCAGGCGGAAGTCGACTATGCCGCGAGCGACCGGGACTACGAGCTGCTCGCGAGCCTCGGGGACGAGCTCAAGTTCCTGCTATTGACCTCGGCCGCACGCGTGCGGCGTTCGAGCGAGGCCGCAGTGGAAGTGAGGCCGAGCGAGCATCGTAAATGCGAACGCTGCTGGCACTACCGCACGGATGTCGACGACGAAGGCCTCTGCGGGCGCTGCCAGAGCACCCTTCGCGGTCCGGGCGAGACGCGCCGTCATGTCTAGGGCGCCGGCGTGGTTCGGGGCATCGGCGGCGATCGTGCTCGCCGATCAGCTCACCAAGTGGCTGGTGCTCGCGCGCTTCGCCCCGGGAGAGCGCATCGAGCTCACCGGCTTCTTCAACCTCGTGCTGGTGTTCAACAAAGGCGCTGCCTTCAGCTTTCTCGCCGACGCCCCCGGATGGCAGACGCCGGTGCTGGTGGCGTTCGCCGCGGCCGCGGCGATCGTCGTCTCGGTGCTGCTGCTGCGCTCGCCCGGGCGCGCCCTGTTCTGCGCCGGCCTCGCGCTGATCCTCGGCGGCGCGGTCGGCAACGTCATCGATCGCCTGCGCTTCGGGCAGGTGGTGGACTTCCTCGACCTGCACGCCGGCGGCTGGCACTGGCCCGCGTTCAACGTCGCCGACTCGGCGATCACGGTGGGCGCCGTTTTACTCATCCTCGACGGCCTGCGCCACCGCGAAAAGCGCGCTGGCGCGCCTTCCTGACTTTTATCACGCGCCGGCGCGCTTTCTTGCGTTTCGTCACGCGGCGGCGCGCGCGCTTGAGATTCATCACACCCCGTACATGACCTTGCGCACGCTGGATCCGAGCGCCGCTGCAATGCGGGCGTTTTTCATGGACAGCCGGTTGCGCTACCCGCTTAATGCCTCTCAGGAGAACCTTACTAGGGGGGTATTCCATGGACCGGCAGCGTATCTTTCGCCGCACGCTTCTGGCAGCGGCTCTGGCAGTGATGGGCACCACCGGGGTCGCCTCGGCGACCGACGAGGCGGAGCCCAACTTTCCGATCGGCAGCGCCCAGCGGCTCACGATCGGCAGCGACGGCTCGGCGACCGTGACGGGCGCCATCGTCAACAACGCAGACGGCAGCCCGGACGTGGACTATTACACGTTCGAAGCCAAAGCCGGTGACCACGTGACGCTCAACATCGACGGCACTTCAACGCTCGATTCGATGCTCACGGTGCTCGGCCCGTGGCCGAACTTCGACTTTCAGCGCGAGAACGACGATGCGGACCCGCAGGACGCGGCCTCTACCAATCCGTCCGACGCGCGTATCGACGATTTCATCGTTCCCTCGGACGGTGTCTACGCGGTTGCTGTGACACCCTTCCAGGTCCATGTGGGCGCGGGCGGCGGCATTCTCAATCCACTGGCTGAGTCGAGCGGCCAATACACCCTGATCATCACCGGGGTCAGCGCGCCGGTCGTGCAGCCGCCGGTGGATCAGCCGCCGGTGGATCAGCCGCCGGTGACGCAACCGCCGGTGACGCAACCGCCGGTAACGCAACCGCCGGTAACGCAACCGCCGCAGGTGACGCTGATCAACATCGACATCAAGCCGGGCGACCGCAGGCGCACCGCGGTCGTGTCCGAGAAGAGGGAATACGTCCCGGTCGCGCTGCTCTCGTCCAGCACGTTCAACCCGCTGCAGGTTGATCAGAAATCGATCACCTTCGGTGTCAAGGGCGATGAGGCCAGCCTGAAGCGCTGCTTGCAGGACCGCCGTCTGGACGTCAACCGCGACCGCCGGCCGGACCTGCTGTGCTTCTTCGATGCCGACGCTGCGGGCTTCGAGCCCGGCGACCTCGAGGGTATTCTCAAGGGCAAGACCGCCGACGGCGTGGCCTTCGAAGGACGGGGCATGCTGAAAGTGGTGCCGGTGAAGAAACGTCACCACAACGACGATCGCCGCGGCCGGGACGACCGGCGCGACGGCGGGCGCAAGGGACACAACTAGCCCTGGCGAGCAGGGAAAAAGCCCGGCTGCGGCCGGGCTTTTTTTTTGCGCGCCTTACAATAGAGGGATGGATGTACTGCTTGCCAGCCCACGGGGCTTCTGCGCGGGGGTGGAGCGCGCCATCGAGATCGTCGAGCGCGCCCTCGAGCTCCACGGCGCCCCCATCTACGTGCGCCACGAGATCGTGCACAACAAGTACGTGGTGGAGGACCTGCGCGCCAAGGGCGCGGTGTTCGTGGACGAGCTCGACCAGGTGCCGGCTGGCGCCACGGTGATCTTCAGCGCGCACGGCGTGTCCAAGGCGATCAGCGCGCAGGCCGAGCGGCGCGGTCTCAAGGTGTTCGATGCCACCTGCCCGCTGGTCACCAAGGTGCATGTCGAGGTCGCCAGGATGCTGCGCGAGGGCTACGAGATCGTGATGATCGGCCACCGCGGGCACCCGGAGGCCGAGGGCACGATGGGCCAGGCCGCGCACGGCATGCACCTCGTGGAGACGCTGGAGGACGTAGTGCGGCTCGAGCCCGCCTCGGACAAGCTCTCGTATGTCACGCAGACCACGCTTTCGGTGGACGACGCCGCGGCCATCGTCGCTGCCCTGAAAGCGCGCTTTCCGCGCATCGTCGGGCCGAAGAAGGACGACATCTGCTACGCGACGCAGAACCGGCAGGACGCGGTCAAGTTCATGGCGCCGCAGTGCGACGTGGTGCTCGTGGTCGGCTCTCCCAACAGCTCCAACTCGAACCGGCTGCGCGAGGTCTCCGAGAACATGGGCGTCCCGGCGTATCTCGTCGACAGCGCCGCGGACCTGCGGCCGGAATGGGTTGCCGGCAAGCGCCGCGTGGGGATCAGCGCCGGGGCCTCGGCGCCCGAGGTGCTGGTGGAGGAGCTGATCGCGCGGCTGAAGAAGCTCGGCGCGGCAAGCGTGCTGCCGTTGAAGGGCATCACCGAGAAGGTGGTGTTTTCGCTGCCGCGCGGCCTCGCCCGGCGCAAACCGGCTTCGGCCGCGGGCGGCGAATGAGGCTTGCGGCACGCCTGCTCCTCTGCATGGCGCTGTCCCTCGGTGGAGCGGCGGCCGCGCAGGGACCGCAGAGCGCGGAGCTCGCCAAGCAGGCTCGTAGCGGCAACTCCAAGGCGCTCGAAGAGCTGCAGCAGCTCGCCGGGCAGGGCAACGTCCTCGCGCTGCACCACTTGGGGCTGATGCACGTGGAAGGTAAGGGCGTGGCGCGAGACGAAGCGCGCGCCGTCGAGCTCTTCAGGCGCGCGGCCGAGCAGGGCCATCTGCCCTCCGCGCACAACCTGGCAGTCCTGCTGGAGCGCTCGTCGGGGGAGCTGCGCGACGCCGATGCCGCCCTCTACTGGTACCGCTATGCCGCCGAGCGCGGCTATGCTCGCGCGCAGACCGGCCTTGGCCGGATGCTGGCGGACGGAACCGGTACGGCGCCCGACCTGCAGGAAGCGCGCGCCTGGTTCGAGAAGGCGGCGGCGCAGGGCGAGCCCCATGGCACCTACCGCCTGGGGATGCTTTACCTGGAAGGCCGTGGCGTCGAGCGCGACGAGGCCAAAGCGGCGCAGCTCATCCGCACGGCGGCGAAGGGCAACGACCGCGACGCGCAGCACCAGCTCGCAGTGCTTCTCAGCACCGCACGAGGGGTCCAGCGCGACGACCGCGAGGCGCTGCTATGGCTGCGCAAAGCCGCCGCCCAGAATCATCGCGAGGCTCAGTACCTGCTCGCGGTGGTCTACGCCCACGGCCTGTATGGCGTTCAGCCCGACGCCGCGGTGGCCGCAGAATGGCTTCGGCGCAGCGCAAAACAGGGGTACGCGCCGGCGCAATACGCCCTCGGCGTGGCCTACTACTCGGGGCGCGGGGTGCCGCGCGATGCGCACGAGGCCCTCGGGTGGCTCGTGGAAGCGGAGAAGAACGGGCACCCCGAGGCGATCGAAGCGATGAAGGAGCTGCGCGAGCGGCGCAAGGCGTCCGGAAAATAGGCTTCGCTGCGCGCCGCTACTGCGCGGGCGGCGGCAGAGGGCTGTCGTAGCGCACTTCGAGCACCACCTGGGCCTTGACCGGGCGTCCATACTTCATGGCGGGGGTAAAGCGAGCGCCCTTGAACGCCTTTTCGACCGCTTCCTCGAAGTAGCCCGGCGGCTCGGCCTGCAAGATGAGCGTCTTCTCCACCGTGCCGGTCTCGTCGAGAAACAGCCTCACCAGCACCCGCCCCGCGACGTTGCGCAGGAAGGCGTCGTTCGGATAGACCGGATCGATGCGCTCGCGCGGCGCAGGCCGCACGTCGAGCTCTCGAGCGAGGAAATACTGGCTCGCAGGCCGGGCCGCCGGTTGCGCCTGCGCCGGGCTTGCCGTCTTGGGCGCGGATGCCGCGGCCGGCGTCGGCGTTGCCTGGGCCATCCGGTGCAGCTCGACCTCGAGCTTCGCCGCCGGCGACTCGCGCGTGACGGCGCCGCGGCCATCCCAGGGCAGCGCATCGAGCGCCAGCCCGAGCGCGGCATGCAGCCCGGCGGATGCGGCGAGCGCCGCAACCAGCCGGGCCGAAAGGTCACTCCACGAAGAGCTCACGCCAGGTGACGCGGCGCCCGCCGAAGGAGGCCGGCACGGTAGGCGTGTCCTTCGTCAGGTTCTGGTTGTCGGCGGTCGTGACGATGGTCTTGATGCTGTTGCCGATCTTGACCACGTTGATCCCGACCACCAGCGAGCCTGCGATCCGCATGCTGACCGGGGTGGAATCCAGGCCGGTCTGCACGGTGGCGCCGGTGCGGAAGTCGAGGAAGTTGATCCAGCCGAAGCCCCCCGCGACGCAGGACTCCTGGCTGGGAACGTTCGACGGCACCACCAGCGTGCCGAGCTGCAGGATCGGATCGACGTTCACGCGCTCGGCGGCTTCGTCGCCGCTGCCGCCGTCGGGCAGGTCGACGAACCAGCCGGCCTGGCTCTTCCAGTCGACCGGGTTGGGATTCACTACTTCCCGCGTGTCGGTGGCGGCAGGGTCCTCGGTGACGATCTGCGGCACGAAGTTGGCGATGCCGGTGGCGGTGCGCGTCATGTCGTACACGGTGGTCGTGCCGACCAGCGTATCCTTCATCGCGTAGATCGTCTGGCGCTGATTGGTGATCTTGTCACTGTCGCCGAGGAATTTCCCGGTGCCGAAGAGCACCACGCGGAACCCCGAGATCTCGCCGAGCTCCGGCCTGGTCGTGATCGGCTGCGCGACGTTGCTCGGGTCCCTGACGCTGCCGAGCAGCGTCACCGAATTGCGCGGAACCTGGGCGGTGTCATCGAGCTGGAAGCGCCATACGTTGCCCAGCAGGTCGCCGCCATAGACCGCGAGCGACGTATTGTCGAGCAGCGCGTTGTCCGCCCACGCGTTGATCCGGCCCAGGCCGCTCGGCGTGTCCGACGCGCCCACGCCGGTGGTCATGCGCTTCAGGATCCGGCCGGTCTCCGCGTCGACGACGTAGAGGTAGCCCTTGCCGTCTCCGGGGACGATGTTGTTGTGGCCCGAGCTCACCAGCACCACCCAGCGGCCGTCCAGCGGGCGCTTGGTGATGATGGGGTTGCCGAACGTCAGGCCGATGTTGCAGTCTTCGCTGAAGCTGCCGCTGTCGGCCTCGGCGCTGGTCAGACATTTGGCGGTATCGCCCCCACGCAGCTCCCACAGGGCCTTGGGCGTGTCGGGATTGGTCACGTCCAGGGCGTAATAGCCGCGCCCGCCGGCGTTGAGCCCGCCCACCAGGATGGTGTGCCACTTGTCGATTGCGCTGCACGGCGTCGACCGGGTGTGGCCGAAGCACACGTCGCCCACCTGCGGCGAGCCGTCGGCGTAGAAGCGGTGCTGGATCGCATATTGCTCTTCCGCCAGGCGCTTCAAGGTGGGAAACAGCATGCTCGGGATGTATGCCCAGCGCTCGGCGCCCTCGCCGGTGACCGGGTTGGTGTCCAGGGTTCCGCCGCCGCCGTTTTCGTTGCTGAAGTGATCGTCCGACACGCCGTCGGTCGCGAGGCCTGCGGTCTGGAAGTAAGGATGGTTGTCGGGGTCGGTCTCGAAGGCGTGCAGCATGCCGTCGTTCGCGGCGACGTATACCGTTCCCTTGCGCCCGCTGCCCGCCGAGGAGCCGTTCGTCTGGCTGCGGAACTCGCCGTAGAAAGGGTCGGTCGCGGCGCTGTACGAGAACGGCGAGCCCTTCACGTACGCCGGCTGGGCATTGACGATGTCGCCCAGCAGGTGCTCGCGATTGCGGTACAGGTCGCTCGGCCCCACTCCGGCGGTGGCCATCTCGTTCGCCGTCTCGCCGCGCAGGTAGCGGACCATGGATTCCTTGGTCGCGTTGTCGAGCCTCGGATCGCCGGGCGCCCACGAGGCCACCTGCAGCAGCGGTCCGTTCGTGCCGCCCTTCGGGTCGAAGTAGCTGTCGATGTCCGCCTGCGAGAGCAGCCCGCCGTCGTCGCAGTTCGCGTTGGCTTGCTGCGCCTCCGCGCAGAAGCTGCGCATGCGGTTGCCGTTCTGAGTGCGGTTCGAGCCGCCCACGGTCACCGTGGCGCCGGGCGTGGTGTCGGCCGCGTCGAAGGTATAGATCTTCCGGTTGAGGTTGGTGCGCTGGTCGAGCTGCGTCTGCGCCGACCAGAGGCTGCGGGTGGCGATCAGGCCGTCGGTCAGGCCGATGGTCTTCGCCTTCAAGTCCCCGGTCCAGTCACGCGTGCGATATTCGGCGGTAAACGCGAAGTTGTCGCCCGCGACCGGCTGCAGGTTCGAGGTGGCCGCCGCGGCGCCGGCGCCGGTCACTTCCTCGATCGAGTTCAGCACCTCGATCAGGCCGCCCGCCAGGGCGACCGGGTTGCCGGCGCTGAAGAAGCGGCCTTTGCCGTTGACCGCGGCGTGCCACATGTCGTCGACCGTGGTTTCGGTATCCGCCGTCGGCGTCGGCCATTGCTTCTGGCCGGCGACGATCAGGTCGTAGTCCAGGCTGTTTCCGGGCGTCAGGTAGTCGGGGTCGAAGATGAGCGAGCCCGACACGCCCATGCCGACCGTAAAGGTCGTCATGTGCTGGTGCGGCGCGGTGTCGATGCCCGAAGCGCGCACGTTGTTCTTGAAGCCGCCCGCCGGCGAGGGCGCGCCGGTCGTTGAGGTCGAGAGGTCGGTGTTGTAGTAGTAGTACGCGACGTCGGCCAGCGTCGCGGACGAGCCGTCGCCGTCCGTGTCGGCGAGGTTGGTGCCGCCGATATTGACCGCGCCGGTGGCGTCGTTCCAGTACCCGTCCGACGTGAGAATCGCGTAGTTCGGCTGGCAGGCCGTCTCGATGGGCGAAGCGCCCATGTTGCCGCCGGGGTTCTGGTTCGCGTAGTAGCGCCCGGCGCGCGACAGCGCCGCCTTGAGCGGCGTCGAAGAGCCGGAGCTCGTGGCGTAGAGCTTCTGGTACCACAGGTCCTTCTGCGCGCCGGCGGTGGCGACGAAGGGCGCCACCGAGCGGTAAGCCGTGGTGTTGAAGTTGATCGTCATGAAGCCGACGCGGAAGTTGTCGCTGATGCTGCTAAAGGCGCTGCCGATGGCGGTCTTCGCCATCTGCAGCCGCGTGCGGTAGTAGGCGAACCAGTTGGCGAAGTTGGTCATCTCCTGTTCATACGAGCAGGCCCCCACGCCGCAGTCGGTGCGCCCCGGGGGCTTGTTGAAAGTGGCGCCCGGCACGATGTTCGTGCGCACGAAGCGGCCGACGTTCACGTGCTGGCTGCCGTCGGAGCCCCCGGCGAAGTTCTGCGTGGTGTTGTTCACGTCGCCGGTGGTGACGCCGCCCGCCAGCACCATCGAGCCGCCGGCGGCGTTGCTCGCGGTCGTGTTGCTAGTGGTGAACGCGACGGCGATGTTGTTTTTCTCAGAGCCGGTCGTGGTGGGCGCGGTGATGACCACCTGGTTGTTCGAGCCGCCCACGGTCCAGCCGGAGGGCACCACCACCCCGGCACGGATGTGCGCCGCCATCTGGTTGTTCCGGGTGCCCGAGGTCGTGCTGTTGCAGTTGGAGTTGCTGCAGGTGATGGTCGTAGTGACAAATTGCTGCCCGTCGATCACGAGCGAGCTGACCGTGCCCCAGTTCGGCGAGGTGTTGCTGCGCTGCGTATTGGTGATATTGATCGTAATGCTCGCCGGTGTCCGGGCGGTGATTTTCGAATTCACCGTGATCGTCTGGCCGTTGCCGGCGGCGCCGGCGGTCGGCTGCGAGAGGGTGACGACGTTGTTGTTGGAGGTCGCGGTGAAGCCGCTGGTCGCGCTGTTGTTGTTGATCTGGGTTTTGATCAGGGTCGCCCACTGGGTCGCGGTCTGGCCCGCCGGAAGGCTTAATGTGCCGTTCGTGATAACGATTCCGTTGACCATGACCGACGTCATGCTGCCCGACGCGGCGTCCTGCTGCGGATCCGTGACGAAGATCTTTCCCGTCGCTTTTACCGCGGGGACGCCGGCGAGGTTGACCCCGCCGAGGAACTTGGGATATTTCCGCTTGACGCCGCCCGCGCCCAGCGAGTCGCGCTTGGCGTGGCAGTCGGTGAGGTTGGCATCGGTGCAGAAGCGCACCGGCGCCGGCACGTCGTAGTTCACGCCGTTCACCACGGTCTTGGTGTCGGAGACCACGCAGTTGGTCATGGTGCCGTCGGTGCACCAATCGGTGGGCTCGATGCGGTAGTAGTAAGGCGCGCCGAACTTGTATTTGCGCCTGCCGTTGGTGTCCAGGCCGAAGCCGAAGCCGACGTCGGGATAGGTGTAGCTGGCGTTGGTCTTGCAGTTGGCGCTGGTCGCCGCGTCGGCCGCCGACAGGCACCAGACGCGGTCGGGAAACTGGTTGACGATGTCGTAGGTGGTGATGACCGGGCTTGCGTCGTTGCCCCAGTTGCCGCTCGCCGAGCCGGGGGAGCCCCCCGAATGCAGGTCCTTGCGCGAGGAGTTCGAGCTGGCCGCGCTCACGTTGTCCGTCGGCACCGCGGTCCAGCCGTTGACGCAGTTGCCGAGGAGATCGCGCGTGCCGCCGGTGTTCTCGCAGGTCATGCTCGCGCGTACGCCGCCATCGAAGTTGCGCGCCGGGATGTAGCGGATCTCCGGGTTGTAGAACTGGACGTTGAAATCCGGCGACATGGCCGGTGGGTCTCCCGCCCAGCACTCTTCCGGCGAGGTGCTCAGGGAGTTGTTGGCGCCCGTATCCAGCGTGTCGAAGCAGTTCTTGTTGACGAAGGTGCCGCTCGGGCTGATGTAGGTCGACACGTAGTCGGGCGTGAACTGGCGCGCCATCGAGCCCGAGTCGTCCAGGATCAGCATCAGGTTCGGATTGAGCGACATCGCGCCCTGGCCGAGGGGGCCGGCTGCGATGTCGGTCGGATCGGCGCAGACCGGCAGCGCGATGGCGGCGCCCAGGCCGCAGGCGAGCAGGTGGCGGAAGAGGGGACGGGGGCGGTTCATGGTCTCTCCTTGGAGAAGCCTCAGAACACCGTGGTTTGGACGTAGCTGCGCGAATTGCGCGGGCCGGTCACCTGGACCGTGACGCGGTAGACCGCCGCCACCGGCGCGGAAAGAGCGTAGCTGCTGTACCCCGCGGCGCCTTTGCTGCTCGACGTCGTGCTGCCGCCGGCGGTGCCGGACTTCATGCAGGTCACGGCGACGGCCGGATCGGCCGTGGGGTCGCCTTTGCTGTCGCACAGGCGGTGGATCACGTAGCGCACTGTGTACCCGGTGGGCGGCGTGAAAGGCGCTGCGCTGACACTCAGCGATTTTGTCGGCCAGTCGAAGGGATTGGTCGTGGCGTCGGTGTCGTTGCCCAGCAGGTCCTGGGTGGGCTCCCAGGTGGCGTAATACGCGCTCGCCAGCTGGTCGTCGTTCAGGGTGGTGCCGGTCGCATTGGTGCTCAGCCAGCTGCGCGCGGCCTCGACGCCCAGATCGCCCACGAACGTCGTGTTCTGCCGAAAAGCCAGGTTGCCCGCGATCACGGTGCCGGTGTCGACGCCGCGCATCAGCGCGATGCCGGCGAGCGACATCGCCACCAGGATGATGAGCGCTATGAAGAGCACCACGCCGCGCTGGGCGCGCATGATGGCCGGCCTCATGTCGCCCTCCACACCATGTTGCGCAGGGGAATGGTGGTCTCGAACACCCGGTAGCGATAGCAACGGTCCTGGCTGGTCGGGGTAGCGATGTCGAGCGCGCTGAAGGTGCCGCCGGACCACGCCGGCGCGCTGGTCGTGGCGTCGCAGTTTGCGCCGGCCGTCGTAGGCCGCTCGTACTCGCCGATGCGCGCCAGGACCGCGATGCGCACCGACAGCACCTGCTGCCATTCGGCGCTGCTCGCGGGCGCGGTATTGCTGAACTGATCGACGCGGGCGTCGTTCGCGACGTAGGAGGCGGCGCTGACGGTGCCGTTGTTGATGCCGTTGTCCTTGCCGTATTGCGCCCGCAGGTCGACGATGCCGTCCATGAGGTCGACCGGCGTCAACGCGCCCGTCTGCAGCTGCGAATCGGCCACCCGCAGGCGGCCGCCCGCCACCGAATAGGTGCGCACCACCGGATTGCCGAGATTCATGATGAGATCCCCCGTCCCGTAGCTGACCGGGAACAGTCCCCATCCCGCCACGTTCTGGGGTGCGCTGGCCGAGGGGTTGAGCTGGAACTCGTTGAAGGTCTTGTCGACGTTGGTGATCCTGCTCAGGGTGCAGCCCGAGCTGCCCATGAGCAGCACCATGTCGTTCAGATTGAAGCCGGCCCACGCGTCCAGGGTCACCTTATTGCTCGCGGCGCTGAACACCTTGATGCTGCCGGGCAGCATGCGATTGCCGCCGGTGGCGAACATCACCGTGACCTCGTCCGGGTCGGTGAAGGGCGCCGTGGTGTCGGTCTTGATGAAGACCGGCGCCACCGTGACCGGGGGCAGGGTTGAGGTCGGCTGGATGTTGGTCGAATACTTTCCGTTGTAGTACCAGTACAGCTGGCCGCAGCCGAGCGCCGCGGCATCCGCGATGCCGTAGCCGGAGCTGCGCAGGTCGCGCTCGATGCTGTAAAGGCCGATCAGGCCGTTGGTCTGCGCGCCGCTTTCGCCCAGCGTCGAGCGGTTGAAGCGATCGCCCGTGACGTACGCCTGCGTGATGACGAGCATGCCGATCAGGCCGATCGCCACCGCGACCAGCACCTCGACAAGGCTCATGCCCGATTGGTTTCTCCTCATGGCGCTCCTCAATCGGTCGCCCGGTAGATCTGCGCAAGCACGGTGTGGTTGCTCACCGGCTCTCCCTGCTGCTGCCAGCGGATCGTCACCTGGACCACCCGGTTGTTGACCGCGATGCTCGGCGCGTTGCCGCCGGTAGCGCCCGGCAGCAGCGTCTGGACGCGGGTCGCCCAGGTGTTGCAGCGGGGCGTGGCGGCGCAGTTCGCGTCCGCGTAGTCGTCGAGATTGGCCGGGTCGCCCCACATCACGCCGACGATCTCGTTGGCGAGGAAGCTCGCTTCCGAGCGGTATTTCGCATCGATGGTGGCGCGCATCGCCACCGCCTGCATGCCGAGCAGCGCCAGGATGCCGATCGAGAAGATGAGGATCCCGATCAACGCCTCGAGCAGCATCACGCCGCGCTCGCCTCTGTGATGGGGGCGGTTCATGGGCATCGCCTCGGGTCGGTGCCGGCCGGATTCAGCTTCGGATCGCACAGCCGGATCTGGCCGCCGAGCGACACCAGGATGCGCAGGCAGCGCATGGTGCCGGTGGCGGGATCGGTGTGCTCGCAGGTGCCGGAGGTGCTGCTGAGATTGATGGTGGCGGCCGCGCCGAGGACGCGGCCCATGCCGTTGAAAGTGACGGTGTTGACGTCGGCGGCGAGCAGCACGTTGGGGGTGCCGTCGCGCGCGGACTGCTTCTGCACGATCTCGGTTGCCGTCGCGCCCGGGGTCTCGTCGCACTTGCCCGCTGCGGTCAGGGTGCTCACCACCCAGTTGAGCGAGTTGGTGACCAGGGTGCAGCCCGCGGTGAGATCGCTCACGAACTGGAAGCGCACCGCGGCGTTGCGGCGCAGCGCCTCGGCGCGCGCGAGGTTCAGGCCCTGCAGCACCGACTCGCCGCCGTTGCGGATCTGCGTGTTCTGCAGGAAGCGGCCGAAGCTCGGCACGGCCATGACCAGCAGCAGCGCGATAATCGCGAGGCCGATCATCAGCTCGATCAGGCTGAAGCCGCGCTGGAGGCGCATCAGCATGCCTCGCCTTTCTTGATGACCCAGCGCGTCGCGCAGTCGTTCCATCCGGCAACGCTGGTGAAGTCCGAGCCGTGCACGTTCGACTCGTTGACGTTGTAGGCGAAGCCGCCCAGGTCGCCCACGCCGGTGGCGGTGCAGGTGAAGGTGCTCGCCGTGGGCGCGACGCAGGCATAGGTGAAGTAGCGCGTTCCGGTGACCGTCGCGTTGAAGCCGACGGTGGTGCCGGCGGGCGGGCTGGGCTGGTAGGAGCGGTTGTCGGCGAAGTACTTCTCGGCGCGCAGGCGCAGCTCGGAGAGCGTCGAGGTCGCCTCGGTGATCTTGCCGCGCTGGATGTAGCTGGTGTAAGACGGCAGCGCGACGGCGGCCAGAATCGCGATCACCGCGATCGTGATCATCAGCTCGATCAGCGTGAACCCCTTCACGTGCCGCATGAAGCCTCCTTTTTTCTCGTATGAACGATTCTGGGAAGGGCCTCGGGGCACGGCAAAAGGGGTCGACGGGCGGCGCGAATCGCGCAGCGAACGGCCGCGAGCGGCGCACGGCGGTGAACTAGATCACGGCCCGCGCTGTGCTCGAGAGCGTGACGTATAATTCACGCTCGCGCGTCAAATGCGAACAACCGCACACGTGACCGGATCGCTGGTGTAGCTCAGCTGGTAGAGCAACTGATTCGTAATCAGTAGGTCGCCCGTTCGAGTCGGGCCACCAGCACCAACTGAAATGGCAGCCACCATACTCGTCGTTGACGACGAAGCGAGCGTCCGGGAGCTCCTCAAGCTGCACTTGAGCGCGGCCGGCTACGAGGTCCACGTCGCGGCCGACGCGATCGCGGCGGGCTACCTCGTGCTGCGCGACGCGCCCGACCTCATCATCTGCGACGTCAACATGCCGCACATGGACGGCTTCGAGTTCATCTCGGCGCTCAAGGCCGACACCTCGATCCCCCGCATCCCGGTGATCTTCCTCACCACCTTCGAGGAGGGCGACCAGCGCGGCAAGGAGCTCGGCGTGGTCGGCTACCTCACCAAGCCGATCCGGTCCGATCGCCTGCTTTCGCTGGTGGCGAAGCACGTTCCAGGCGGCGCGCACCCCATCGGCTAGAGGAACGCTACGGGCAGGCGCGCAGCTCGCTGCCCTCGATCTGGCGCGCGATTTCTCTAAGGCGCGCCTCGAGCGCGGAATCGATCCCCTTCACCTGCAGCCAGATCTTCGGCACCACGGTGTCGCGCGGGCCGACGAGGGCGCTGCGCACGCCCTGATCGCGCAGCGCCGTCAGCCGCGCGAGCGCCGCCTGCTCGGATCGATACACCCCGAGCGAGAGCGCCCAGGGCGCGTCGCCCTCTTCGCCCATGATGCGGTAGTCGTTTACCCCGAGCGCCTTCAGCTCGACGGCTTTCTTGAGGGCCGCCTGGCGGGTGCCCTGCGGCGGAATGAACACCCACCAGCCCGCGGTCTCATCGATGCGCCGCTGTACGAGCCTGGCACCGAGTGCCAGAGGCTCGAGCGCCTTTTCCGCCCGCGGATAGTCCGCGAGCGTAAAGACACCCCACTCCAGGCAGCCGCCGCCTGCCGCGGCGCCCGGCGCCGGCTTCGGCGTGAGCGGCGCTGCGACGGGCTCCGCCGGCGGGACGATCTTCAGCTTGTCGGGCTCGTTGCCGCGCGCGAGCACGCCGTCGGCGGCCGCGTCGCCGGGCGAAAAGTAGCGCGACCAGG
>Ga0070696_100001305_pt1 | contig 16262 bp, 16 predicted proteins | sample KBSK1253metaG_FD_65474 | JGI IMG/M metagenome (GOLD analysis project Ga0070696, IMG submission 65474) | Corn, switchgrass and miscanthus rhizosphere microbial communities from Kellogg Biological Station, Michigan, USA - KBS K1-25-3 metaG | ecosystem: Host-associated > Plants > Roots >... | reverse complement strand
GAGCGCTCGACGCGGAACCGCAGCCGGATCGGGACGCCGTTCAAGGCGAACGCCTCTCGCAGGCGCCGCTCCAGGAAGCGCTGGTACGTCGGCGAGGGTTTCCCCCCGCCGAACACCACGAACACCGGCGGTCCCGACTGCGCCTGCGTCGCGTACTTGAAGTTCCTGGCGGGAGCGGGCGGCGGTCGCTCCGCCTGTGCCTGCTCGAGCACGCGGTTCACCTCCGCGGTCGACGCGCGGTGATTCCAGGCCTCCGCGACCCGGACGAGCTCCGGCTGCACCTTCGAGACGCCGATGCCCTTCGCCGCGGAGGTCCGCAGCACCGGCGCGTTCGCGAACGGGGCTCCGAGGCGGGCGAGCTGCTTGAACGCGGCGTCCTTCTCCTCCACGAGGTCCCACTTGTTCGCGGCGATGACGAGACCGCGACCCGCCTCCATCACCCGGGCAGCGATACGCTTCTCCTCCCCGGTGAGCCCCGCCGTCGCGTCGATCACCAGGAGGGCCACCTCCGAGCGCTCGATCGCCTTCACCGCACGGAGGAACCCGTAGTAGTCGAGGCCCTGCGCGCGCGAGGGGCGCCGGAAGCCCGCGGTGTCGACGAACCGGAGCCGCCGGCCGTTCCAGGTGACGATCGCGTCGACGGCGTCGCGGGTCGTCCCCGCTTCCTCGAAGACGACGGAGCGGGTGGAGCCGACGAACCGGTTGAACAGGGAGGACTTTCCGACGTTCGGCCGGCCGACGATCGCGAATCGATCCTCACCCTCGACCACACCCCGAGCCGGGCTCTCGGGAAGCAGCGCGACGATCGCGTCCAGCAATTCTCCCGAACCTCGACCGTGAAGCGCCGATACAGCGATGGGCTCCCCGAGCCCGAGGGTGTGGAACGCGTGGACCTCCGCGTCATCCCTCTCGCTGTCGGTCTTGTTGACGACGACCAGGACCGGAGCGCGAGCCTGCCGCAACCGAGCGGCGAGGGTCGCGTCCTCCTCGGTGACGCCGGTCGCAGCGTCCGTCACGAGGAGGATGAGGTCGGCCTCCTCCGCCGCTCGATCAGCCTGGTCGCCGACGAGACGTTCGATGCCCCTCGCGCCGGCGAGATAGCCGCCGGTGTCGACGAGGGAGAACGTGCGGCCCCCCCACGAAGCCTCGACCTCGACGCGGTCGCGGGTGACTCCGGGGAGCTCGTCGGCGATCGTCTCCCGCCGACCGTGGAGCCGGTTCACGAGCGTGGACTTGCCGACGTTCTGCCGGCCGACGACCGCGACCTTCGGGGTTCCCTTCACGGCCCGGCCGAGCGGGGGCCCTCGGCGATCCGTTCCCGGACGGCGTCCAGGACTGCCTCGAAGACCTCGTCGGCGCCCATCCTGGAGGTGTCCAGCACGAGCGCGTCGTCGGGAGGGACGAACGGCGTCGTTCGCTCATCGGCGGCGTTCCGGGCCGCGAGGGCCTCCGCGATCGGCTCCTCTCCCTCCCGATGGCGAGGAGGCGTGCCCGTGCGCTCCTCGATGCGGCGGGAGGCTCGCACGTCCGGCGCGGCGTCCAGGAAGACCTTCACGTCAGCCTCGGGAAAGACCACGCTCCCGATGTCGCGACCCTCGATCACGCCTCCACCCGAACCGAGACGTCTCTGCGAGGCCCGCAGAACGGAGCGAACCTTCGGATGGCTCGACACGCGCGAGACGGTGGCCTCGACCTCCTGCGCCGAGAGATCCCACCGAGGCGGTGCCCCGTCGATCGTGAGGACGGGCATCGAGCTCCCGGAGCTCAACTCGAACCTGAGGTTACGAGCGATCTCTTCGAGGGCTGCCTCGTCGTCGGGCGAGACGTCTCGACGTCGAGCTTCACGTGCCACCGCCCGGTACATCATCCCCGTGTTGACGTACGGGAGACGGAGGTCGCGCGCGAGCCTTTCGGCGAGCGTGGACTTCCCCGAGCCGCCCGGGCCGTCGATCGCGATCACGAGTCGCGCGCTCACGCGACGTCCGCCTTCGCTCCGAGCCGTCGGAGGGTCGCCACGAAGCCGGGGAACGACACCTCCGCAGCCTCGATCCCTTCGATCGTGGTCTCCTCCCGAGCCGCCGTCGCGGCCACGGCGAACGCCATCGCCAAGCGGTGATCGGCGCCTCCGTCGACGTTGCCGCCGCGGATCCCTCCTCCCGCGACCAGGAGATCCTCGCCGTCTGCGTCCGCGTCCGCACCGAGCGCGCGAAGCCCCTCCACCACGCCGTGGAGCCGGTCGGACTCCTTGACCCGGAGCTCGCCGGCGCCGGCGAACCGCGACGGGCCGTCCGCCGCGGCAGCGAGCACCGCGAGCGCCGGGATCTCGTCGGCGACGGCCGGGAAGCCGTCAGCGGTCGTCGTCACCGCGTGGAGGTCGCTCGAGCGCGCCGCGAGGACGAGCTCCCCCACCGGCTCGCCGACCTCCGTGGTCGAGACCTGCGCCTCGATCTCGCACCCGGCGGCGCGGAGGACGTCGAGGAACGCCGTCCGAGTCGGGTTCAGCCCGGCGCCGTGGATCCGCAGCGCGCTCCCCGTCAGCGCCGCCGCGACGATGAGGAACGCGGCCGACGAGGGATCTCCCGGCAGCGTGCCGCGGAACGCCGGCAGGTCGGACTCGGCGACGACGATCTCCCCGGGAGCGATGGAGATGTCCGCGCCGAGATGCTGGAGCGCGCGCTCGGTGTGATCGCGGGTCTGCATCGCCTGTCGGACGGTCGTCGTTCCTTCGGCCCGGAGCCCCGCGAGCAGGATCGCCCCCTTCACCTGCGAGCTCGCGATCGCGAGCGGCTCGACGGTCCCGCGCAGCGCACTGCCCCGGAGGGTCACCGGCGGCGTCCCGTTCGTCGTCTCCACGTCCGCCCCCATGCGGCGGAGGGGCTCGGCGACGCGATCCATCGGACGCCCCGAGAGGCTCTCGTCGCCCACGAACCGAACGTCGCCGGGCCCCGCGGCCAAGAGGCCCATGAGCAGTCGCATCGTCGTCCCCGAGTTCCCACAGTCGAGCGTGCGAGCGCCCGAAGCCAGCCCTTTCCAACCCTCACCTTCGACCCGAAGGGCCGACATCAATGCTTCTTCGCCCGCGGCGTCCCACGTGAAACCCGAAACCTCAGGGTTCGCTGGAGGCGTTCCCGCCCATCCGGAGAGACCCGAGCGAGCGCCGGGGACGACCTCCGCGAGGCATCTGGCCGTGGAGCGGACGTCGAGAGCGCCCGGGAGGCCTGCGAGCTCACTAGCCCCATCGGCTACCGCGGCAAGCATCAACCATCGATGCGCGATCGACTTGTCTCCGGGAACGGTCAGGTCGGCGCTCCGGATCTGTGAAGGTCTGATCCGGAGACGCATCGTTCTTCAGGCGAGCCGGAGGGGCTCGAACCCTCCGCCGCCGAGGCAATCCAGCGCGCGGTCGAGGTCGTCGAGAGCGATCGTGAGATGGACGGTTCCTCGCCCGCCCTCGAGCGAGTGGACGATCTGGAGGTCCTCGATGTTGACGTCCGCCGCGCCGAGCGACGCCGTGAGCTCCGCGAGGACGCCGGGACGGTCGGGAACCGGGACCTGCAGCACCGCGACGCCGGCGCGCACCTGTGGCTTGGCGGCGAGCCCCAGCCGCGCGCGCTTCGCCTCGGCGAACGCCTCCTCGAGGCCGCCGTTCGGGTCGCTGACGAGCTCCCTCAGTCTGTGCAGCCGCTCGACGTAGAGATCGAGGGCATCGGAGAAGGCTTCCTGGTTCGCGCGGAGGATCCCGGCCCACAGCTCGGGGTTCGACGCCGCGAGGCGCGTCAGATCCCTGAAGCCGGCGGCGGCGAGCTGGAGGATCTCCGGCTCCCCTGCTTCCTGCTCGGCCGCGAGCCCCATCAACGCGGTGGAGGCGACCTGCGGGAGATGGCTCACGACCGCGACGAGCCGGTCGTGCCGTTCGGGATCCATCCGGACGGGCTGGGCACCCACCTCGGACACGAAGTGCTCGACCCGATCGGTGGCCTCCACATCGGTCGACGCGGTCGGCGTCAACACCCAGGCGATCCCGTCCAGGACGGATGCGGAAGCCCCTTCGGGGCCGGATCGCTCGGAGCCACCCATCGGATGGCCGCCGACGAAGCGCGATGCCCGCTCGCCCGAGGTGCGTTCAACCTCGTCGACGACGTGCGACTTCACGCTGCCGACGTCGGACACGACGGCGTCGGAGCGCTCCAGCACCTCGGAGACGACCGTCGCGATCGTCGGGATCGGCGTGCAGACGAAAGCGATCGAGGCGGCTGCCACCGCGTCTCGAAGGGAATCCGCGGCCTTGAAGGAGGCGATCGCGGCCGCGCTTTTGAGCACGTCGGGGTCCGCATCGAACCCCGTGACGGCGTGTCCGGCGCGCTGGGCCGCCATCGCGATCGAGGTGCCGATCAGTCCGGTCCCGATGACCGCGACGGACCCCGAGGAGGGCGACATCTCCGTCACGCCAGGTCGTCGCGGAGCGATTCCGCGCCGTCGAGGTAGACGTGCACGACGTCGTCGAGCGTCGCGTCGGAGTGGAAGTGCATCAGGACCCGGACCACGCTCGGCATCGCGCCGGGAACGTCGATCTCGCGGGCGCACAGGAGCGGCACCTTGCCGAGACCCATCCCCCGGGCGGCCTCAGCAGGGAAGGCCGCGTGGAGGTCCTCCGTCACCGTGAAGAGGATGCTGACGAGGTCCTCCGTCCGGATCGCGTTGCGCTCCAGCAGGTTCGACAGGAGCCGCTCGGTTGCGGAAAGCAGGGCCTCGCGGTCGTCGGATGCGACCCGGATCGCGCCGCGCGCCGCGCGCGTGCTCATCGCCGCCTGCTCATCGCGTGGTGTTCCTCCCTCCCGTTGGAGCGGTTCTCGCGAGCATCGGAGACCGGTCGCGGGTTGCGACCGCGGCTCAGGCTACCGTCCGGGAGCGCGATACAGCGCGCTGAGCTCCTCTCCGTCGATCTCCCGGAGCTCTCCCGCCGGGAGCGTTCCCAGGCGAACGGGACCGACCCGGACCCGGACGAGCCGCCGAACCGGGAGGCCGACGACCTGCAACATCCGGCGGACCTCGCGCTTGCGGCCCTCCGCGAGGACGAGCCGGATCGCGGCGCGCTGTCCCGCCGCGTCGACGACCCGGGCGGATCGAGGCTTGGCCACGCCGTCCTCCAGCTCCACCCCGCGGCGGAGCTCCGCGAGCTGCTTCGACGTGGGGGCACCGTCGACCTCCGCGAGGTACTCCTTCTCGACGCCGAAGCGCGGATGCATCAGGCGGTTCGCGAGCTCGCCGTCGCCGGTGAGCAGGAGGAGCCCCTCCGTGTCGCGGTCGAGTCGCCCGACGGGGACGACCCGGGTGTCGGCCGGCAGATACGCCGTCAGATCCGGACGCCCCTGTGGGTCCTTGAGCGAGCTGACGACGCCGGCCGGCTTGTGGAGCGCGAACGTTCGCGCATCGGGGTCGGTCACGACGCGGGCCCCGTCGACCTCCACGACGTCCGTCTGAGGATCGACGCGATCGCCCAGGGACGCGACGCGGCCGTTGATCGTCACGCGACCCTCGCGGATCAGGTCCTCGGAGGCCCGGCGGGAGCCGTATCCGGCGCGAGCGAGCGAGCGTTGAACCCGCTCGAGGGCCATGGGCCGGGGAGCCGGCTACTCCGCTTCGCGGGCCGCGTTCGCGGCGTTCCCGAGCAGGGGTGCGAGCGGTGGGAGGTCCGCGAGTGACGGAAGGGCGAGGCGCTCCAGGAACTCTGGGGTCGTCCCGTAGAGGAGCGGATTGCCCGGAGCGCTCTCCCGGCCGACCTCGGCGACGAGGCCGCGCTCCACGAGCGCGCGGAGGACGCCGTCGGAGTTCACGCCGCGGATCGAGTTGATCTGATGCCGCGTGACGGGCTGCTTGTACGCGACGATGGCGAGCGTCTCCAACGCGGCCCGCGTGAGGCGCGTGTGCCGCGACGACGTGACGTAGCGCTCCACCACCTCGCTGGTGTCCGGGTGCGTGGCGAGTCGCCAGCCCCCGGCGACGTTCTGGACGACGAGACCCGCGCCACGCTCCTCGTACTCGCGGGAGAGCTCCTCGCAGAGCCGGTCCGCCTGGCTCCGGTCAAGATCGAGGGCTTGGGCGAGCACCACGGACGTCACCGGCTCGTCGGAGACGAACAGCAGAGCTTCGAGGGAGCGGAGCATCTCCGTCACGTTGACCTCCCGGGTTCCGTGGGCCTCACCTGTTCCATCGCACCTGGATCTCGCCGAACGTCTCCGCCTGGGAGAGGTCGACCTTTCCGTCACGGTAGAGCTCCAGGAGCGCGAGGAAGCTCACGACGACCTGGATCCGATCCTCGCATCCCTCGACCAGCTCTCTGAACAATGCCGCTCCGGCTGCTCCGTACTCCCCCAGCCGAGCCGTCACCATCTCGATCGCATCGGCGACCGTGAAGGTGATCGGGGTGACGTGGGAGAGATCGAGGCCCGGAGGCGGCCGCAGAGCCGCGACCGCGATCGAGGCGAGCTCCCCCGCCGTGACGCCCTCCAGCACGTCGGGGTAGAGGTGCGAGAACTCCGGGGGCGGCCCTGCGGTGCGCGGGAACGACCGACTCGCCTCCTCCAGGAGCCGGGAGACGTCGAGGGTGGCCTCGCGGAAGGCGGCCAGCTCGAGGCTCCGCGCGTAGAGCAGGTCCGGAGAGACGCCGAGGATGTCGTCCTCGTCGGGCTCCTCCTGTCGGGGCATCAACCGGCCGACCTTCAGCTCGAGGAGCAACGCGCAGGCCGCGACGAACCAGGTGGCCTCCTCGAGGTCCCAGGACTCGACCTCCTCGGCGGAGCGGTGGAGGAACTCCTCCGTCACCCGGGCGATCGGCACGTCGCAGACGTCGACCTTCTGGTCGAGGATGAGGTCGGTCAGCGCGCGAAACGGCCCCCGAAACACCGGGAGCTCGACTGTGAAGCTCGACGTCCGGTCCGGTTCGGCGCTCATGAGTCTCCTTCAAGACACCGCTTCGGCAGGCTGCGCGGATGATACCGCCGGCCCCGTCGGAACCGCGGAGGCGCCTCAGATCAGGAAGCAGTGACTCCCGCCGAGGAGCGAGCTCAGCCACGTTGAGATCGAGCTCACGATGTTCAGGATCGGCGCGCTCAGAAGGAAGAACACCAGGAGCATGAACAACGGCAGGTACTGGTTCGCATCGACGTAGACCTGCTGTGCCCGTCCGTGGAGGAACTGCGCGATGATCCGCGCTCCGTCGAGGCCGGGGATCGGGATGAGGTTGAAGACGAACAGCACAACGTTCATGAACAGGACCGAAAGGACGAACCTCGCGAGCTCTCCGCAGGGAACGACGCGGAGGACCAGCCCGGCGACGAACGCGATGGCGAGGTTCGCCAGCGGGCCCGCGAGAGCCACGAGCGTCTCGTCGCGCTCCCGGTTCCGGAGGTAGGAGGGCTCGTACGGCATCGGCTTGCCGTAGGCGAACGGGATGAAGGCCGCTCCCACGGCGACGAGCAGGAGGAGGAGCGCGGGCAGCACGACCGTGCCGAAGCGATCGATGTGGGGCCGAGGATCGAGCGTGAGGCGGCCCCATCGGCGAGGCGTGGGATCTCCCAGCCGGTCGGACACCAGGGCGTGGGCGTACTCGTGGACGATGACGCCCGGGAACAGCGCGATCAGCAGGTACAGCGCGAAGGTGACGGTCTGGAACGTCATCGACGCGTGACGATAGCGCACACGCTCGACCGGCCGTGTTGGGGCCGACCGGTTCGGCTCAGGCTCAAGCTGAGGTTGAGGCTCCGCCAGGAGGCGCTACCGGGGGCCTAGACACCGAGTTCCTCCCGGAAGCTCTCCCCCGCCGAGCCCTCCGGCATCTCCAAGCCGAGAAGATCCGCGACCGTGGCGCCCAGGTCCGCGAAGCACGCCCGGGTGCCGACGTCGAACACCTCACCGGGGAGACCCGCAACGAGGAGCGGTGTCCGCTCGCGCGTGTGGTCCGTCGACGGCGTCGTGGGATCGCAGCCGTGGTCGCCCGTCAACAAGAGGACGCCGTCGTCGCCGAGGGCGGCGAGGAGCTCCGGCACGCGGCGGTCCAGCGCTTGGATGCAGCGCGCGTACCCGGGCGGGTCGTTCCGGTGACCGTACTTGGAGTCGAAGTCGACGAGGTTCGTGAAGACGATGCTGGGACCCGGTCGACGCAGAAACGACAGCGTCAGGTCGACGCCGTGGTCGTTGTCGTCGGAGTACCGCCCCTCCGTGATCCCCGCGCCGGAGAAGATGTCCTGGATCTTGCCGACGCCGTAGACCGGAACCCCGCCGCCCCGGCACGCGTCGAGCAGCGTCGGACCCGGAGGAGGAACGGAGAAGTCCCTGCGGCCCGGCGTCCGCACGAAGCTTCCGGGCTCGCCGTCGAACGGGCGCGCGATCACCCGCCCGACCCGATGCGGACCCGTCAGCAGACGTCGCGCCGCGCGTGACCACTCGTAGAGCACCGCGAGCGGCGCGACGCTCGCGTGCGCGGCGATCTGGAACACGGAGTCGCCGCTCGTGTAGACGATCGGCTTGCCGGTGCGGAGGTGCTCCTCCCCGAGCTCCGCGATGATCTCCGTCCCGCTCGCCGGCCGGTTGCCCAGGATCTCCCGGCCGATCGCGTGCTCGAACGGCTCGATCACCTCGGGCGGGAACCCCTCCGGATACGTCGGAAACGGCTCTGCGAGAACGATGCCCGCGAGCTCCCAGTGCCCGGTCGTCGTGTCCTTGCCGGCGGAGCGCTCCGTCAGCCGGCCGGCCGCCGTGCCACGGTCTCCGGCGGCGGGGACGCCCTCGATCGCGTCGGTTCGACCGAGGCCGAGACGCTCGAGGTTCGGGGCTCGGATGCCCCCGACCGCCCGCGCGGTGTTCCCGAGCGTGTCGGCACCGGCGTCGCCGTAAGCCTCCGCGTCCGGTGCATCGCCCACGCCCCAGGAGTCGCAGACGAGCAGCAGGACCTTCGAGACGCCGCTCCCCGAGCGCCCGTTCGTCATGCCGGCGGAACGCCGGCCGTCATCGCGCCTTCGCCCGGGCGGAGCTGCGCTGGGCGCGTGGGTGCGCGGAGAGATACACGTCGCGGAGGTGCTCCCGCGTCACGAGCGTGTAGATCTGCGTCGTCTGGACGCTCGCGTGGCCGAGCAGCTCCTGCACCACCCGTACGTCCGCTCCCCCCTCGAGCAGATGCGTCGCGAACGAGTGCCGGAGCGTGTGCGGGGTCACGCGCGCGCGGATCCCGACTCGCTTCGCCCTCGCCTTGAGCAGCTTCGCCGCTCCCTGGCGCGTCAGCCTTCCGCCGCGCTGGTTGAGGAACAGCGCCCCGCGCGAGCTCCGCCCGGCGAGCTCCGGGCGGCCCGAGCGGAGATACCGATCGAGCGCGTCGACCCCCACCCGCCCCAGCGGAACGATCCGCTCCTTCGAGCCCTTGCCGAACGCGCGAACGCTCCCCTCCTCCAGGTCGACGTCGTCGACGTCCAGGCCGACGAGCTCGGAGATGCGGAGTCCCGCGCCGTACATCGTCTCCAGCACGGCTCGGTCCCGGAGCTCCGCCGGCGTTCCGTGAGACGCGCCGTCGAGGAGCTTCGCGACGTCCTCCGCGGAGAGCGGCCGGGGAAGCGTGCGCGGCTGCTTCGGCCGGTGAACCCCTTCGGTCGGGTCGGTCGCCACGGCTCCCTCGGCGAGCTCGAAACGGTAGAGGGACCGGACCGAGGAGAGCATGCGCACCACCGTGGAAGTCCTGTAGGGCGCGCCGTCCTCCCGCACGGATCCTGCGAGCGACGCCACGAACGCGGAGATCGTTCGCTCGTCCGCCTGCCCGAGGTTTCGGACGCCGCGGGAGCGGAGGTACGTCGCGAACCGGGACAGGTCACGCCGGTACGCCTCCACCGTGTTCGGCGCGAGGCCTCGTTCCACCGTCAGGTGGTCGAGGAACCGCTCGATCCGTCGCGGAACGGTCGTCGCCATCTACCGTGGAGGAAGGAGCGGCTCGACCGGCGCGAACGGCATTCCGTGCGCCTCCGCGACGCCGCGGTTCGTCACCTGTCCCTCGAACACGTTGATCCCGGCGGCGAGCGCGGGATCGCGGAGGGCCGCCGCGGGAAGTCCTTCGTTGGCGATCTCCAGCGCGTACGGGAGCGTGACGTTCGTGAGGGCGTAGGTCGACGTGTTCGGCACCGCGCCCGGCATGTTGCCGACGCAGTAATGGATCACGCCGTACCGCTCGTACGTCGGATCGGAGTGCGTCGTCATCTCCGCGGTCTCGATGCAGCCGCCCTGGTCGATCGAGATGTCCACGATCACGGCGCCCGGACGCATGCTCTTGACCATGTCCTCCGTCACGAGCTTCGGAGCCCGCGCCCCCGGGATCAGTACCGCTCCGACCACGAGGTCGGCCTCCGCGACGAGGCCTTCGAGTCGCAGATGGCTGCTGATCACCGTCCGGATGCGGCCGCGCTGGACCTGGTCGACGAAGCGGAGGGGCTCCACCCTCCGATCGACGATCGCGACGTCGGCCTCCATGCCGGCGGCGATCCACGCCACGTTCGTTCCGGCCATGCCCGCGCCGAGCACGAGCACGTTCGCCGGGGCCACGCCGCTCGCGCCGCCGAGGAGGACTCCGCGGCCGCCCCTCGGACGCTCGAGGTAGGTCGCGCCGACATGGGGCGCCATCCGTCCCGCGATCTCGCTCATCGGCGCCAGGAGCGGGAGCTTGCCGTCGACCTCGACCGTTTCGTACGCGACGGCGGCGGTGCCGGCGTCCGCGAGCGTGCCGGTCAGGTCGGCGCTCGCCGCGAGATGGAGGTAGGTGAAGAGGATCTGATCCTTCCGCAGGCGGATGAACTCCTCCTTCTGCGGCTCCTTGACCTTGAGGACCATCTCCGCGGCGCCCCAGACGTCGTCCGGGGTGGAGAGGACCTCCGCGCCGGCCTGGGAGAAGCGCTCGTCCGCAAGCGCGGAACCCTCCCCCGCACCCGACTCCACGAGGACGCGATGGCCGGCGCGAACGAGCTCCCGGACGCCCTCGGGCGTCGCGGCGACGCGATACTCGTTGTCCTTGACCTCGCGGGGCACGCCGACGATCACGAACGCACCTCCTCGACCTCGGCCGCAGGAAGCCTACCGGAGGAACCTGCCCACGCCGATGAACGAGCGGCTCAGCGCGGTGCCGTCATCCGTCCTCCCGGGCGGCGAGCAGGATCGCGAGCACGGTCTTCACGTCTTGGAGGTCGCCCGACGCCGCCTGCACCACGGCCCGGGCGAAGGGCAGGCGGACGATCTCGATGCCCTCTTCGGCGGCGTTGCCGGGGATCGGCGCCGCGTCGGCACGATAGAGATGGAAGCGCTCGTCGGTCATCCCGGGCGAGGTCAGGAACGAGCCGAGCGAACGGACGTTGCGCGCCTCGTGGCCGGTTTCCTCCACCAGCTCTCGGACGGCGCAGTCGCGCGGGGATTCGCCCTCCACGTCGAGGAGTCCGGCCGGAACCTCGAGCGTGGAAACGCGGAGCGCCGGGCGAAACTGGCGGACGAGCAGGATGTCTCTCTCGGTCGTGATCGCGACGACGGCGCAAGCGCCGGGATGGCGGACGATCTCCCAGTCGCCGGTCGGCCAGGTCTCGATCTCGAGGCGGAGGTATCTGCCGCGGAACGCTTCCCGCGACGCGGCGGGAGCCGCCCGGTCCTCAGGAGGTGACGACGACGGCCTGCTCCGCTCGCGCTCGCCGGAACGACGCCGCGGCACCGACGAACTCCCGGAACAGCGGATGTGGATGCGTCGGCCGGGAGCGGAGCTCCGGGTGGAACTGTCCGGAGATGAAGAAGGGATGGTCCGGAAGCTCGATGATCTCCACGAGACGCCCGTCCTTCGTGTGGCCCGACACGACCAGGCCGCAACGCTCGAGCGTCTCCTGATAGAGCGGGTTCACCTCGAAGCGGTGGCGGTGCCGCTCGTAGACGACCGGCTCACCGTAGGCGTCCGAGGCGCGGGTGCCCGGGACGAGATGGCACGGCTGCGCCCCGAGCCGCATCGAGGCGCCCATGTCGGTCACGTCCTTCTGCTCCGGGAGGAGGTCGATCACCGGGTGCGGGGTCGCGGGATCGAACTCCGAGGAGTTCGCCCCATCCAATCCGCATACGTTGCGAGCGAACTCCACGACCGCGCACTGGAGCCCGAGGCAGATGCCGAGGAACGGCACGCGCTGCTCCCTCGCGTAGCGGATCGCCTCGATCTTGCCCTCGATGCCCCGGATGCCGAAGCCCCCGGGAACGAGCACGCCGTCGACGCCCGCGAGCACCTCGGCAGCGCTTCCCGAGGTGAGCTCGTCGGAGGCGATCCATCGCAGGTCCACCGCGGCGCCGTGGGCGAACCCGCCGTGGGCGAGCGCCTCCATCACGGAGAGGTAGGCGTCGTGGAGGTTCACGTACTTGCCGACGATCGCGATCGTCACCGGATCGGACGCCGCCTCGACCCGCCCGACGAGCGACTGCCACTCCGAGAGGTCCGGCGCGTCGTCGACCCGGAGGTGCTCCGCGACGTAGTCGTCGAGGCCTTCCTTGTGCAGCACGAGCGGCACCTTGTAGATGGAGTCCTCGTCGATCGCGCTGATGACGCCCGAGATCGGCACGTCGCAGAGCAGCGAGATCTTCTCCTTCAGGTGCCGTCCGATCACCCGGTCGGAGCGGCACACGATCGCGTCGGGTTGGAGACCGAGCGAGCGGAGCTCCTTCACGGAGTGCTGCGTCGGCTTGGTCTTGAGCTCTCCGCTGGGGCCGATGAACGGCATCAGCGAGACGTGGACGAACGCGCAGTTCTCCCGGCCGACCTCGTTGCGGAGCTGCCGGATCGCCTCCAGGAACGGGAGGCTCTCGATGTCGCCCACGGTTCCGCCGACCTCCACGACGACGAGGTCGGCCGTCTCCGACTCCGCGAGGGAGCGGATCCGCGACTTGATCTCGTCGGTGATGTGCGGGATGACCTGGACGGTCTTGCCCAGGTAGTCGCCTCGGCGCTCCTTCGCGAGCACGGCGGAGTACACCGCGCCGGTCGTCAGGTTCGAGCCCTTGTGGAGGTTCTCGTCGGTGAAGCGTTCGTAGTGGCCGAGGTCGAGGTCGGTCTCGGCGCCGTCGTCGAGCACGAACACCTCGCCGTGCTCGAACGGGTTCATCGTGCCGGGGTCGACGTTGATGTACGGGTCGAGCTTCTGAAGGGTGACCCGCAATCCGCGGGACTTGAAGAGACGGCCGAGCGAGGCGGTGGTGATGCCCTTCCCGAGTCCGGAGGCAACCCCGCCGGTGACGAAGATGAACTTCGGCTGCTTCTTCACTCGGGACTCGATGCTAGCAGAACGGAACGACGCGGCGCGAGAACTCGCGCGGATATCCGCGACAGAGCGCGTTATTCGCCGCTTTCTGCGCGCGTCGGCGCGTCCTGTGTCGCCTTCGGGGCGGGCATCCGGCCGAGCGAGTCGAACCAGCGGAGTGGCCCGGAGCCATCGATGACCCTGCTGAGCGTCAACGTCTCCGCGAGGGCGTTGGCGCCGACCGCCAGGACCGCCGCGACGACGATCCAGGCGTCGGAGAGCACGACGCAGAGCCCGAGGCCGATCTCGAAGCCGAGGAGGTTCGCGCCCGCGTCGCCGAGCATCGCACGCTCCCGGAGGTCGGGTGCGAGCAGGAACGCTCCGGCGATGACGGTCGCCGGAACCGCCGGTGCGAGGGTCCAACCTCCGGAACGGAGAGCGCCCGCGAGCACGAGCGGCGCGCCGAGGAGGAGGAACCATTTCAGCGCCCGGCCGGGAGCGACGTCGAGGCCGTTCCAGAGGTTCGCGCACGCGGCGATCGCGATCACCCCTGCGACGCCGGCCCAGAACGGGCGCGACGGGAGCGCCGCCACCGCCGCGACGGCGGCCCCGCAGACCACGAGGACCTTGACGATGCCGCTCGAGACCTCCAGGCGCCCGAGCGCACGGAGGTGTTGCCGGATGCCTCGCGGTCCTCCCTCCACGAGATCGTCCATGAGACCGGCGACGAAGACGAGCGCCGACGCGCCGAGGACGATCCAGGCCGAGCGGCCGGCGTGGAAGGCGACGGCGGCGGCGATCGTTCCGGCCGTGGAAGCCAGGATCAGCGGAACGCCCAGGATGCGGGGCACGGAGGCTCCACGGTGGTTCGCGATCGTGAGCCGGCCCCAGTTCATTCGGCCGTCTCGGGTTGCCGTCGGCGAAGCATCCTGGGGAGGACGGCGAGGAGGATGTCGAGCCCCTGGCGGCCCCGGTGCAGGAAGCCGCGGGCGTTCCGTCCGGTCGGTCGATGGTGGAGGTCCGCCGCCACCTCCTCGATCCGGAGCCCCGCCCGGGCCGCGTCGATCGTCATCGCTGTCTCGAGCCCGAACCCCCGCGCGAGTGGCCGGCACGAGGCGAGGGCACGCATCGTGGCGACGCGCTGGCCCGAGAGCGGCTCCTCGGCGTCGTACCCGGACAGGCGCCGGATCGCCCAGCGGCTCGTTCGCTTCACCACCCCGAACCCGCCTCCCTGCGGAGGCAGCACGGCGATCGCGAGATCCGCCCGGTCGCAGACGATCTCGCGGAGGAGAGGGACGAGCTCCGCGGCGCTGGAGCCGAGGTCGCCGTCGGCGAGCACGATGACGTCGGCCGTCACCGCGTCGAGGGCTCGATCGACCGCTCGGCCCTTCCCCACATGTCTGCGCGAGGACAACACCCGCGCCCCCGCTGCCCAAGCAGCTGCTGCGGTTCCGTCACGCGAGCCGTCCGCGACCACGACGACCTCGTCGACCCCGGGGAGACCCCGCAACGCGCGCACGGTCTCCGCGATCCGGTCGGCCTCGTCGCGCGCCGGAACGACCGCGACGGTCCGGGGCGAGATCAAGGAGTCGGCGACGGCGTCGGGATAAGGGTGCCTGCGTCGAGCCCATAGCTTCCGCCTCCGTTCGCGGGCGACCGCATGAGTTGTTCGAGCCCGAGCACGAGCGCGGCGCCACCGATCTGCCGGTCGAGATCGTCGACGGTGACGAGCTGCCCCTCGTTGAGGGTCCCGTCCGTCCGGAGGAGGGTGACGAGCCCGTTGGAGCTGTTCGAAGGCTCCCCTGCAGCGACCGGCGTTTCGCCGACGAGTTGCTCAACGAGCGGCACCATGAACGCTGCGGGCTGGGGAGATGGCTTCGGTCCGCCTCCCGACACGGCCACCACGACCTGGCCGCCCTGACCGATCTCCTTCAGCGTCTGCGGCGAGGTATCGCCCTTGCGGATGAATCCGTCGGAGATCAGCTGATTCAAGAGGTCACCGGGTCCGCCGGCGTTGTGCGGCGTCGCGCCGCTCAGCCGGTGGGCGAGCTGTGTTGCGAGGGTCTGCTGCAAGATCGCCCTGGGCGTTGAGGCCGGAACGCCGAGGATCTTCGCGAGCGACTTGGTCGCGCCCGGATCGTTGACGCGCGAGGTGATCGGAAGGACTCCGAGCACGTTCGCGCCCGCCGCCCTGAGGGACGCCTGTGCCTGATCGAGCGTCGTGCCGTCGGATCCCTCATAGGTCACGATGACGGCGTTGGTCGACAACAGCTTGTCGGCCACGATCGAGGGAACGAGCGCCTTGACTTCGTCCTGCAGCTCGACCCGTGCCCGTTCGGCCGCGTCCGCGCGAGCGGTCGCCTGATCGGTCTGACTCCTGAGTCGGTTCACCAGCACGCGGTTGATCACCGTCGTTCCCGCGAGCAGCCCGAGACCGAGCGCGAGGAAGACCGCGACGATCGTCACGAGGTGGTACCGGAATGAGATCAAAAGAGCCCCTTGATGTGGACGAGCCACTGGCGGAACTCGTCGAACAACTGCACGACGTAGAGACGGAGCGGCGGTGAGACGAGCACGACCATCGCCATCGCGAAGATCGCGGACCCGACGAGCAGCACGGTGTCCCGTCCGCGGATCCTCCCCGAATACAAGCGAGACACGCCCTTCGCGTCCATCAGGATCTCCCCGACACGGAGCCGGACGAGGAACGTGCTCGCCATCCCCTGACGGCCCTTGTCGAGGAACTCGCGGAGGTTCCCGTGGCTCCCGACCGCGACGATCAGATCCGCTCCTTTCTCGTGCGCCATCAGAAACGCGAGGTCCTCGCTCGTCCCTGTCGCCTCCACCGTGGTGTACGGAAGGCCGAGCCGGTCGAGGCGGGTCTGCCCGGGCGCCTCTCCACCGGGGTAGGCGTGCACGATGAGCTCCGTCGGCTGCTCACGCCGTCGTCGGCGGGCGCCGTTCGCGAGCGCCAGCGCG